>JGI24136J36422_10000260_pt1 | contig 20968 bp, 19 predicted proteins | sample BarGraNGADG00212_2_FD_36422 | JGI IMG/M metagenome (IMG submission 36422)
CTTCAAGCGGTCTGGGGCCCTGCCTACGAGAAGGAAACGAACTACTTGCGCGTCTATATGGCGCAGATCCGGCGCAAGCTCGAGCCCGACCCCGCGCGACCACGCTACTTCCTGACAGAGCCGCGCATGGGGTACCGCTTCGAGTCCGTCGCGAGCGGGTAGGGTTGAGCCCGGGCCGGAAGTAGTAGGAGTCGGGCTTTTTGGCCAGCCTGACCGGTGCCCGAACTGGCACCGGGAAACACATGTTTTACAGGTAAAATTGGTTACGTCCGGGAAGGCTCCTATCGTTCCGTGGTCCGTCGGTCAATTACCCGCAAAATCGGGTGTTCGGCCGGCCGTAGGAAGTCCCCAGGAGTCCGTTTCAGAGAGGGAGAGGCGAGATGGCGACAGCCAAAGAGACACCGGTTGAGGCGACGGAGAAAGAGCTGGAAAACGTCGTGATCGATGCGGAGGCGAGTCTCGGCGTGCGCCGCTACTTCACCATCCCCGGGCGCGATCCCTTCGACGAGATCGAGTGGGAGGTGCGCGACGCCTTCATCCCGGGCAAGGAGGGCGCGGCCTTCGAGCAGAAGGGCGTCGAGTTCCCGCGCTTCTGGTCGCAGACCGCTACCAACATCGTCGCCCAGAAGTACTTCCGCGGCAAGATGGGCGAGCCCGAGCGCGAGTGGAGCGTCAAGCAGATGATCGGGCGCGTCGTCACGACGATCGGCGCCTGGGGACGCAAGGGCGGCTACTTCACGGGCGAGGAGGAGGCCGAGACCTTCGAGGCCGAATTGAAGGCGATTCTCGTCAACCAGCTCGCCGCCTTCAATTCGCCGGTCTGGTTCAACGTCGGCTTCGAGGAGAAGCCGCAGTGCTCGGCCTGCTTCATCCTCGCGATCGAAGACAGCATGGACTCGATTCTCGACTGGATCCGGCGCGAGGGAGTCATCTTCCGCGGCGGCTCCGGGGCCGGGGTCAACCTCTCGCGCCTGCGCGCCTCCAAGGAACAGCTCTCCAAGGGCGGGCACGCCTCCGGGCCGGTCTCCTTCATGCGTGGCGCCGACGCCTCCGCCGGCACGATCAAGTCGGGCGGCAAGACGAGGCGCGCGGCCAAGATGGTGATTCTCGACGTCGATCATCCCGACATCGAGGAGTTCATCTGGTGCAAGGCCAAGGAGGAGAAGAAGGTTCGCGCGCTCGAGCTGGCGGGCTTCGACATGTCGCTCGACTCGCCCGACTGGGCCTCGATCCAATACCAGAACGCCAACAACTCGGTCAGGGTCACCGATGCCTTCATGCAGGCGGCCGACGACGACGCCGACTGGAACCTGACCGCTCGCGTTGACGGCTCGGTGATCGCGGCCACCAAGGCGCGCGAGCTGCTGCGCCAGATCGCCGCCGCCGCCTGGGAGTGCGCCGACCCCGGCATCCAGTACGACACGACCATCAACCGCTGGCACACGGTCCCCAACTCGGGGCGCATCAACGCCTCCAACCCGTGCTCGGAGTACATGTCGATCGACGACTCGGCCTGCAACCTCGCCTCGCTCAACCTGATGAAGTTCTGCCGCGAGGACGACGGCGAGCTCGATATCGAGGCCTTCGAGCATGCCGTAGACGTCGTCTTCCTGGCGCAAGAGATTCTGGTTGGCTACTCCAGCTACCCGACGCCCGAGATCGAGCGAAACGCCCGTGCCTTCCGCCAGCTCGGGCTCGGCTTCGCCAACCTCGGCGCGCTCCTGATGGCGCGCGGGCTTCCCTACGACTCCGACGACGGCCGTGCCTACGCCGCCGCCGTCACCGCGCTGATGACCGGGCGCGCCTACCGCAAGTCGGCCGAGATCGCCAGCCGTATGGGCCCCTTCGCCAGCTACCAGAAGAACGCCGGCGCGATGCTCAGCGTCATCTCCAAGCACCGGGCCTCGGTCGGCAACATCGATAACGACGAATCCGTCCCGCGCGAGCTCCTGTCAGCCTGCCGCAAGTCCTGGGACGAGGCGCTCGACCTGGGCGAGGCGCATGGCTTCCGCAATGCCCAGTCAACCGTGCTCGCGCCGACCGGAACGATCAGCTTCATGATGGACTGCGACACCACCGGCATCGAGCCCGATTTCTCGCTCGCCAAGTCGAAGAAGCTGGTCGGCGGCGGCGAGATCACAATCGTGAACAAGACGGTGCCGATGGCGCTCGAGAAACTCGGCTACTCACCCGCCGAGGGCGCCGAGATCGAGGCCTTCATCGACGAGCGCAACACCGTCGTCGGTGCACCCAACCTGAAGAACGAGCACTACCCCGTGTTCGACTGCGCGGTCGGCGAGCGCTCCATCCACTACGTCGGCCACGTGAAGATGATGGGCGCCGTCCAGCCCTTCATCTCGGGCGCGATCTCCAAGACCGTGAACATGCCCCAGTCGGCCACGGTCGAGGACGTCATCCAGCTGCTCGAGGATGCCTGGAAGCTCGGCGTCAAGGCGATCGCCCTCTACCGCGAGGGCTCCAAGGTCGCTCAGCCGCTCTCGGGCAAGGGCGACAAGAGCGCGGCCACGCTGACCGGCGCCCTCCCGACGCTGGTGGCTCCCCGACGCCATCGTCTCCCCGACGAGCGCACCGAGGTCGGGCGCAAGTTCCGCGTCGGCGACTACGAGGGCTACATCCACGTCGGCGTCTACGACGACGGCGCGGCCGGCGACGTCTTCGTCGACATCGCCAAGGAGGGCACGACCCTGGCCGGGTTGATGAACGCCTTCATGATCGCGATCTCGCTCGGGCTCCAGTACGGCGTGCCGCTCGAGGTCTTCGTCTCCAAGTACGCGCACATGCGCTTCGATCCCTCGGGCCCGACCAACGATGCCGACATCCGCGTCGCCAAGTCGTTACCGGACTACATCTTCCGCTGGCTCGGCAAGCGCTTCCTCACGGTCGACCAGCAGGAGGAGCTGGGCATCCTCTCACTCGAGGTCAGGCAACGGATGGCCCAGGCCTACACGAACGGCGGCACGCCCGGCCAGGGCGGCGATCCGTCCCCGGCCGAAGCACTTCCACCCGGTCAGAAGGCGCTCTTCAACAACTGGGAGGACGCGGTCGAGTGCGCCCGCTGCGGCGGCCGCATGGTGCGAACGGGCAGCTGCTACACGTGCCGCGACTGCGGGACGAACACCGGCTGTAGCTAGCGATGACCGGTGACAGGTGGCAACGGCTCTCCCCCGGGATGCTCTCCCGGGCAGGTTCCGGGCTGGTGCAGGACTGAGCTCTGGGCAACGATCTTGTTTTGATCATTGAGGGCGACGATACGCTCAAGATTGGGGCATCCCGGTAGCGGCGCGGCCAGGAATCGAATCTGAAGGCCCAGCTCGGCCGGAGCAGCGAATGTCTTCGCCTCGATCGTCGTGCGGTCGGTGAGCTCGATCCGAACATTAGTTGCCTCGCCCGGAACGGACGCGAGGACGTACGGCGGGAAGCCTGATCCTTTCGGGCCGGTCTTGAATCCGAACGCGAAAGATTTCCATTCCGAAGGTACCGGGATCATCCCGCAGCCGAAATCCCTGCCGCGCAGGTCAGACGACTCACTGGGAGTCAGCGCCAAACAGACTTCCTCCTCGGGGTTGANATTGGTGCGATAGGCGGTGAGAGTCCAGTCATGGCCTTCCCATGCTCCAGTTGCAACGACGACCACCTCGCCGGTCGGCGTGGGCCCACCCGGAACGGGACCGCGCAGGAACCACCAATCGTTCTCGGCGCTGACCGCGAGTGCGGAGACGAGCACTGCCACCAGGATCGCGGCGAGAGCTATCAGCAGGCGCCGGCGAGAAAGCGTGAGACACCACTGCTCGCGAAGGCCCACCCGGCGCAGGACGTTTGCCCAGTCCGGCGCGATCTCACGGCGCTCGGGCACGTCGCTCGCAAGGATCTCACTGATAAACGAGTCGTCATGAACGGTCACTTCGATACCTCCTCCAACTGCTGGCGCAGGTTGGTGTGCGCCTTGTTGAGCATCGCGCCGACCGTGCCGATCTCGATCTCAAGAACCTCGGCGATCGATCGATAGTCCAGGTCGGCGTAATAGCGAAGGAATAGTGCAAGGCGCTGCCGCTCTGGGAGCGAGACGATCAAGCTCTGCAGGACCGACGAGGGGCGGCTTTCTTCCGTCGCGGCTTCCAGGGCTTCCTCGTCTATTGGTGATTCGCGCTGCGGACGCGCCGTCTTGGCCGCGTTGACGACGCATGTCCATACCCAGGTCGACACCTGCGCCTCCCCGCGAAAGTCCAGGCGGTGTCGAAGAGCGCGAGCGAAACCCTCTTGCACGGCATCGAGCCCGCTTTCGGGGTTTCCGGCGATAGCCTCCGCCACGCGGAGGTAGCGGTGGAAACCGGATCGGTATAGCTGCTCGAGTTTATTGACGGAGACGGCGGCAGACACTCGATTGCTCACATTCGTTAGATAGCAGCTGCCGCGAGTTTCTTTACCGGGTTGGGCTAGCGAGGGAATTCCCCCGCGGTGCCTCTAGCTCGCGCGTCCAACCGCGACCCTACAAGTAGCCTTGACCCGTGAACGAAAAGGGCTTCCAGCTGCAGGCACGCACACTTGCGAGCCCCGTGACGCCCGAGGTCGCCTACGCGGCTCTGTTCAAAGAAGCAACCCCCAGCTTCTGGCTCGACTCGAGCCTGGTCGCCGACGGTCTGTCGCGCTTCTCGTTCATGGGCGACGCGAGCGGCCCGCACGCCGAATACGTCAGCTACCGCTTGCGTGATCGGAAAGTGGTGGTCACCGGGCGCGACGACTCCGTCGAGGAGCGGATCGCCTTCCTCGACTACCTCGAGCGCGAGCTGGCGCGACGAGCGGTGGCAAGCGACGAGCTGCCGTTCGATTTCAACCTCGGCTATGTCGGTTACCTCGGCTACGAGATGAAAGCCGATTGCGAAGCCCGAGCAGCGAATACCGCCCCGACGCCCGATGCGGCCTTCGTCTTCTGCGATCGCATGCTTGCCTTCGATCAGCGCGACGGGCTGATCTACTTGCTCGCCCTGAGCAACGAGGAAAGCGGGCCCGCGGCGCTCGCGTGGCTGGATGCGACCGGTCAAGCGCTACAGGCTTTGGAGCTTCAGCCCGACGGTGCGGAGCCGCTTTCGACGCCGCTTGGCTCCCCTTCCTATCGCTACCGGCACGAGCTGCCCGAATACGAGCGCCTGGTAGAGCGCTGCCGAGTCGAGATCGAAGCCGGTGAGACCTATGAAGTCTGCTTGACGAACATGCTTTCCTTCGATGAAGAGATCGATCCCTTCGCCGTCTACCGCGCGCTTCGAGCCAGCTGCCCGGCCCCGTACTCGTCCTATCTTCAGTTTCCGGAGGTATGCGTTCTTAGCTCCTCGCCCGAGCGCTTCCTGCGCATCGATCGCGCACGCCAGGTCGAGTCGCGGCCGATCAAGGGAACGCGGCGGCGAGGATCGACGGCCCGCGAAGACCGCGCGCTCGCAGACGAGCTCGCCTCGAGCGAGAAGGATCGAGCCGAGAACATGATGATCGTCGATTTGATGCGCAACGACCTGAGCCGTGTTTGCGAGATCGGCAGCGTTCGCGTCGCGGAGCTGTTCGAGATCGAGAGCTATGCGACCGTGCACCAGATGGTGAGCACGATCCGCGGCGTGCTGAGGCCCGACGAGTCGAGCGTGGCATGTGTGCGCGCCGCCTTCCCGCCCGGCTCGATGACGGGCGCGCCGAAGCTACGCACGATGGAGATCATCGACCGCCTCGAGCGAGGGGCCCGCGGCGTCTACTCCGGCGTACTCGGTTACTTCNCGCTCAGCGGTAGCGCCGATCTCTCCGTCGTCATTCGCTCCATCGTCACGACCGATACGGCGACCACGATCGGCGTGGGTGGCGCCGTGACGGCACTCTCCGATCCAGCTGAGGAAGTCGAGGAGACGCTCGTCAAGGCACGCGGCTTGCTGGACGCGCTCAGTCACGCGGGCGGAAAGCGTTGAGTGCCGGCATGGCGAAATCCTCGATTCGAGCCGCTCTCGCCCTCGCCGCAATTGCATCTGCGATCGCCCTGGCCGGCGTCACCGCCGGCGCAACCGATCGACAGGCAACGGGTAATCGCACGACGCGGCACCTGATCGGCCACTCCGTTCAGGGGCGAGCTATCTACGCCTATCAGCGGGGCGATCCGTATGGCCCGACGGTGTTAATCGTCGGATCGATCCACGGCAACGAGCCCGGCGGAGTAGCCGTCGCGCGGCGCCTGCTGAAAGTGCCCACGCCCGAAGGCGTCGATCTCTGGGTCATCCTCAATCTCAACCCCGACGGTCGGGCGGCCGGAACGCGCGGGAACGCCCACGGCGTCGATCTCAACCGCAACTTCCCCTGGCGCTGGCGGCACCTGGGCGGGGCCTTCTACTCGGGTCGCCGCCGCTTGTCGGAGCCAGAATCGCGCGCCGCCTATCGCCTCATCGAGCGCCTGCGGCCGCGGCTGTCGATCTGGTTCCATCAGCCGCTCGCAGCGGTGAGCGTCACGACGCGCTCGCTAGCGCTCGAGCGCAGATTCGCCCGCCTGGCCGGGCTAGGGCTCGCGCAGCTACCGGCTTACCTGGGCAGCGCCACTTCCTGGGAGCGCCACGTCCTGCCGGAATCCGCGGCGTTCGTCGCCGAGCTCCCGGGTGGAGGGCTCAGCGACCGTAAGGTTGATCGCTATGTGCGCGCAGTGCTGACGGTCAGCAAGTACTGAGTGCGCCTGAGCGCCAATCGCTTCTCGAGCGAGCTTGACAGGCGCGTGATCGACTCTCTGCACAACCGGCGCAATTCCTCGCGTCTTTTCTCGATACCGTGCCCCGCCCCGTGGGTGGGTGGAGAGGTGGGCCCCGCCGGTTTTCGGAGCCGCGAAGTCGCTTCCCGCTTGCCGCGCTCTCGGCGGGGGCGGCGAACGCGGTGCCGCTAGAACTCCTGCTCGGTCGGGCGCACGAGCACCTCGTTCACGGCCATGCGCCGCGGCCGGGTGACTACATAGGCGATCGCATCGGCGATGTCTTCCGCCTCCAGCATCTCGACCCCGGCGTAGCGCTGTCTCGCCGCCTCGCGCACCCCTTCGCGGATGTGGTTCGACAGCTCGGTCTTGACGAACCCGGGCTCGACCAGCGACACGCGCACGTGCCGCTTGGCCAGCTCCATGCGCAGCGACTCGCTGAAGGCGCCCACCCCGAACTTGCTCAGGTTGTAGATACCGGAGCCGGCGTTGGCCTTGCGCCCTGCCACCGAGCTGATGTTGACGAGGTCGGCCAGCTTGCGCGGCTCGGCCTCCGCGGCGGTCAGCAGGTGCGGGAGCGCCGCGTATGTGCAGTAGAGGAGGCCCTTCACGTTGAGATCGACCGTGCGCTCCCACTCCTCCAGCGGCGCGTCCACCGCGGGTCCGAGCAGCATCACGCCGGCGTTGTTGACGAGGATGTCGAGCCGGCCCAGCTCCGCGACGGTTCGCTCGACGGCGGCGGTCGCCTGCTCGCGGTCGGTCACGTCGGCTTCGATCACGAGCGCCCGGCCGCCCTTGCCCGCGATCTCGGTAGCCAGCCGCTCGAGCCGGTTTTTGCGCCGGGCGGCGATCGCGACCGTGGCACCCCGGTCGGCCAGCAAGCGCGCCGTCGCTTCGCCGATACCGCTGCTCGCTCCCGTGACGAGCGCCACCGTGCCCTCGAGTCGTTCCGTCATTTTCGCCCCTCCCCCTAGAATCGCCTCCGCCTCAGCTGGTACCCATTATCGCGGCGATCTAGCTCGCCCGCTCAGTCCTTCTCATCGCCTTCGGCAAGAATCCGGTAGAGCGAGCGGCGGGCATCGGTAAGGAGCTTACGGGCCTCCTCGACCTGTGCGTCGCTTCCCGCCTGCATCACCTGCATGGCAGCGAGCCCTATCTGGCGAACCAGCGAGCCGAGCTCGAGCGCCTGCTCGCCGACGCCGCCCGCCATCGCCTCCCACGGGGGAGGCGCGTCTTTCCCGCGCTCCTCGAGCACGGCGCGACCCGAATCGGTCAGCTCGAGCAGGCGCTGGCCCTCGCTCTCCTGCGAGCGCACCAGCCCTTCGTCCTCGAGCTGCTGCAATGTCGGGTAGACCGAGCCGGGGCTGGGGCGCCAGACTCCCTCGCTTCGCTCTTTCACCTCTTGCATGATCTGGTAGCCGTTACGCGGCTGCTCGGCGAGGAGCAGCAGCGCGGCGGTTCGGATGTCTCCGCGGCGCGCCTTGCGACCTCGGTGCCTACCTTTGTGGCCGCCGCCGAACGGCGGGCCGGCGAAATGGTGCGCGAGCGCTTCCCTGTGCGACTCGTGCCGCCGGTGGTGGTGTCTCGGCCCGCGCGGGCCTTCCAAATGATCTTCGTGCATCAAACAACTCCTTCTTTCAGCGTTAGTATCATGGTGTATAACGATATATCGCGTTACGTCGCTTGTCAAACCCCGCGGGCGACCCCTCTCGGTGAGCGACGCAAGCTGCCTCTCGTGAACGGCTGGCCGGCTACGGCGCGCGCGAAAACGGCAACACCCCGCAAACCCCTAAGATTCCTGCGTGGCCGAACAGGACAGTAGNTCCGCCAAGAAGGCCTCAGCGCCGCGCCGCCGCAGCGCGAAGAGCGGNAAAGCCGCGCCGGCTTCTCACGGCGCCGACGCGACTCACGTTTGGGAGTACCGGTTGGATCCNCAGGGCGCGCTCGTGCANGTCTCGCCCGCATGCGAGCGCTTGAGCGGCTACAGCCAAGACGAGTTCCTCGCCGACCCGAAGCTGATGGAGCGCATCGTTCACCCCGACGACAGACTGCGCTTCGAGCAGCACATCGCGCACTCGCACTCAGCCGGGCGGCTCCTCGAGGGTGAGATCGANTTTCGCATCATCGCCCGAGACGGCGATGAGCNCTGGATCGCGCNCACGTGCGCTGCGATGATCGACCCCGACGGCAGTTACGTGGGGCGCGCGGCTTGCAACATCGACGTCAGCCGCTACAAGCTGGCAGAAGAGGCGCTGCTTCGCCTGAACCGCGAGCTGATCGCAACCCGGGACTGCGCCCGCGCTACGTTGCGGGCGACCGACGAGCAAAGACTTCTCCGCGACGCCTGCCGTATCGTCTGCAACGCGGCCGGGTACCTGATGGCCTGGGTCGGCTCGGTCGAGCGCGACGAGGACAAGACCGTCCGGCCGGTCGCCTGGAGCGGCGTCGAAGATGGATACCTGGGCAGCGCGAACATCACCTGGGCCGACGACGAGCGTGGACGAGGTCCAACGGGAACGGCGGCTCGAACGGNCGAAACCGTCGTCCTGGACGACTTCGCCAGTGACCCGGCGGGGCAGNCGTGGCGNGCNCGCGCCTTCCAGCGCGGATACCGCTCGAGCATCGCGATCCCGTTGCGCGGACCCGGTGGCGACGTATACGCCGTTCTCACCATCTACGCAGGCCAAGCTCACGCCTTTGCCAGGAGCACCACTCGGTTGCTCGAAGAGCTCGCCGAGGATCTGAGCCTCGGAATCGAATCNCTCCGCGTCCGTTCGAATCTCGATTCGGCCTAGCNCCCCACGCCCGGCTCGGCGCGCTAGCTCGCGCGAGAGGAGCGAAGCGGGGGAAAGCCCACCTCGAGCTCCCCGCGCAGATGCTCGAGCGCGGGCGGTAGCGCAAGTCGCTCGCCCAGGTGCTCGATCGCCTCATCGATAGCGAAGCCCGGCTCTATCGTCGCTATCTCGAAAAGAGCTCCGCTCGGCTCGCGAAAGTAGATCGAGCGGTACCAGTAGCGATCGATAACCGGCGTTGCGCTCATCCCGGCCGCGGTCAACGCCTTGTGCCAGCGCTCGCGCTCGTTCATCGGGCAAGCCCAGGCCGCGTGATGCACCGTCCCCGAGCCTTGAATCCCGGGCTGGACCGGCGCGCTGTCGTAGGCGAAGAGAGAGCCTCGGGCTTTCCCTCGCACCTCCCAAACCGCATCACTCCTGCGCTGGAAGGCAAGGGCCCGCTCCAGCAACTCCCGGCTGCGCTCGGGATCGCGCGCGTAAACGCGCACGGAATCGAATCCCTGCAATGCCAACTCTTCGGGGATGTCGGGTCGAGAAGCCGCCAGCGGCTCGTCCTCGCTCTCCGCGACGGCCAGCTCCAGCGCCAGGCCCTCGGGATCGTTGAAGCGCAGGTGCACACCGCTGCGCTGGTACTCAACACCCTCGCCCCTCAGGCGCCGGGCCCAGAAGCCGAGCGCCTTCTCCGAGCCAATCCGCCAGCTGAGCCGGTGAATCATGCCGGCGCCGGCTCGCCCTACCTGCATGCCCGGGTACTCGTAAAAGGCCAGGGTGGCACCGGGCTCACCGCTCTCGGCGCCGTAGTAGAGCTGGAGTATGCTCGGAACGTCCTGGTTGACGCTCATTTTCACGAGCCTCAGCCCAAGTACTCGTACATAGAAGTCGAGGTTGCGTTGCGCGTCGCCGGTTATTGCGGTGACGTGGTGGATCCCCTCGAGCCTCATCCCGTTCCTTTCCAAGCGAAAAACGGCGCCGAATCTAGAAACAGTCGGCCTGTGCTGCTATTCCCGCCGAGATCGGAAGTCACTCAGATCGAGGGGTCTTCGCTCTCGCACCAGACGCCGTGGGTCGGCGTAAAGGCGAGCTCGTGGTGCGGTACGCCACCCTCGACCCGCCGCTCGAGCTCGTCGACCCGTGCGACCAGATCGGCCACCGCGTCTCCCAGCACATCCGGAAGCTGGTCGTGCTCAAGGTTGGGTGCCACGCGCTTGTGCCCGTTTCCCTTCGAGGTCACGATCTCGCCCGGTACGCCGACCACTACGGCGCAGCGCGGTACCGGCCTCACAACCACGGCGTTCGCTCCGACGCGGCTGTACTCGCCGACGGTGATCGCGCCGAGCACCTTGGCGCCCGCGCCGACCACGACTCCGTCGCCGAGCGTCGGGTGGCGCTTGCCCTTCTTGAGGCTCGTACCTCCGAGAGTCACGCCCTGATACAGAGTCACCTCGGCTCCCAGCTCGGCCGTCTCGCCGATCACGACGCCCATCCCGTGATCGATGAAGAGCCCGGGNCCGATCGTGGCGGCCGGGTGAATCTCGACGCCGGTCAGCGCGCGCGCGAACTGGGAGATCCAGCGAGCCACGAGTTTGAGGCGCCAGCGCCAGAGCACGTGAGCAATCCTGTGCCACCAGACAGCCCATAGACCCGGATAGCAGAGAACGATCTCGAGCCAGTTGCGGGCAGCCGGATCGCGCTCCTTGACCGCTCGGATGTCGTGTCTCATCTTTCTCAGCACGCCAGCCACCTCCCTCAGTCGGCCAGGTCGTTGAACAGCGCCGTCGACAGGTAGCGCTCGCCGTTTGAAGGCACGATCACGACGATCAGCTTCCCCCTGCTTTCGGCGCGGCGAGCGACTTGTTCGGCGGCCCAGATCGCGGCGCCGGACGAGATCCCAACCAGCAGGCCCTCCTCGCGCGCGATCCGCCGAGCGCTGGCAAAGGCGTCTTCGTTCGCCACGCGCACGATCTCGTCGTAGATCTTGGTGTTCAGCACCTTCGGCACGAAGCCGGGTCCGATGCCCTGAAGAGCGTGCGGTCCCTTCTGCCCGCCCGAGAGCACCGCCGAGCCATCCGGCTCGACACCCACGCAGCGAGCATCCGGCTTGCGTTCCTTGATCACCTCGCCGACGCCCGTGATCGTCCCCCCGGTTCCGATTCCGGCGACGACAACGTCCACCTTCCCGTCGGTGTCGCGCCAGATCTCCTCGGCGGTCGTGCGCCGGTGGACCTCGGGATTGGCCGGGTTCTCGAACTGCTGTGGAACGAAGTAGTTCTCGTCGGCGGCCGCCATCTCTTCGGCTTTGCGGATTGCGCCGGGCATGCCCTCGCCGCCCGCGGTGAGCACGAGATCGGCACCGTAGGCGCGCAGCAGCATGCGCCTCTCCCTGCTCATCGTCTCGGGCATTACGAGCGTGCACTTGTAGCCGCGCGCGGCGCAGACGAGGGCCAGCGCAATGCCGGTATTACCGCTCGTCGGCTCGAGGATGACCGTGTCCGGCCCGATCTTGCCCTCGCGCTCGGCGGCTTCGACCATCGCCAGGCCGATTCGATCCTTGACGCTGCCCCCGGGATTGGCGAACTCGAGCTTGGCAACTACGTTGCTGCCGCTCTCTTCGGAGATTCGGCGCAAGCGAACGAGCGGCGTGTTGCCGATCAGCTCGGAGACGTTATCGGCGATCTTCATCGCTCTCCTCCCGGGCACCCGTTCATCTACGCCGCCCTAGTCGCTTCACTTTCTAAAGTAGCTTTGCGAAGTGTACCAACGAAAGCGCAGATTTCAAACGCATTACCACGACAGTCGGCGTTTCCCCCCGGCCGCCGAATCCACTCCGAGCGGGCGCGACAGATAGAGCGCCCGTCCTAGTGCGCCGGGATCGTTACGAGCCCGGCTATGCCGATCGCGAAGAGAACGATCACGAAGAGTGAGTCGGCCCCGAGCCGGAGGTAACAACGCTTGGGCCGGAAGATGATGCCGACCGCGTAGACGGATGTGAGGCTAATCCCAAGGATCGCCAGCCAGCTGTTCTGGTTTCCGGCCGTAGTCAAGACCGCCTTTCCGGCAATCAGGTCGGCGACGAGGAAGAGGCAGACCTGAAAGGCGTTGCCGCCGAAGATGTCGCCCATGGCGAGCCCGTGATCGCCGAGACGTACGGCGCTGATTCCCGATGAGATCTCGGGAAGCGCGGTCGCCAGGGCAAGCACCGTGGCGCCGAAGATGACGCCGTTGATTCCGGCCCGGCCGGCGAGATCGCTGCCGGCAATCTGGAGGAAGACGCCGGCGATCAGCGTGACGACGCAGGCGGCCAGGAAGTAGAGCGCGACTCGCAAGGTGGAGGTGCCGGTGTGCGGCGTTGCAACCTTCGGATGGGGGACGCGCCGGTGCGGACGTCCCGGCCGGCTGCCCGGCGCGACCGCCTCCCAGGACGGCGATTTCCTGACGCGGTTGATGACGATGATGCCGCACAACCAGACGATGACGATGGCAATCGAGGCCGGGCTAACGGGCCCGAGCGTGACCGACGGCTTGAGCAACGCGCCCATTAGCACCGCAGAGACGACCAGGATGACGAGCAGTGCCTCGAGCACCGGAATGAGCGAGCCGACGAGGTAGGTGAGCGCATTTTTCCGGCCCGCGGTTATGTCGCAGACGATCAGCACCATCGTCTGAATGGCGATACCGCCGATCAGGTTGCCGGCGGCCAGATCGAGGTGTCCTTGCAGGACGGCCGAGACCGTGATCGCGATCTCCGGGAGAGTGCCGGCGATCGAGAGCAGGACCATTCCGCCGATCGCGTCGCCGAGGCCGAAACGATTGTCGAGCGCGTCGGTGCTCTTGGCCAGGCTGGTACCGGCGACCCAGGTCGCGAGCGCCCCCGCCATGAAGACGAGGGCTAGAAGTGGCCAGGCGAGACTAGCCATGGAAAACGTGAGCGCGCGTTGCGGGCATCGGCCCGCCCATTCTCGGCGGCCGGGAAACCCGCGTCAAGCGAGAAGTGCTGCCTGTGACCGGCGCAGGCTAGGTATGCCGATTGAAGGAGAAGATGGCGCCGGCCAGGAGCGCGGTGCCAAGCAGGCCGACCAGCGCGACATCCTCGATCGTCGTGGTCGTGTGGCCGAAGACGGTCACGCCGATGATCGGATGGCTCGAGGCACGCATAGCGGCGGAGATCTCGTCGGCGAGAAAGATGCGGCGAATCGCGTCCACGCCGTAGGTGAGCGGGTTGAGCTTGGAGACGATCTCCATCCAGCGCGGAACGTTGTTGACCGGAAAGAAGACGCCGGCAAGGAATGTGAGCGGGAACACGACCATCTGAACCAACACTTGAAAGCTCTGCTGGGAGCGCATCCGCGAGCCAATCAGAAGACCGAACCCGGCCAGCGAGAAGGCCAGCACGAGCACGATCGGAATCAGCTCGAGAACGATTCTAAGCGACAGCGGAACGCCGAAGAGCGGCGCCAGCGCGAGCATCACCAGGGCTTGAAAGAGCGCGATCACCGAGGCGCCGAGCGCCTTGCCCAGCACGACGCCCGAGCGGTTGAGCGGCGAGACGAGCACCTCCTTGAGAAAGCCGATCTCACGGTCCCAGACGACCGAGAGGCCCGAGAAGATCGCATTGATGAAGACCGACATCGCGATGATGCCCGGGTACATGAACTTGACGAAATCGACACCCACCGCCAGCGCGCCGATCTGCCGTTTCAGCCCCTCGCTGAAAACGACCATGAAGATGATCGGCATCCCGAGCGAAGAGGCCAGGCGCGAGCGCTCGCGAGCGAAACGAAGCAGCTCGCGGTAGGCGATGACCCAGATCCCGCGCAGAGTCTGCCTCAAGTGGAGACCGACCTCCTCTGGGAACGGGCTGTAAGCGAGTTCGCCATCAGCTCAGCTGCTGCTTCATGCCGGGCGTGTTCAGGTAGCGGCGGAGCTGCTGGTTGGCAGCGGGCCGATCATCGCGAATCGAGTGTCCGGTGAGGGAGAGAAAAACGTCGTCGAGAGTCGGACGGCGGACTGTGGCAGCCAGGATCTTGCTCGAGAAGCTGCGTATCAGCCCGGGCAGGAACTCCTCGGCTCGGGGCAGCTTGAAGTGGACGCTGTCCGTCTCGATGCTCGCGCTCAATTCGTAGCGGGCGAAGAGCTCCGCCGCCGCCGCCTCGGCGTCCTCGACCCGAAGCGTCACGACATCACCACCAAGCGAGTCCTTGAGCACCTCGGGCCGGTCGAGTGCAACGATCTCGCCCTCGTCGATGATCGCAATCCGGTCGCAGTTCTCGGCCTCGTTCATGTAGTGCGTCGTGAGGAAGATCGTCAGCGCCTCGCGCCGCCGCAGATCGAGCACGTACTTCCAGATCCGGTGCCGAGTCTGAGGATCGAGCCCGAGCGTCGGCTCGTCGAGGAAGAGGATGTGGGGGTGGTGAAGCAGCCCGCGGGCGATCTCCAGGCGGCGCTTCATCCCGCCCGAGTACTCGCGCACCGAGGAGTTGCGACGGTCCCAGAGCTCCATCAGGGTCAGCAGCTCGTAGATGCGCTCGTCACGGACTCGCTTGGGCATACCGTAGGCGTAGGCGTGAAAGCGAAGGTTCTGAATCGCGGTCAGATACTCGTCGAGAGTCGGGTCCTGAAAGACGAGACCGATCGAGCGGCGCACCTCGGTTCGCTTGCTACTGATGTCGTAGCCGGCGACCGTGGCCTCCCCGGCCGAGGGCGTAAGCAGCGTGCAGAGCATGCTGATCGTCGTCGTCTTACCGGCGCCGTTTGGGCCGAGAAAGCCGAACACCTCGCCTTCAGCGACGCTGAAGGAGACGCCCTTGACGGCCTGCGTGTGACCGAAGTTGCGGGCCAGCCCAGCAGTCGAGATGACGGTCTCGGAGGCGCTCGGTGTCTTCTGCTCGCGATTCACGACTTCCCGTCACCGCGATGCGTCCCGGCTCGGCGCGACCGTGAGCGACGCGAGAAGAGTACAGCGTTAACTCGGGCTCTCCGGGTTGCTCGTCATCGAGGCGTAATCGCTCGGTAGGGGAATTGAGGCTCCCCAGACTCCGGCGGCGTCGGCGACCGTTTGTGCGAGCTCGCTCAGCGNAACGACCGCGTCCGCCAGCTTGGCCTCGGTGATGGCACGGGGCGTTCCGTAGGCGATCGCCGTCGACTCCTCCTCGACGATGATCCGGCCACCGCGCTCCTTCACTTCACGTGCGCCGTCCAAGCCATCCTTGCCCATCCCGCTCGTGACCACGAGCAGGAGGCGATCGCCGAAGATGCGGGCAGCGTCGCTGACGGTGACATCGGCGCGCGGGCGTAACCCGTCGATCGGCTCCTCCACCGAGACGAGCAACTTGGCGTCACCGGCCATGCGAAGGTGACTTCCTCCCTGCGCGAAGTAAACGGTGCTGGGGTTGAGCTGCTCTCCACCGAGCGCCTCTCTTACGCCCAGGACGGAGTAGTGGTCGAGACGATCGGCAAGCGCGGTCGTGAATCCCTCGGGCAGCTGTTGCACCACGACCATGCCGAGACCGAGCAGCGGCGGCAGTGCGGGAATCAGGTGCGACAACGACCAGCAACCGCCGACCGAGCCGACGACCACCACCGCTCCGGGGCCGTCACGCGAAGGATCGCGGAGCGGCGACGCCGAGTCCGACCCGTTCTCGAGCCCATGCAGCTCCCGCTGCGAGGCGAGCTCGAGCGCCCGCTGCCGCGCCGCGGTCAAATCGGAGGCCACGCGAATGCGCGTGATCAGCTCACCCACGAAAACCTGAACGGTGTCGCAGGCAAGCGGGCGCTCGACGAAATCGAGCGCGCCCTCGATCAGCGCGTCGACGACCTTGTAGTGGTCGGCGCGGAAATGCCCGCCGAGCAGGATCACGGGGGTGCTAAGGCCCGCCTCACGCAGGCCGCGCATCAACACGACGCCGTCCATGGTGTCGGCGACTATGTCGAAGAGCAACGCGTCCGGGCTCGTGCGCCCACAAAGCTCGATCGCCGCCTCGGCCGAATCGACCGCCCCGGTCACCTCGATACCGCGAACGAGCAGCGACTCGCCGAGCAGTCGACGCATGAAAGGCGCATGGTCGGCAACGGCAACGCGAAAAGGGGTCAACTTCTGCATCGGTGCTCGGCCTCCGGCTGCTTGTGCCTCTCGCTCAGACCGCGGAGATCCGCGGCACCCTCAGCTTACTTCCACAGACAAGCTGGAGGAGGAGCGAGGAGTCAATCTCGCATGCGAGCCCTTGCTGAGAGACATGCGCGAGCGGGTCTCCGTCGGCTCCGATTCCAAGCGAGATGCGGACGCCGTGAGCGTCGAGCTCGGAGAGGCGCGCCGCGGCGCGATCAAGCGCGTCGAGAAGCTCTTGAGGCGGCTCGTGCGGCCATGGATCTGGCTCTGTGCCCCGATTGGGGCGGCTCTTTGTCTTGTCGCTCATGCTGCTGGCACGTCTCTCTCTCACTTTGAGTTATCGACTGAGAACACAGCTCTTTAGGGCCTAACCGGTAGAGATGTGCACCCGAGGGAGTGCACCGGATCGCAACCCCAATTAGCCCGCTAATACGAGTATTTGCGAGCGTCGTAGACGGGTGAGGCGACGGGAACGGTTCTCACTTTTAGGTAGCCGGCGCTATTGGCGGGCGTCGTCGGCCGGCGCCCGGCCGCGAAAGGACTGCCGTGCGTAGTAGCGGTTTTTATAGGCGTGATATATATTCCTGATTGTTCTGACCCTCCTGAGTCGGCGAAAGGAGCCCTACATGCGCCGCGCAAGTCCCACGCTTCTGCTTTTGACGTTCGCCCTTTTTTTGCTTCTGCCGACCGCTTGCGGAGGCAGTGCGAGTGGTAGTGGCGCCAAGTTGAGTCTCGTCGCCTACTCGACGCCGCGAGAGGCTTACGGAAAGATCGTTCCCGCGTTCGAGAAGACGGCAGACGGCAAAGGCATCGGTTTCGACGAGTCCTACGGCGCTTCGGGCGAGCAGGCTCGCTCCGTCCTCGCCGGCCTTGGGGCCGACATCGTCGCCTTCTCACTCGAGCCGGACATGACGAAGCTCGTCGATGCGAAGCTCGTCGATAAGAGCTGGAACCAGAACGCTTACCACGGAATGGTGACCGACTCGGTCGTCGTCTTCGTCGTGCGACCGGGAAACCCGAAGCACATCCGGACGTGGGACGACCTGCTCAAGCCCGGCGTCGACGTGATCACGCCGAATCCCTTCACCTCCGGCGGCGCCCGCTGGAACGTGATGGCCGCCTACGGGGCCTGGCTGAAGGAAGGAAGTACGCCGGCACAGGCCGTGACCAAGCTCGAGCAGCTGTTCAAGAACGTCAGCGTCCAGAACAAGAGCGCGCGTGAGGCGCTGCAGACCTTCACTTCGGGCAAGGGCGACGTGATGCTCGCCTACGAGAACGAGGCCTACTTTGCCAAGCAGAGCAAGCAACCGATCGACTACGTAACGCCGAAGACCACGATCCTGATCGAGAATCCGGTAGCCGCCACGAGCGACAGTGCCAACCCGAAGGCGGCGAAGGCATTCCTGGACTTCCTGTACACGCCGGCCGCTCAGCGCATCTACGCCGAGAATGGTTACCGGCCGGTCGTGAAGAGCGTCGCGGCTGAGTTCGCCAAGACCTTCCCGAACGATGCGACTACTTTCACGATCGACTCGCTCGGCGGTTGGGCGAAGGTCATGACTCAGTTCTTCGACCCCGAGAAGGGCACCATGGCCGACATCGAGCGCAGCGTCGGAGGCTCGACTGGCTAGCGTCGCAACCGAGACTGTGCCTCGCGGTAGAGGCGGTGCCGAGAGGATGAGGGCGCCGAGCGCCCTCATCCTCGGCACCGTTCTTACCTACCTGAGCATCATCGTCGCCTTACCACTGGCGGCGCTCGTGTGGCGCTCGGGCGGAAGAGGCGCGGCCGGCTTCTGGAGCTCGGTGTCCAGCCCCGAGGCCTTGTCGGCACTCGAATTGACGCTGGTTGTTTCGCTGGTGGTCGCGCTCGTAAACGCCGTCTCGGGGACGATCATCGCCTGGGTGCTCGTTCGCGACGACTTCCGCGGCCGCAGCGTCGTCAACGCCTTGATCGACTTGCCCTTCGCGTTGCCGACCATCGTCGCCGGGCTCACCCTGCTCGCTCTCTACGGCCCGCGCTCGCCCGTCGGCATCAACGTCGCCTACACCCGGGCCGCAATCGTGTTGGCGATTCTCTTCGTAACCCTGCCCTTCGTCGTTCGTACCGTCCAGCCGGTGCTGCTAGAGCTCGATCGCGAGCTCGAGCAGGCGGCCGCCTCGCTCGGCGCCACGAGATGGCAAACCTTCACCCGTGTCGTCTTCCCGAACCTGCTCCCCGGCATCCTCTCGGGAGTCGCGCTCGCTTTTGCGCGCGCCGTCGGCGAATTCGGCTCGGTTGTGCTGATCACCGGCAACCTGCCGTTCAAGACCGAGGTCTCGTCCGTCTACATCTTCGGGCAGCTGGAGAGCGGCAACACATCGGGTGCCGCGGCGGCATCGGTGGTCTTGCTCGGAATCTCCTTTGGCGTCCTGCTTCTGATCGGCGCCGTGCGCCGCTGGACCACCCGCCATGACGCGTAAGCTCGCCCTCAGAACCTTCGCGCTCGGCTANCTGGCCGCGATTCTCGTCGGACCGCTCGTCCTCGTTTTTTATCGCGCCTTCGAGCACGGCTTCGGCGAGGCTTGGAGCGCGGTGACGACGCCTCCGGCCCTGCATGCGTTCGAGTTGACGCTACTCATCACCGCCATCGCGGTTCCGGCCAACACGATCTTCGGAGTGCTCTGCGCGCTTGCGGTCGTACGCCATCCCTTCCGCGGTAAGGGCTTGCTCAACGCCGTCGTCGACCTTCCCATGGCACTCTCGCCGGTGGTCGTAGGCCTGTCGCTTTTCCTCCTCTACGGGCGCACCGGCTGGTTCGGATCCTGGTTCCTCGCTCGCGGCATCCAGATCCTCTTCGCCCTGCCCTCGATGATCTTGGCGACGGTGTTTGTCTCGCTGCCCTTTGTCGTGCGCGAGGTCGTGCCGGTGCTGCGCGAGATCGGCACAGACCAGGAACAGGCGGCGGCCACTCTGGGCGCCTCGCGTCTGCAGACCTTCTTCCGCATCACGCTGCCCGCGCTCCGCTGGGCCATCGCCTACGGCGTAGTGCTGACGACGGCCCGCTCGCTGGGCGAGTACGGGGCGGTCTCGGTCGTCTCGGGACGCGTCGCGGGCAAGACCGCCACGGCGACGCTCTTTGTCGAGGATCGCTACCAGAGCTTCGACATAGTAGGCGCCTACGCGGCCTCGGTCGTGCTCGCGCTGATGGCGGTTTCAGTCCTCCTGGCCATGAACCTCCTACGACGAAAAGAGGATGCGCTCTGATGGGTATCACCGTGCGTTACGTGACCAAGCGCTTCGGCGACTACACGGCGCTCGACGACATATCGCTGAGTGTGCCGAGCGGATCGCTGATGGCGCTGCTCGGGCCGAGCGGCTCGGGCAAGTCGACACTCCTGCGGGTGATCGCGGGACTCGAGCGCCCCGATTCCGGCGACGTGCTGATCTCGGGCGAAGACGCAACCGAATTGGATCCGCGCAAGCGGGGCGTGGGCTTCGTCTTCCAACACTACGCAGCTTTCAAGCACATGACCGTTTGGGACAACGTCGCGTTTGGACTCAAGATCAGACGACGTCCGAAGGCCGAAATACGCAAGCGCGTTGCCGAGCTCCTCGAGCTCGTTCAGCTAGACCCGTTCGCCCAGCGCTATCCGTCGCAGCTCTCGGGCGGACAACGGCAGCGGATGGCGCTGGCGCGCGCACTTGCCGTGGAACCGCGCGTGCTACTGCTCGACGAGCCGTTCGGGGCTCTCGATGCGCGCGTACGGGCGGAGCTCAGGACGTGGCTACGCCGTCTTCACGAAGAGGTGCAGGTGACGACGGTGTTCGTGACGCATGACCAACATGAGGCGATGGACGTGGCCGGTCATGTCGCGGTCATGAACCACGGGCGCATCGAGCAGGTCGGCGCTCCGCGCGAGCTCTACGAGTACCCGAGCAGCGCGTTCGTCATGGGCTTTGTTGGGCCGGCGAGCAAGGTCGCGGGTGCCTGGGTGCGCCCGCACGATCTCGAGCTGTCGCTGGAGCCGAGCGACGGTGCCCTGGCCGCCACGATCGAGAGGATCGTCCACCTCGGCTTCGAGGTCAGGATCGAGCTCTCGATCCAGGACGGAGAGGCGGCGCTGGTGCAGATCACCTGCGACGACCTGTCACGCCTCGAGCTGAAACGCGGCGACTCGGTTTGGGTATTGCCGCGCCGTTCGCGCGCCTTCGCCGAGGCGTGAGGCCCTCGAGTAAGCGACCAACCCCAATTTGCGCGAAGGTCGATCGGGCTCGCCCGTTTGCGATGTCTGGCGGCGCGCGAAGAACGATACCGCGCTCGTGCCCTTGGTCCGGCTAGCGGAGCTCGACGGAGGTGTTCGCCGCGTTCTCGTAGC
>JGI24136J36422_10000261_pt1 | contig 20941 bp, 13 predicted proteins | sample BarGraNGADG00212_2_FD_36422 | JGI IMG/M metagenome (IMG submission 36422)
ATTCAGAAATCAAAAATTATGTTTTTTGAGGTTAATACATTGAATTATTGGATCTTGTAAAATCCATGACTATTGATTTTAAAATCTAATTTAGAACAATTCTATACAAATTTTGGTGAATGTAAATCATTTTTCCGGAAGTGTAAAAATGACACTTTTAGGGGGGTGCAAATGTTAAATTCGTTGTCGGAGGAAATTTCAAAAACTACTTAAAGTATAATGGTAAAATAAATTTACTTTATACTCAATGAGTTCGCTTCGTCACTTCGTTCCTCGCAATGACCACCAGGTTTATTATGTACCCTTAAATCCCATCAACAATTATTATTACTTGCACAGTCTTGGTCGACTTTTCAGCAATCTTGATTTCTTTCGAATACAAATAATGTATATTTGTCTGACTAATATAGGATTATCGGAAAACACTTAACTCTTTGCGCTAACGAATGAAATATAACTGTATATAACATAAGGTATCAAATTATTTAAACCGACATCTATGAGGATACTAATCGTTGAAGATGAACCAAAGGTTGCCACATTTATTAAAAAGGGCCTCGAAGAGCACAATTACTCTGCTGAAATAGCCCATGATGGTCTTTCCGCTGAAAAAATGGCAACTCCCAACAAATATGATCTTTTCATACTCGATATAATTGTTCCTGGAATAAANGGGCTGGCGCTTTGTAAAAGATTCAAAAAAATATATCCTGAGATACCTGTTCTGATGCTGACCGCTCTTGGTACTACAGATGATAAGATCACTGGATTTGATGCTGGTGCAAATGATTACCTTGTAAAACCTTTTGAATTCAGGGAACTATTGGCCAGGGTTAAAGTTTTAATAAGAAAACCTGAACTTCCCGGTATTAAAGCGAACACTCTGGTCGTAGGTGATGTTGAACTGGATCTCGGCCAGAAAGTTGTCCGAAGGGGTAATACATACATAGATCTTACCGCAAAAGAGTTTTCACTACTGGAATACTTCATGAGGAATCCGGGCAGGGTGCTGTCGCGGATAGACATCGCTGAAAAGGTTTGGGAAATAAAGTTTGATTTCGGTACAAATGTAGTAGATGTGTATGTGAACTTCCTGCGCAAGAAAATTGATAAAGGATACGATAAGAAAATGATCCACACCAGGGTTGGGTTTGGATATGTTTTTGGAGATCTTTAGAATGCAGATAAGGTCCAGATTAGCATTGCAGTTTCTCCTTCTCGGAGGAATAATTATGATCATAGCATCAGTAAGTATCTATTTTACTTCAGCCAGCCTCAGAAAAGACGATTTCAATAAGCTTCTTTGGAACAAAGCCAGGACCACGGCTAATTTATTGTTTAATACTTCTGAAGCTGAAGCAAACAGAGTTCTTGGAATAGAAAGGAATAGTCCTGTTAACCTGCAAAATGAAAAGATTATAATTATAAATTTCACAAATGATATCGTTTACAATTCTGATGAAAAAAATGAAATAGAAATAAGAAATTATGTTCTGGAGAAAGCAAGATTAGGATTCATCGTGTCTTACAAGCAGGCACAATATGAAGTTGTCGCAACGTTATTTTATACTGATTATGACCGGTTTGTTGTAATTGCTGCAGCAACTGACACTGATGGGTCATTACGCATGAAAAAATTAGAGATCACTTTAATAATTGTTTGTCTGATAAGTCTCCTCCTATTTTTTGTTGCAGGATGGTTCTATTCCGGAAGAGCACTGAAACCCATTTCCGATGTTGTGGAAAAGGTTGAAAATATCACAATTACAAGCCTGAATCTCAGAGTATTTGAAGGAAATGGCACTGATGAGATAGGAAGGCTTGCCAAAACATTTAACAAGATGCTGGAAAGGCTTGAGACATCCTTTGCCATGCAGAAAAATTTTATTGCAAACGCGTCACATGAGTTCAGGACTCCACTTACATCGATAAATGGACAGTTGGAGGTATTGATAATGAAGGACCGTTCAACCACTGAATACAAGGCTGCTCTTGAATCTGTTCTGGATGATATTAAATCACTGATTGACCTGTCAAACAGATTGCTTTTAATTGCCCGCACAAGCGCCGAAGGTCCAGTAAATTTTAACAAAAGGATCAGAATTGATGAGATTCTCTGGCAAGCCCAGGAGGAGATAATCAGATTCAATAATGATTATCACATCAATATCTCAATGGATGATTCACTTACCGATTCTGAACAGATGATTGTTGTTGGGGACGATTCTCTTCTGAAGGTTGCAGTATCTAACCTAATAGATAACGCATGCAAGTATTCATCTGATCATTCCGTAAATATTAAATTCCGTCATATCGAGAAATATATTGAGGTTGTATTTGAAGACAGGGGTATTGGAATTTCTGAAGAGGACAAGCAAAAGATTTTTGAGCCTTTTTACCGGGGCGCCAATACTATTTCCATATCAGGTACAGGGATAGGACTACCACTTGTTAATCAGATAATTAAAAACCATAACGGCAAAATAAACCTCGTCTCACGGTTAGGCAAAGGAACTATTGTCACAGTGTTGCTGCCGACGATTTGAATAGCCGCCCTCCCCCTCTTATGCATTTGCCTCCTGCCGAAATTTTAATTCTTTTTTAATTTCGTTTTAATGGCTGTTTAATAGTAGGTGCGTACCATTGCATAGGTTAGTTAAAATAAACAAGGGTTTATCTTTTTAAATAGGGTTGCATAGTCAGTTTTTTATTTAATGTTTAGAATTGCCCGGGATATCCTGGCAATCTAATAAGGTAGTAGGTTTTACAAATGAGGTCGTTGGGTTATCTGGTATTTTAAAATTATTAAATATACGACTTTTTACTTTGTAGAACCTGTTTTTTTATATAGCTCAAAGAACATAGAATAAAAGCAATTTTATACACATAAAAAGATAACCTGACTATGATGCTTTTAAGAAAGAAGTTTTTCAGCAATCAAGATGAATCCGGCTGTATTGTCTTCCTTTTCATTGTTTTGCTGACAATTATATCCTGTCAATCCAATAATAAGTCGTTATCCAGATCGGTTGCAATCCCTCCGGCAGCAAACGATGATTATTTTCAGGAGATCGGAAAAGAGATCGGAATAGATTTTGTTCACTCTATGGGGGACAAAGAACTTAACAATATTGTCGAATCAAGCGGCGCAGGAGCTGCTTTTCTCGATTATGACCAGGACGGATATATTGATTTATATATCTGTAACGGTACATGGCTTAAAGGAGTAAGCAGCGGAGAAAAACCTGCAGTAATACCTGAAAATCACCTTTATCACAACCTTGGAAACGGTACCTTCGAAGACGTGACAAAAAAAGCAGGTGTTGGCGGACCATGGTATAGCATGGGAGTTACGGTGGGAGATTATAATAATGACGGCTATCCCGATCTCTATGTAAGCAATTATGGCAAAAATGTTCTCTATAAAAACAATGGTAACGGAACATTTACTGATGTTACAAGTAGGGCAGGGATTGGAGGAAAAGAAACTGATTTCAATACCGGAGCAGTATGGTTTGATTATGATAACGATGGATTCCTCGATCTGTACGTTGGCAAATACCTGAATTTTGATCCTAACTATAAATATTTCTATGCTCCCGATGGCTTCCCAGGCCCCTTAGCCTATGATGCCCAACCCGATGTTCTTTATCACAACAATGGGGACGGAACTTTCGAAGATGTGACAAAAAAAATGGGAATCACCGACATTGACGGAAGAGCAATGGGCGTTGGAGCCGCCGATTATGATGATGATGGTTTTGTTGATATCTATGTGGCAAATGACCATTCGATGAACTATCTCTGGCATAATAACGCTGGTAAAAGTTTCACAGATGTTGGTACCCCATCAGGCACCGCATTTGGTCAGTCAGGAGAATCAGCTGTAAGCATGTCGGTGGATTTTGCAGATTATACGGGTTCCGGACGAATGGGCATGTTTATTTCTGATGATAAATACTGCAGGCTTTATGAAAATATGGGTAATGGCATTTTCACCGATAAGTCATATCCTTCAGGCATAGCAATGCCGGCCGGACAGTTTGTTGGGTGGTCCTCCTCTTTCATCGATTATAATAATGACGGACTGGTGGATATTTATAAAACAAACGGCGCGCTTAAACACCTGTACGGTCAGGAAGATCAGATTTTCGAGAATATAGGTGATGGTAAATTCAAAGATGTATCGACCGAGATGGGTAAATACTTCATGCAAAAGCTCGTGGGACGCGGAGCTTGTTTTGGTGATTATGATAATGACGGCGATATTGACGGGTATATTGTCAACCTTAATGACCGGGGATCATTCCTGAGAAATAATAAGGGAAATCAGAATAACTGGATCGAACTGAATCTGATCGGAACAACCAGCAACAGGGATGGAATTGGGGCAAGGGTGAAAGTGACTGCAGATGGCAAAGTTCAGACTGCCCAGAAGAAAAGCACTACCGGATATTTGTCTCAGAATGATCCAAGGATGCATTTCGGACTTGCTAAAAATGAGATTATTGACAGAATTGAAATAAAATGGCCCTCCGGCAAATTACAGGTACTTGAGAATGTTAAGGTCAATCAGATCCTTCCTGTCAAAGAACCCCAAAAATAGCTTGTAATGAATAAACTCGGAACGACCATACTCTTCTTTCTAATCATGGCCATTGGTTTTGTTTGCTTTTTTCTTAACTCATGCAGAGATAAATCAATTGAAACCTTCATAATTCTTACACGAACTGGCAGAAGGATAGAAAATTCAAATTTGCAGTCAACAGATTCAATGAAACTTATTTCCCGGTCAGAGATTGTTGCGATTGAATCTGGTAAGGCAAACGCATCACCCAGGTTACTCACCTCCACTTTTTATTCAGCCAGGTCTCCTGAGATATCATATGACGGACAGGTCATGATTTTTGCCGCTCAGAAAAAGGAGGGTGATAGATGGCAGATTTGGGAAACTGACCTGGGAAACCTTAAAACAAATCAATTAACTAACTTGAAACAGGATTGTACTGATCCGGCCTATCTGCCACTGGGAAGATTTCTTTTTACCAGTCATTCAGACATGGATTCATTGAAAGCAAATGAGTCTATTTTTACATGTAACATTGATGGCACAGACCAGAAGCGCATAACTTACAATCCGAGCAGGTATATTGACTCCCACGTTCTCAATGATGGCCGTATTTTAACTATCGGAGTGCAGGAATTCCCTGAAACCGGCAATCAGAAGTTTATAATCATGCGACCCGATGGAACCAAGTCAGAACTGTTCTATGAGGGCAGCGACAGAAGTGAATTATCAGGTCCTGGAATGGAAACAAACAACGGAAGAATAATTTTCATCGAATCTGAAAAGAGTAAACCATGCAAGGGAAATCTCATTTCAGTCAGCTATAATCGTCCGTTGCACTCAAGCTTCAACCTGTCTTCTGAAATTGAAGGTGATTTCAGGGCAGTTTTTCCACAATCCTCAGGAAGGCTCCTGGTTTCGTACCGCAAAACCGCCACTGACAGATATGCACTTTATACATTTGATCCTGAGAATAAAACTCTTGGTAAACCAATTTACAGAAGTAATGATTTCGATGTGCTTGAAGTGGTTGAAGCAGTGAAACATATCAGACCCAGAAAGCTGCCAAGCGAAGTAAATGCTGTAATAAAAACCGGACTCATCATGTGCCAGGATGTGAATACAGAGTATGATCCTGTGAAGATTTCCGGGGCCCTGCTTAAAAAGATTTCAAAAATAGAGATAATGGGAACTGACTCTTCACTGGGTATATTCAAACCTTCGGTTGACGGGTCATTCTACCTTAAAGTGGTAGCCAATAAGCCTTTCCAGATCCGTACTCTTGATGAAGAAGGAAAAGTCATTCGGAAATGCGACTGGATCTGGCTGCGTCCCAATGAACGAAGAGGATGTGTTGGATGTCATGAGGACCAGGATATCGCCCCTGATAACCGGATTCCGCTTGCAGTAAAGAAAGCTCCTTTAGGCATCCCTATCCACATAAATAAGGTTAAAGATAAATTGATTGACACTGAATAGCTATGAAGAGATCAACTACATTAATACGGTTATCGGGAATCATTCTTGTACTGGCTCTTCTCATCTATTTTCCCGGACAAAAATGGGCCAGGGCACATGTTAACGAAAAAACAGCAACGACTGATCATCCTCTTTTATGTACTTCATGCCATCTTTATATTCAGAAAACAGGTCTCACTGCTAAACTTGTAAATGCCAGGTACCTGTCACCTATTAACCTTACTGTTTCTAACGACGGCAAAAGATTATATGTTGTTGCTCAGGAAAGCAATGCCCTGCTTATTGTTGATGCAGAGAAGAATAAAGTAATAANTAAAATCGGTGTTGGTAACCAACCTCATTCAGTTATACTAAGTAAAGACGGTCTAAAAGCTTATGTCAGCAATCAATGGTCAGATAATGTTTCTGTAATTGACCTTTCAGCCCGAAGAGTCACCGATACTCTTAAAACAGGCAACGGTCCTGCCGGTCTTTCATTGAGTGGAAACGGCCTGGCACTCTATGTTGTTAACTCATTTTCGTCGGATTTATCAGTTATTGATCTCCGTTCAAAAGAAGAAATAAACCGTATCATAGCAGGAAATAACCCTACCGGCGCAAAACTGACACCTGACGGGAAATACCTTTTTGTGACAAGCAGGCGCGCGGCAAATGCTTCTTACGGTGAACCACTGGTCAGTGAGCTCACCGTGATAAATGATAGCTCAAGGAGGATTTCTGAATATAAGAAGATTGAATCGGCATATATGATGGAAAATGTCGCATTTACTCCGCACGGGGACCTGGGATTTGTTACTCTGATCAGACCTAAAAATTATGTGCCATCCATTCAGGTTGAGCAGGGATGGATGATGACACATGGATTTGGTGTATTTGAACCAGTAAAAGATGGAAAGGTAATTGAATTGCTGATTGATGAACCTAATTCCTTTTATTCAGATCCTTTTGGTATCGCAATCACTCCCGATGGCAAAAAAGCCTTTATCTCAAGCGCCGGGGCAGATTATATTTCTGTAATAGACGTTGATTCAGTGAGAAAACTCATAACCGGTGCTTCTCCTGAAGTTCTAAAACTATACTCAAATAATCTTGGGATCAGCAGCCGTTATATTCTAAAACGCATTCGCACAGGTGCCAACCCCAAGGGGATTGCACTTTCACCCGATGGTAAGCTGCTCTATGTGGCAGAGATGCTTGATGATAATATTAGTGTTATAAATACTGAGAGTCTCCTGAAAGTCTCTTCGATTGACCTCGGAGGTCCGCGCAGAATAACAGTTGCACGCAGGGGACGAAGGCTCTTTAACAATTCCTCGCATACTTTTCAGAATCAGTATTGTTGTTATACCTGCCATCCGGACATGCATGAAGATGGTCTTGTTTATAATATGTCGGGTAAAGACATGGGGAGGAATATAACCAATACGATGACATTAAGGGACATAAGTGAAACTGCACCATTTAAATGGTCGGGGACCAACCCGACTGTATATAAGCAGGACGGGATTCGCTTTTCCACTTTCCTTACACGGACAGAATCGTTCAGTTATAAGGATCTTGATGCACTAACTGCATATATCCTTACGGGAATAAAAAATCCACCTAATCTTCATTATAATCCAAAAGGGGAACTTACTGAAGTTCAATTGCGTGGAAAGGAAATATTTGAACGGAGAAAGGATAATAACGGAAATGAAATATCTGAAGTAAACAGGTGTATTACATGTCACACTCCACCCTATTATACGAACCGTAAAATGTCATATGTCCAGACACTGTCAGCATCCGATGATTCAATTCTTTTTGATGCACCTCACCTTAATGATATCTATGCTTCAGCACCTTATTTGCATGACGGTCGTGCCGCAACTCTGGAGGAAATCTGGACCAAATACGGGAAAAATGATAAACACGGAGTGGTGAATGATCTGACGAAGATTCAGTTGAATGAGCTGGTAGAATATCTTGAATCTCTGAGATCCCCGCAATACGAATATGAGGATTTAAAGAAAAATGATGCTAAAAACTAATATAACTATAGCAAAAATCATGGGAAAAACAATAATTAAAAAATGTCTTCTGAGTGCAGTAGCATTGATCCTTTACGGAATCTGCTCCATAAATGGGCAACCCGCTGTAAGGACCGATGTAAAAGATGACGCGAATAAGATGCCAGTATATGGCCATTGGCGTAATTTTACCACGAAAGACGGACTACCATCTGATCATGTGTATTGCGTCCGTATTGATGGAGACAGGGTATTAGCAGGAACTCACGACGGGCTGGCTGTTTATGAGAAGGGGAAGTGGAAAACCTATACTACAAAAGACGGGCTTCCTCATAACGGAGTAGTATCCATTGATGTAAGCGAATTAACTGGAGATGTCTGGATAGGAACCCTCGGCGGACTTAGCAGGTGGTCGGGAGGCAAGTTTGAAAACTTCACACAGTTGAACAGCGGCATGCCAAATGATCTGGTTTACTGCGTTATATGCGACGGTAAGGACGTTTGGGTAGCTACAGGTGGGGGTGCGGGTCATTATGATACATCAAACAGACTATGGGAGATATTCACCGAAAAAAATGCACCAATGCATGAGCCATGGACTTATGGCGTTTCCGCAGGTGATGGCAAGATTTTTATTGCTGCCTGGGGAGGCGGTGTAATTGAATATACAAAGAAGACAAAACAATTCAAGGATTACACTGATCCTGATGGGGAAATGGAAATCGATCTGCTCCCTGACGATGGTCCGGTTCATGATATTACAACTGCAACAACATGGGGCGCCGGATATCTGTGGGTATCAACCTACTTTGGATTGAGCAGCTATGACGGTACCCACTGGAAAGGATATTTCAAGGAACATTGCGGATTGGCAAGTAACTTCATCAATTTTGTCAGAGCTGATGGCCCTGTTGTATTCATTTGTAGCGACAACGGGTTAAGTAGTACAAATGGAAAAAGCTGGGTCACCTATAAGAAAAATGATAATGACAGTAACGGAAAGGCTATCATCTCAAATTTCAGCCGCGACGATGATAAAAAAACAGATAAAACCACAAAAGAAATTCCTATGTATCCCTCAATAGCTCATAATTTCATTATTGGTGTAGATGCCGATAAAGATGTGATTTGGGTAGCTACTGAAAAAGGTGTTAGTCGGGGAGAATTGTTGAAATAATTGAAATTGATAGAAATTGATAGAAATAAATTGAAATAATGAATAAAGAATTATTGATAGATCTTTCGAAGCTTTCAGATGGTGAGAAGCTGGAAATGATAAAACTTGGGATTTTATCGGATGATAGTAAAATTGCAGGATATTCTTATCCATCTCTTCATAACGACCGTCCTCCCATTGAAAAGCATGTTGTGCATGCTCCAAAGGTCATTAACGAGGCATATGATTACCAGAAACCATCATCCTTTTCCAGGGCTCTGCGTCTTGAATTTGGCGGCCATAAGATTTTACTCATTTCCGGTACAGCAAGTGTGAACGAGGAGGGGAAGGCCGAACATATCGGTGATTTTAAAGCCCAGTTATGGAGAACCTATGTGAACATAACAAATCTGCTGGCTGCTGAAGGGATGACATGGCATGATGTAGTAAGAACTACAAATTATCTACGCGATATTGAAAGGGATTATGCTGAATTTAACAAAATCCGAACTTCCTTTTATAACTGGATGAAACTTGATCCCCTGCCTGCAAGTACCGGAATTCAGGCACGCCTTTGCTGGGAAACTCTACTGGTTGAAATTGAAGTATATGCAATCTGTAAATCAAATTAATTTACAATCATGAAANCAAAATATCTCTTAATGGCAGTTTTTCTGATCAGCCTCCTTTTGACTGCTTCAATATTAAGCGCACAGGAACAGAAACAGAATTATGGCAAAGCTCCTGATGAACTTTTCCCATATCAGAAATATGCCAAGGCTTATAAGTACCACTTTCTGGAACCTATTCAGTTCTATGGAGCCGGACGTGAATTACATGCACCTGTTGATCTGAAAGAAGTAAGAATAGGCTTTCTGGGACCTCTTAGTGGTTCAGTNATGGTGCCTCAGGGAAAACAAATGTTACAAGGTGCCACACTTGCTATGGAAGAAGCAAACAAGAAAGGTGGCTATAAGGGAATTCCATTCGTATTAATGCCACATAATGATGCCGGCTTATGGGGAGCCGCAGCTAATGAAGTTGTTAAAATGGATGATGAAAAAGTATGGATTTTCATGGGGTCAATTGATGATATAGTTTCCCATGTGGCCTTACGAGCCGCATTAAAGCTCGAAATTTTCATGCTTTGCGTCGGTGATCCTGATCCGACTTTTACAGAGACAAATATACCATGGATGAATCGTATCATCCCTGATGACAGACAAAGCGGATATCAGCTGGTTACCAGAATATATAAGAAGGACAGCCATGCCCGTGTTGCAGTCATTAGGGCTAACAACAGGTATGGCAGAGTCGGAATAAAAATCTTTTCTGAGAATGCTACTCGTGTAGGACATCCAATGGTCATTGAAGAGAGGTTCAATGATGGAGAAACCAATTTTAAAACACAACTGGAAAGAATTACTGTGACAAACCCTGACGCAATTCTTGTTTGGGGAAATGCAAAAGAGTCAGGACTTATTCTGAAACAGATGCGTGAAATTGGACTAAAGCAGCCGGTATATTTTTCCGACAGAGTAGTAAATCCCGAGTTTCTATCAATTGCCGGACCACTGGCTGAAGGAATCGTAACTACATGCCAGTATAATCCAACGACCGATAATCCTAAGATGAAAGCATTCCAGTCTAATTATTTAAAGAGATTCGGTCAGGAACCTGATGTATTCGCAGCACATTCATATGATGGTATGAACATTATTATTGAGGCTATCAGGAAAGCCGGATTAAACAGGGTGCTTATCCGTGATCTGCTAACTGACAGAAAAACTTTTCAGAATTATGATGGAGTTACAGGCAAGATAATACTGGATGATAGCTGGAATAATGTCAGAGATATTTTTATTGCCGAAGTACATAACGGAAAATTTGTGTTTTCCCCTGCTCCGCCACTTGATCAGAAATACAAACGCGGAGGTGAAACAGGTGGTTATTAATAATATAAAAAAATGGAAACAAATCCATGCAATAACCACATTAACGGTGGATCTTCCATACCCTCCAAAGTGAGCCGAAAGACAAAACCAGATGACACAATTGTAAGTATAAAAGGTGTCGGGGTTGGAGGATCTGAAATTGTGATTATAGCCGGACCATGTGCTGTTGAAAGCAGGAATCAACTTTTCCGGACTGCAAGGTCTGTCAGAGCAAGCGGGGCAAATATCCTGAGGGGCGGTGCTTTCAAACCGCGCTCATCACCCTATAGTTTTCAGGGTATGGGAGAAGAAGGATTGAAATTGCTCGCTCAGATCAGAACAGAAACAGGTATGCCCATTGTTACGGAGGTGATGGATACACGACAGGTTGAACTGGTGGCTTCATATGCTGATATGATACAGATCGGTTCCCGTAATATGCAGAATTACCCTCTCCTGAAAGAGGCAGGTATGTGCAGAAAACCAGTACTGCTGAAAAGGGGTATGATGGCTACTGTTGAGGAATTCCTGCTTGCCGCTGAGTATATACTGAGTCAGGGTAATGATCAGGTAATCCTCTGTGAACGGGGTATCCGGACCTTCGAAACATCAACCAGGAACACACTCGATCTCAGTGCTGTTCCGGTATTGAAACGTCTCAGTCATCTTCCCGTGATAGTTGATCCGAGTCATGGAACAGGAGTGAGATGGATGGTTCCCCCGATGGCAAAGGCAGCGGTGGCAGTGGGTGCGGATGGACTGATTATGGAAGTACATTATGATCCGGAAAGGGCCCTTTGTGATGGTAACCAATCACTCAGCCTTGATGAATTCAACCTTTTGATGACTGACCTGAAAAAAATAGCTCAGGCTGTTGGAAGAGAGATTTTAGTATCTAAAACAGCTGCTTTCTGAAGTTTTAGCAGTAAAATCAGATGAAATTGACAAATCTGTTAGCCAAAGTATGCTGTCTGATGGCACTCCTGGGATCATACGTTCCCGATGCTCTTTCTTTCCAGATTCCTGTCAAAGCAGATACAACAGTTAAAATAGGACTTTTGATCCAGGATAATAATTCACTTGCTGCACGATATGGAGCAGAACTCGCAATAAGAAAAGCAAATGAAACCGGAGGATTCAGAGGTAAACAGTTCCGGTTGATAACACGATCGATGGAAGGTCCATGGGGTACTGGTTCAAAACAGGCTGTTGATCTTATCGACGGGGAAAATGTATGTGCAATATTGGGCTCGCATGATGGCAGAAACGCTCACCTGGTTGAACAGGTCTCAGCGAAAGAAAGGATAGTCTTCCTATCAGCCTGGGCCAGCGACCCTACTCTTGCACAGGCATACGTTCCCTGGTATTTCAGCTGCGTCCCAAACGATCTCCAGCAGGCTGATGCATTTATTAAAGAAATATATGACAGAAGAAAACTTATCAGAATAGCCACCGTATCTGATAATGGTTATGATTCTAAACTGGCTGTTCAAAGCCTGGTTAAAAAAATAAAAATAGCCGGTAAGAATGAACCGGTGAAGTTTTCCTACGATATCCCACTTCTGGATTTCAATGAAATACTCGATAAAATCAGCAAATCAGGAATAGATGGCATTATTCTATTTGGCAAACCCTCTGCATCCATGAAATTTATAAACCAGATGGAAAAAAGGAAAATGAAACAGAGAGTCTTTGGCGCCATATCATTACTGGATGAGAACGAATCATCGGTGCAGGAACAGGAAGAATACAAGAATATGATATTGTTTGTCTCGGGGAACTGGTCGGGGCCAAAGGGACTAGCTTTCCGGAAAGAGTATCTGAGATTATATGGAAATCTTCCTGGTGCAGTGGCTGCATATTCATTTGATGGAATGAGCCTGCTGATTGAGGCGATTAGAAAGACAGGACCTGATAGGAGTGATATTCAAAAAAACCTTACAAAAATTCGTTTTGATGGAATAACAGGACCAATCCAATTTGATGAGAAAGGGAAACGGATTGGTTCAGCAAACCTGGTGGAAATAAAAAACGGGATTCCGGTTGATATTGGAAAATAATAATGCGGGAGATCAATATTGCGGTGCTCTGCACCTTTAATTTTGTTATTGAAATTCGTTTCTACAAATATTGCGCGGCTCTGCCGCTTTGCTTAAAACCCAATATTTGACTGCCATATTAGTATTTTAAGAATATTATTTATAGTTGATATTGAAGGTGCAGAGCATCGTAATATTTATAGGTAAATGTTTGAAATTTAATACCAAGGTGCAGAAAACCAAAATATTTGCTGATAAAGATTAATAATATAGGTCAAGGTGCAGAGCACCGTAATATTTGTAGATAAATGATTAAAATTTAAGACCAAAGTGCAGAGCACCGTAAGATTCAGTAAGTTCCTGAAAATTCTTAATTTTGATCCTATGAACATTCAAGACAAAACTCGATATAATGAAAAAATATAACATCTTATTACTGATTGTCCTTTGCTCCTCATTTCTCTTCAGCTGTAGGGAAACTCCAAAAGACAGCAAACAAAGGTCTGTGGAATTGATGACAACCCAGTCGTTGGGACTTGCATATCTTGAAGAGTTCAAACTTGATGAAGCCGAAAAGGAATTCATAAAATTCATCAAACTCGCACCAAAAGAAAAACTTGGTTATGCAAATCTGGGTCTGGCATATCTAAGAATGGGCAAATACCCTGAAGCAAAAAAACAACTCTTTGAAGCCATAAAAATTGATCCGAAAGATCCCGATATAAGATTACTACTCGCAACAGTATATCAGGTGAATGATGAACGTGATAAAGCAATAGCAGAACTTAAAGCGGCTCTTGAATTTGCTCCAAGCCATATAAAAATACTTTATGATCTTACTGAACTATATTCTTCAGTATCAAATGATTCTTCTCAGCAACAGCGAAAATATTATCTCCTTCAACTCGTTGAAAAAGCACCGGCGAACCTGGTCCCGCTACTTAATCTTACCGAAATTTATATCCGGAACGGAGAGACAGACAAAGCGACTGAAAAACTTGAGATAATTCATAAGCAATTTCCTGAGTTTCCAAAAGAAGCCATTGATTACTACAATAAAACACTCGCGCTCCTTAAAAAGAAGGATAAGGACAATGCAATTATTCAATTTACAATCTTTCATAATTATCTAAAGGTTACTTCTCCATACCAGGCAGGGATAATGGATCTGAAAGGTCCTGGTGGATCACTTATCGGATTTCCCCTCATTACATATGATCGGCAACCTGTAACTGAGACAGGGGAAGAAAAGTCTCTCCTTGATGTGATTAAATTCACCGATGCAACGGCATCTGCAGGATTGACCATTCCCACATTTGACGATGAAACAAAAAATACTCAATACAGGTATTCCACTCATGTTGAAGCAGCTGATTATGATAATGATGGAGACGTGGACCTTTATGTGGGTAGCTATGATCCGGCAACTTCCACATACAAACATTATCTTTTCAACAATGAAATGGGAAGATTTAAAGATGTTTCTGAAGAAGCTGGATTAAAACATTCGGGCAAGGAATCATCCGCATCGTTTGCCGATTATGATAACGATGGTTTTCTTGACCTTTACATAGTTAAGGAAGGTGGTGATATATTATACAGAAATGCCGGAAAAGGAGTTTTTGAAGATGTGACCGGAAAAGCTCTAATCGGCAGTAAAACAGGCGGGAATAAAGCTTTGTTTTTTGATATGGATCATGATGGAGATCTTGATTTATATGAAACACGATCAAATTCAAATCTGATGTTCCGGAATAATGGTGATGGTACTTTTCAGGAGCAGGCAGAAAAAATGGGCTTATCATGCCAGAATGCTAATAGCAGTGAAGCAGCTTTTGGTGATTTTGATGATGATGGCGATATTGATCTTTTTGTGGTAAATGAGAATACATGCAATAACCTGTTTTCAAATCAACGACAAGGAACATATAAGGATATCACTGCTGAAAGTGGCCTCCAAAGCAACGGGGGATCAGGTTCAGTTGCAGTGGGGGATTACAATAATGATGGATTTCTTGATCTCTTTATTCCATCTGTTAAAGGAGGCAACCATCAGTTATACAGGAATAAGGGGAATGGAACTTTTGAAACAGTAAAAAACTCGAAGGAAATATTCTCCGATATGCAAAAGGTAAAGGTATACGATGCTAAGTTCTTCGATTTTGACAATGACGGTTTCCAGGATCTGATCGTTGCAGGAGAATCGGAAGAAACAGGAGGTCGTGGCATCTTTCTTTATCATAATGACAGGAAAGGGAATTTTGAAAATGTATCAAGATTATTGCCTGATGAACCAAAATCAGGAAGAGAAATAGCTCTCTTTGATTATAATAACGACGGCGATCAGGATATTGTGATTGCCGGTCTGAATGGTGGTATCACACTTTTACGAAATGATGGGGGTAATCTAAACCATTATGTGACCATGAAGCTTATCGGACTAAGAACAGGAAGCGCAAAGAATAACCATTTTGGAATAGGAGCAAAAGTAGAAATACGTTCCGGAGATCTGTATCAATCTATGGTTGTGACTGATCCCAATGTCCATTTCGGACTGGGAAACCGGGCAAAAGCTGAAACCATAAGGATCACTTGGACTAATGGTGTTCCCCAGAATATCTTCTCTCCGGGCACTGATCAGGCTTTGATAGAAGCTCAGACTCTTAAAGGATCTTGTCCATTTCTGTTTACCTGGAATGGTGATGAATTTGTATTTGTAAAGGATGTCATGTGGAGAAGCGCTCTTGGTATGCCTCTTGGTATTATGGGAGGAAACACTGCATATGCCTTTCCTGATGCTTCAGATGATTTTATTAAGATTCCTGGTGAATTATTAAAACCAAGGAACGGATTATATTCTATTCAACTTACCTCAGAACTCTGGGAAACAATGTTCTTCGATCAGGTTCAGCTTGTCGCCGTAGATCATCCCGATTCAGTCAATGTTTTCGTTCCTGAACAGTTCTCTCCCCCACCCTTTCCCGGAAACAAGCAATTCCAGGTTAAGCAAAAGTATAAACCTGTAAGCGCAATCGATTCAAAAGGGAATGATGTTCTTTCTTTTATTGCTGAAAAAGATGATAAATATCTCTCTGATTTTGAACAGGAGAAATACCAGGGAGTTACTGAAATGCATGATCTTATTCTTGATCCTGGACCAGTCGGTAAAAGCAAAAATCTCCTTCTGTTTCTTAACGGCTGGATATTTCCTACTGATGCCAGTATTAATGTTGCTCTCTCCCAATCATCCAATCTGAAGGTGGTACGCCCCTGTTTACAGGTTATTAATGGGAAAGGTGAATGGGAAACAGTCATTGAAAACATTGGATTTCCAATGGGAAAGGATAAAACAGTCATAGCAGATCTTTCAGGCAAATTCCTATCGGGTGATCATAGGATAAGGATCAGGACAAATATGGAGATATACTGGGATTACATCTTTTTTTCTGATAATATTTCAAATGCACCCGTTATTTCAAATGTTATGAATCCTGTTTCTGCAGATTTACATTACAGGGGGTTTTCGGGAAGTTACAGAAAAGGGGGTCGTTACGGACCACACTGGTTTGATTACTCAAATGTCGACAAGAATAAGAAGTGGCGCGATCTGTCTGGAAATTATACGCGGTATGGAGATGTATTGCCACTCCTGACTGAATCTGACAATAAATATGTTATATCAAATGCCGGAGACGAAACATCAATTCAGTTTGATTCGAAGGTGTTGCCGGAAGTAAAGAATGGCTGGAAAAGAGATTTTCTGATCCACAGTGTAGGTTGGATTAAGGACGGTGATATTAATACCGCCCTGGGGAGTACTGTATTACCTCTGCCCTTCCATGGTATGAAGAGTTATCCTCCTTCTGAGAATGATATCTATCCAAAAGACGCAGATCACCAGAAATATCTGAAGGAATATAACACCAGAGTAGTGACACAGGATGATTTCAAAAATGCAATTAAAAGATAAGTACTCATAACCTCTTAAAATGATAAATTATAGTATTGTTGACCCCCTTCCCGACCTTCCCCCAAGGGGGAAGGGGACCGAGCGTAAAGAACTTGCCCGGGGGGCAAGTTTAGCGAAGGTGCCAGACTGCCGCATAGCCCATTTCCCCCTTGGGGGAAATAAGAAAGGGGGTAATCTTTATAAGGTTGTAATTATAGTATTATGCTTCCTTTTTACATGGATATTTACAGCAACACTATCAGCTCAGAAGAAGAGTGTCACATTCACTGATATAACAAAAAAGGCAGGAATAACTTTCAAATATACTTTTGGTGATGACTCGTACAAGAATATCATTGAAAGCAGCGGTTCCGGAATTACCATTTTCGATTACAACAACGACGGGTTCATGGATCTCTACCTCATGAACGGAATATATCTTGAAGGTATCTCCGACCCCGGAGGAATAAAATACAAAGATTCTCATAACGAATTATATAAAAACAATGGGAACGGAACGTTTACGGAGGTTTCCAGAACGGCCGGAATCGAAGGTCACCAGTGGAGCATGGCTGCAGGGGCAATTGATCTTGACAACGATGGTTATCAGGATCTCTATGTTATGAACTATGGTCCGAATGTTTTTTATCATAACAACGGAAACGGGACATTCACTGATATCACCTCTAAACTGGGTCTTAGTGGGCCTGAAAAGTTAAATGGTTTCACGAAGTGGAGCATTGGTGTGTCATTCTGGGATTACAACCTCGATGGCAGGCTCGATGCAATGGTAGGTAATTTTCTTGCATTTAATCCATCTTATGTCTCACCCTCAGCACCTGATATGATGCCCAGCCCCACGGAGTATAATGGTCAGGAATCAATGCTTTATGAACAGCAATCNGATGGAAAATTTGTAGATGTGACTAAAAAAAATAATCTTAACTATCCCGATTCAAAATGTATGGGACTTACTGTCTTTGACTATGACGATGACGGGGATCTTGATATCTTTCAGGCAAACGATCACCAATTCAACTTTCTGTTCAGAAATGACAAAGGAACTTATAAGGAAGTTGCAGTGGAGAGCGGGGTTGCTGCTAACAGCCAGGGTAAGGGTACCGGTTCTATGCACGCATCAATTGGCGACATTGACGGAGACGGACTGATAGATATTCTCGTATCGGATCTCGATTACGGAGCTCTCTATAAAAATATGGGAAACGGATTGTTCGTAGATATTACAGAACAGAGCGGAGTTGCAGCAGCTATGGCAGGCAAGAGCAGCTGGGGCGCACAGTTTATTGATTATGACAACGATGGTGACCTCGATATAGTGGCTGCAAACGGGACTGCCGAAGAGCTTATAAATCAATATCCACTGTTGCTGGAAAATGACGGGAAAGGCCATTTTAAAGATGTCGGGAAAGAGCATGGATCATATTTCTCAGCCAAACGGTCTGGCCGCAGTTTAGCTGTCTGGGATTTTGACAATGACGGAAATATGGATATAATAATATCTCATCTTGACAAAGGAGGAAAACCAGTTCTTCTAAGAAATAATGGCGGAACCGGAAATCACTGGCTCGGTTTGATACTTCAAGGTAAAGATGGACCCGCTGCAGCTATCGGCGCAAAAGTAATTCTGATTGCTGGAGGCAAAAAAAGAGTTATGGTAAATCAGTGGACAACCAGTTATCTCGCTAACAATGATCCCAGAGTGCACTTCGGGTTGGGTACGGATAAGAAGATCGATCTTCTTGAGATCAGATGGTCGGACGGTAAAAAAGAAGTATACAATAATATTGATCCCGACCGTTATATTACTATTATGGAAGGCAAAGGAGTTGTTTTGAAATAGTTGAGACAGGTCTCAGACCTGTCTCTATATCAAAAAATTTAAGCTTATTAACAATATAAAACAATTATTATGAATAACCAATATGTGAGTCAGGTTAGGGATCTGACAAATCCAGAGAAGAATGTCATCTATAATATGACACATGATGAAGCTGTCAATATTGTCAGATCGGGTGATGCTGAAGCTGTAAGAAAGATCGACGGACAATTTTCAATCGTTTCAGTTGAAGGCAAAACTATAAGGATGGCAAGGTCCATTGGAAGACCGATACGCTATTTTATTGCTAAACGCCCAGGGGGACCCGAACTGGTTATTGCTGAGCGTATTGATGTAATTTATAATTACCTGAAAAAGGAGGGTCTCGACCATCAGTTCCATCCTTCATATACCAGAATGGCTCCGGCACACTATATTACCAAAATAGAACTTTTAGGTTGTCCTGATCCTAATCCTGTTTATACCCGGTTTTTCACTCCTGAACGTAACAAATTTTCAAACATGAATATGGAAGGTATAGGCAAAATTTATATTGGCACTTTATATGATGAGATAAAAAAGTGGCTTCAATTCCGTGCTACAACAGGTCCGGTCGGAGTGACTTTTTCGGCAGGCATCGACAGTGGTTCAATTTTTTTACTTACCTATCATGCTCTTAAGGAACTTGGAGAAATCCCGTCAAGACTAAAAGCTTTCACACTCTCAGTTGACGGAGATGGGGCTGACTTGCTTCAGGCCAGAAAATTCCTTGAATCAATGGATCTTGGATTATTTCTTGAACCCATTGAAGTTGATTATACAACACTCGATTGGAAAAAAGCTGTAAATATTGTTGAAGACTATAAAGCCCTTGATATTCAATCAGCAACGATGAACCTCTCTCTTCTCCAGGGGATCAGATCACATTATCCTGAATGGAAGTACATTATAGATGGAGATGGTGGTGATGAAAACCTGAAGGACTATCCTATTGAGGAAAATCCTGAATTGACCATTCGCAGTGTTCTGAATAACCTGATGCTTTATCATGAAGGCTGGGGAGTTGAATCTATCAAACATTCCTTAACATATTCAGGTGGTCTGAGCAGAGGATATATGAGGACTTTTGCTACCGGGGATCTAACGGGATTCGAAGGATTCAGTCCCTATACATTGCCTAACGTGATCGAAATATCTGAAGGCATTCCGTATATAGATATTACAAACTGGGATCACAAGAAACTCTATGATCTTAAGGGACAAATAGTTTCTGCGGGAGTAAAGGCAATTACAGGAATAGAAATGCCGGTATTTCAAAAAAGACGCTTCCAGCATGGTGCAGCCTCTGACAGGGACTTCAGTAAACATTTCCCCGGAAAAGAAATTGACTACCGGAAAGAGTTCCTTTCTAAATATGAGTGAATTTCCACATTTACCGGTCAGTGACAAGTGGATAGTGTCGATGAGGGGAAATAAAAACCCGGTTGACCTCCTGAGACCCTATGGATGGATAGTAGAAAAAGAACGGACTATTTCAGGGAAGATCGAAGATACCGGAATCATTTTTCTGACCAACCGTGAATGCCCTTTTCATTGTCTAATGTGCGATCTGTGGAAAAACACTACAGATGAGTCTGTTCCCGCAGGCGCAATACCTGCACAAATTACATGGGCTTTGGAACAAATGCCTGAAGTGAAACATTTGAAGCTTTATAACAGCGGAAGCTTCTTTGATGAAAGAGCAATCACCCTGGAGGACTATAAAGAAATCGCGTCTCTGTTAAAAAAATTCGAAACTATTATCGTCGAATGTCATCCAAAACTGATCAATGACAAATGTCTTAAATTCAGGGATATGCTGACGCCTGAATTGCACATTGCTCTTGGTTTGGAAACAGTTCATCCTTTGATTTTGCTAAATCTCAAAAAACAAATGACATCGGAGGATTTCAGCAATTCTGTCGACTTTCT
>JGI24136J36422_10000276_pt1 | contig 20413 bp, 14 predicted proteins | sample BarGraNGADG00212_2_FD_36422 | JGI IMG/M metagenome (IMG submission 36422)
CTTTTGCACCACGGTTGTCATTTTTCTGGGCAATCGGGATGAATCATTTTATGGAAATAGCAAAGATGCGGGCAGCCCGGATGCTATGGTCAAAAATTGTCAGTGAATTCAATCCAAAGAATTCCAAATCACTTGCCCTTCGCACTCATTGCCAGACATCAGGCTGGAGTCTCACCGAGCAGGATCCATACAATAATGTAGGGCGTACGTGTATCGAAGCTATGGCTGCGGTATTGGGACACACACAGAGTCTTCATACAAATGCTCTTGATGAGGCAATAGCATTACCAACAGATTTTTCAGCTCGAATTGCCAGGAACACACAGATTTATATTCAGGAGGAGACTCAGGTATGTAAGGCAATTGATCCATGGGCCGGATCATATTACGTTGAGACACTTACACACAAGATAGCTCTACGGGCCTGGGATCATATTAAAGAAGTAGAAAGTCTTGGCGGAATGGCAAAGGCAGTTGAATCGGGTGTTCCAAAAATGAGGATTGAAGAGGCTGCAGCAAGGGCCCAGGCCAAGATTGATTCAGGAGTTCAGACAATAGTTGGTACAAACAAATACAGGCTGGAAAAAGAAGATCCGCTCGATACTCTGGAAGTTGATAATTCTGCTGTCCGTGAATCGCAGATAATCAGGCTCACAAAACTCCGCGCGGAAAGAAACGAATCAGAATGTCAGGTTGCACTTGATGCAATAACCAAATGTGTTCAGACAGGAGTGGGTAACCTACTTGAATTAGCTGTAGTGGCAGCATCAAAACGGGCAAGTCTGGGCGAAATATCTTATGCATGTGAAAAAATTGTAGGGAGGTACAGAGCAGTGATACGGACAATTTCAGGTGTTTATTCATCTGAGTACAAATCAGATGAAGATTTTAAAGAAGCACAGGCACTTGTTGCCAGGTTTGCAGAAAAAGAGGGCCGCCAGCCCAGGATAATGATCGCCAAGATGGGCCAGGATGGTCACGATCGTGGTGCAAAAGTTGTCTCAACCGGATATGCCGATATTGGCTTTGATGTGGATATCGGGCCACTATTCCAGACCCCTGCCGAAGCAGCAAAGCAGGCAGTTGAGAACGATGTTCATATTCTGGGCGTTTCAAGTCTTGCTGCCGGCCATAAAACCCTCGTTCCCCAGGTAATTAGTGAGCTGAAAAGACTTGGGAGGGAAGATATACTCGTAATTGCTGGCGGAGTGATCCCTCACCACGATTATCAGTTTCTCTATGACTCCGGAGTAGTGGCAATTTTCGGTCCGGGTACATCAGTATCAAAAGCAGCTAAACAGATTCTGGAGATACTACTGGATATCTATTGATAGTGTCACAACTCTCCTCCCGCTAAAGCGGGGGAAGAATTCTCAAACACACATGCATTGTTATTTATTTAACGGAAATAACTGATATTCAATATTAAGTGTTAATATATTAACAGAAAATTCTGATTCTTCCATCAGATGTTGACTTCATGATAATTTTTCAGAAAATCATATTTTGACATTATTTAGAATGGTTATAAATATCATTATATCAGATTAATAAATATCATTTTCTTTAATAATTATTGGAAGTAGTAATAATTTGGTCTCAATAATTAAGACTTTTATTATAAATATTCTTATTTAAATGAAGTTCTATATTCCACCTCAACTTCCCAGACTTGCACTTGCTTTTGCAATATTTATTTCTCTTTTTCTGGTAGCCCGGCATTTTCTCGTACCTGATACTTTTGGAGAATATGGTCATTACCGGGGAGCTTCTCTGATAGATAATGCAAAACCAGAAATTCATTATTCCGGGCAGCAGGCCTGTTTTAAATGCCATCAGGAAATTGAAGATAAAAAAGCGCAGGATGTTCACAGTGATATACATTGTGAAACCTGTCATGGTCCGGGTCAGAATCATGTTGTCAGCAGCAAGGCAGCGGATATATTAAAGCCCGGAGGCCGACAATTCTGTGGATCCTGTCATATTATGAATGCAGGAAAGCAAAAAAGCACAATAAATCAGATTGACTTAAATAAACATAATGTTGGTAAGAATTGTATTGAATGTCACAATCCACATCAACCATGGGAAATGAAAAAATAAAATCTTCAAGAAGAAAATTTCTGAAAACTGCAGTGACTCTGGCAGGTGCCACAATTGGATATACCTGGCTGAAATCTTCAAAGGTTCTGCTTTTTGCTGCAGAACCTAAAGATGAAAGTCTGCCATATTATGGAATTGTGATAGATATACAAAAATGCATCGGATGCGGGAATTGTGCCAAAGCCTGTAAAAAGGAAAATGATGTACCAGTTGAACCATTTTTCTTTCGTACCTGGGTGGAACAATACACAGTTAAGAATGATGGTACAGTAAATATCGTTTCTCCAAATGGAGGAATTGATGGTTTTACACAGACTGTCGCGGATGAAGATATATTCAAATCGTTTTTCGTTCCAAAGATGTGCAATCACTGTTCAAAATCACCTTGTACACAGGTTTGCCCGGTAGGTGCAACATATGAAAGTCCTGAAGGTGTGGTGCTTATCGATGAAAAGTACTGTATAGGCTGCAGGTATTGTGTACAGGCATGTCCATATGGATGCAGATTTATTCATCCAGTGAAGAAAGTTGCCAATAAATGCACACTTTGCTATCACAGGTTGAAAAAGGGTCTTGCGCCGGCCTGCATGGAAACCTGCCCCACCGGTGCCAGGATGTATGGCAATCTGAGGGACAAAAGCAGCGACCTGGTTAAATTTCTAAAAGAGCATACCACACAGGTACTGAGGCCTCACCTGAATACCGGATCAAAGCTTTATTATAACGCACTAAGTTCGGAGGTAAGATAATATGGAACCACATTACCAACATTTGTATGAAATTCTGGCTCATGCTCAGGGGTATATTTTTCCTAACGAAATAGATCTGCAGTGGGGAATTCTTATTGTTGTTTATCCTTTTATTACAGGACTTGTTGCCGGAGCTTTTATTCTTGCATCGCTCGAGAGGGTTTTCAAGGTTAAAATTCTTAAACCGACATATCAGATAGCACTTCTTACAGCCCTGTCATTTCTTCTTGTTGCTACCATGCCGCTGATAAGTCATCTCTCTCAGCCCCAAAGAGCCTATGAAATTATGATCACTCCCCATTCATCGTCAGCCATGGCTATTTTTGGCTTTGTGTACCTGTGGTATCTTGCAGTGGTGCTCTTACTTGAAATCTGGTTCGACTACCGCCATAGCATGGTTGTATGGTCGAATGAGAAGAAGGGTGTAATGAAATGGGTTTACAAAATACTTACACTTGGTGTAAATGATATCTCACCAAAAACAGTTCAGTGGGACAGGAAGCTCGGGCATATTATTACCATAGTCGGAATCCCGTCTGCCTTTATTTTACACGGTTATGTTGGTTTTATTTTCGGATCGCTGAAGGCCAACCCATGGTGGTCGTCGCCGTTAATACCGATTATTTTTCTCTTTTCAGCAATGGTATCAGGAATAGCATTGGTCATGTTGGTTTATATGATAGTTTCATTTATCCGGAAGAAAACCGTTGATTTGAATGTACTTGATACAATAGGGAAGTATCTCTTCTTCATTTTGATTCTTGACTTTACTCTTGAAAGTCTCGATCAGATACACAGGATATATGAAGCCGAAGAATCTTTTGAGATAATTAAACTGCTGGTTTCAGGTAAACTTTATCTTACGCTTTTTGTTGCTCAGGGTCTGGTTGGAACCATTATTCCGCTTATTACGCTTGTTTTTCTGCAGTTCTATAAACATAAGATAAAACTTCAAAAGACTATGTATTTCATTGTGAGCATACTGGTTTTGATTGGAGTATATTCTATGAGATGGAATGTTGTCATCGGAGGACAGTTATTCTCAAAAAGCTTTTCCGGTTTCACAAGTTTTAAAGTTGGATTGATTGGTCTCGATGGGACATTGATGGCTATATTCTGGCTTGTTCTGCCTATCGGGATTCTTGCATTTCTCTTGTGGCTGTTGCCCCCGTGGAAAATGGTGAAAGAGGAAGATTAGTAATAATTAATTGCCATGGCAGAGCAGGATGAAGAACTGGAAAAAATTCGTAAGAGTCTGCAATCTTTAGAGCTTAGGCTTAGCAGGCTGGAATCAGTTCTCGATATAACTGACAATGAACCACTTTCCGGATCTCCGGAGCAGTATAAGACATTAGAACCATCGCTGAATACTGGTACTTTAGAGGAGGATGAAAAAGGACTTGAGTCACAAATCGGACGATTCGGACTCGCCTGGTTAGGCAATATAGTATTGCTTTTTGGCATCATCTTCCTTACTCAGTATATGATGAATATGGGATACCGGTTTTTATCAGTCATGTTTGGTTATCTTATAGCTGCGGCAATATTCTTTCTGGCAAATTATATAAAGAAAACTAATGTTCACCTTGCATTTATTTTCAGAATGAATGCGCAGGTCCTTCTTTATTATATTACCGTCAGATTGCATTTTTTTTCAATTTCACCTATAATTGCCGGAAAGACAATATCCCTGATTCTCTTGTTGTTAATTGTCGGGTTACAAATATATTTTTCTATTCAGGATCGATCTCAGACATATGCTGCCCTGGCGGTGATTTTTGCCCTTGCTACAGCTACCCTCGGTGATGCCACACATTTCATGCTTCCAATTGTGATCGTGACCGGTGCAACAACAGTATTTTTTTATTACAGGTTTAAATGGGAACCGTTGTTGATGATTACTATCTTTCTTGCGTACATCTCTTTCCTGCTTTGGTTATTCGGGAACCCCCTTATGGGTCATCCTATGCAAATGATATCTGAACAAAGTTATGGTGTCGTGTATCTTTTAGGAATGGGTGCATGCTTCTCAATTATGTCATTATTCAGGAAAAGAGAAGCAGATACAGATGAGTTTTTAATTAGTGTGATAATAGTAAATGGATTACTCTTTACTATTCTTCTACTTTTTATTGTGTTAAGATTTTACAGTTCTGATTATGTGGTTTTATTTACTTTAATAACTGTATGTTGCCTTATATATTCAACTATACTGCACTCTAAATCTGACTGGAATTTTGCATCCGCTTTCTATGCTCTTTATGGTTTTATGGCGATGAGTATAGCAGTTTACGGGCTCTTTGGACTTCCTAGGGTTTATTTTCTACTGTCTGTTCAGAGCCTTCTTGTAGTTTCAATGGCGCTCTGGTTTCGCAACCGGTTGATAATAGTCATGAACAGTTTACTTTTTCTAACAATACTTATCGTTTATCTGTTGTCATCAAAACATGTTGACGGAGTTAACTTCTGCTTTGTGTTTATTGCACTTGTTTCTGCAAGAATTATTAACTGGAAAAGATCACGACTGCAAATTAAAACAGACATGATAAGAAACCTTTATATGCTGGAAGGGTTCTTTATTATGCTATTCGCTTTATTACATGCTGTACCTAAGCAATTTGTAACATTTTCCTGGACAATGGCAGCACTTCTATATTTTATAATCAGTCTTCTTCTTAAAAATATTAAGTACAGATATATGGCTCTGGGTACCATGATCTGTTCAGCGTTTTATCTGTTTATNGTTGACCTGGCCAGAATCGGGCTAATATACAGAGTCTTTGCATTGTTGTTTCTTGCTGCGATTTCTATAGGTATTTCAATCTACTATACCAACAGGATAAAAAAGATAAATGGTTAATTACCCATTTTATTGCAAAGCATATTCTCTGCAATAAATAATATTCATTTAAAAAAATCCTCTTAATTTGCATCACTTAATTAACGATAAATGAAAAATATTTTTTTCCTGTTGATTCTACCTGTGGTTTGCTTCAGTAACTGCAAAACCACAAAACCTATGGTGGAGAACAAACCGGCAGTAATAACAAAAGATGTTAACGTCAAAGATGTTGTCCCTCCTGCAACAAATTTCTCCGATCAGACAACCTGGATACTCGGCTATTTTAATGTAAGCCAGTTAACCCGCGATCCTTATGCATCGTGGTATATAAAAGGTTTTGATGAATACATGCCGGTTACGGATGCTATTAATAAACTTCTGGGAATCAATAAAGATGGTGTTTCAATTAAAATTGTTATGGGAACATGGTGTCCCGACAGCAGGAGGGAGGTTCCCCGTTTCATGAGAGTTTTGGATATCTGGCAGTTTCCGGTTGAGAAAATTACTTTCATTGGGGTAGATGATGCCAAACGATCGCCGGTTGGCGAATATGTTAGCCTCGATATCAAACGTGTACCTACATTCATCATTTATAAAAATAATATTGAGACCGGACGCATCATTGAAAATCCGACGACGTCTTTAGAACAGGATATAGTAGACATCCTTACTGGAATGAATAATAACAAATAATTAAATATCATGGAAGAGGTAAAAAACAACACGGGACAAAGTCTGGGAATCGCTGCTCTTATTACAGCTATAATAACTTTTGTACTTGCAGTTATTCCCTGTGTAGGTCTGATAGCAATTATCCCTGGAATTATAGCTCTTGTTCTTGCAACTGTCGGACTTTCTCAGGCTTCAAGGAATAATTCACCACGCGGTGTACTGATTGCCGGATTGATAATTGCAATAATTGGTTCGATGATCTCAGTTTCACAGATATTTGTAGCCGGAAAGATTGCTCAGAAAGCTGATAGATGGCCAAATAATATCCATAATATTATTAAGGATGTTCAGGACAATGTAACCAAAGAAATTGAAGATGCAAATGTTTCGATAAAAGTTGAAAGCAACGGGGAAAAGGTGGAAATCAACACCAACTCCAACAAAAAAGATCAGGAGAAAACACTTGAAAATCTTGAGGGAGGGAAAACTCTGAAACCTGACAGTATTCAGAAAAATGATAGTATTAAGAAACATGTTACTATTCGGAAGAAAAAGTAATAATGAACAGAACCGGGAGGTAAGGCTCAGAAAAGAACCTTACCTTATTATTAATATATTTTTTGCCGGAGTAATATTGCTGATTTTCGCTTACTCCGGCATTTTTTCTCCTGTAAGGGATAACTACCCTGTTGCCTGTATTCATGAAAAGCTTACCGGTGAACCATGTATCTCATGTGGATTATCTCATAGTTTTTCTTTGATTGTCAGGGGAAGAGTAGATGAAGCATACCAATGGAATCCTTATGGTATGAGGATCTTCCTCTTTTTCGCATCACAACTGGTTTTAAGAGCGGCATTTTCAATATTTTATCTGAAGTATCCTGACACACGCCGGCAATTGATAATTGTCGACTGTTTTGGATCAGGTATAATCTTTCTCATGGCTTTCTGGCCATTCATTGCCAATATAGGTAAAGGGATTCTGTTTAATATGTAAACCCCCTCTGCCGCTTCGCGGCATCTCCCCCAAAGGGGGAGAAAAAACTCAAAATAAAGGAGATTTTTTCCCCCCTCCGGGGGGAATGCAAAGGGGGTAAATATCGCAGAACTAAATCAATCCCCAATTTCATTCAGAATATCATACAATAAGCTGCTCTCAAACCCCTTGGATAATCCGTACCGGAGCAACTTTGCTTTCAGATCATATTGATTTTTAGCTTTAACTGATCGTCTGTGAGATTCAATCAGCTCACGAAGAAATTTATTATACAGTTCATCTTCAATTGAATCAAGAGCTGATTTTATTATTTCCGAAGACAGTTTTTTCGCTCTGAGATGGGCTGCGAGCTTAACCTTCCCCCATTTGTTGTACTTGAATTTGTCCCTCACAAAAGCAGAAGCATATCTTGATTCATCTATGAATTTTTCGCTGATTAAAACTCCGATAATTTTTTCCGCATCATTAATTTCAATACCCCATTCGACCAGTTTGTTACGGATATCTTCACAGCAAAACTCACGACGTGAACATTCAGCCATTGCTTTGTTCAAGACTGTTTTAAATAATGTGTTCTCAGACATTTTTTCTGCCTTTTATTATTCTATCCTTATTATTCAGATCTGCAACAATTTCTATACCGGAATAATTGAATGATTCAAGTAACTGAAACAAAGATTGACCCATCATTTCATTGATCTCAAAATACAAACCGCCACCCGGAAGTAAGACTTTTTCAGCCAGTTTAAGGATGGTATTATAATAAATCAGAGGATCGGAATCTGTCACAAACAAAGCGAGGTGGGGTTCAAAGTCAAGTATATTTTTGTTCATAAGAAGTTTTTCGGAATTACGGACATAAGGCGGGTTGCTGACAATGATGCCCGCTTTACCGACTTCTTCAGGACTTAAATTGAAGATATCACCTTTAATAAACGAAACATGCACATTATTCAGTCTGGCATTTTCCCGGGCAACATTGATGGCCTCATCGGAAATCTCAATTCCTGTTAATACCGACGAAGGAATATTCACAGCAAGAGCAATTGCTATACAGCCTGAACCGGTCCCAATATCAATAATGTTTCCCTGATATTTTTTGTTTTCCCTGACAATCAGATCAGTAAGTTCCTCTGTTTCAGGACGAGGAATAAGGGTGGAACTATTTACTTTGATTGTACAATTATAAAAGGTTGTTTCTCCTATGATATATTGAATAGGTTTCCCGGTTTTAAGCTCTTCGGTTATTCTATGAACATTTTCTGGTTGTCTGCCGGTAACCGGGTACCTGTTATCGTAAAGATGATGCAACTTTGTTATTCCTGTAACAGTCTTAATGATAATATCAGCAAGGATTCTTATTTCAGGTTCCTGATAGAAACCAGTAAGTTCCTTTGCAAGATAAAATCTGATATCTTTTATTGTTTGTATCTTAACACCCATAAGTCAAATTTAACATTTTCACTGAAATGACGGAGGCAGAAGATATTAAATTCATGCGAAGATGCCTTGAACTGGCCTCAAAGGCCGAGGGTTTAACTTACCCTAATCCAATGGTAGGATCGGTTATCGTATACGAAGGGAAGATTTTAGGAGAAGGGTACCATCTCAGATCAGGTGAACCTCATGCTGAGGTTAATGCAATAAACTCTGTTTCTGATAAATCAAAACTAAAGTTTTCAACGCTGTATGTAAATCTTGAGCCATGCTCTCATTTTGGGAAGACACCTCCATGTGCAGATTATATTATTTCAAATGCAATCCCCAGGATAGTGATAGGTACTGCTGATACAAGTGAGAAAGTATCTGGAAAAGGGGTAAAAAAACTCAGCGATGCCGGGTGTGAGGTCAAAATGGGCGTTATTGAGGCTGAATGCAGAAGCCTGAACAGAAGATTTTTTACTTTTCACGAAAAAAAAAGACCCTATATAACACTGAAGTGGGCACAAAGTGCTGATGGATATCTCGATATCCTTAGATCTGAAGATCATAAAGCTGAACCTACCTGGATTACCGGTAAGCCGGAAAGGGTCCTTGTGCATAAGTGGAGAGCATCTGAACAAGCTATCCTTGTTGGTGCCGGGACGGTAAGAGCAGATGATCCCAGGCTAAATGTACGGGAATGGAAAGGTAACGATCCGTTAAAATTAATTCTCAGCAGGTCGGGTTCTTACAATAAAGNATCGGCCGCAGATGATCCGGATGATAAAGTAGTTTTATTTACTCATAATTATGACGCAGATATACCTGATGTGGTAAGGGTAAAACTTAGGGAGAATGAACCTTCTTCTTTTCAGATATGCGAATACCTCTATTCATCAGGTATTCAATCATTATTAATCGAAGGCGGAGCCGAAGTGCTTAATCATTTTATTTCAACTGGATTGTGGGATGAAGCCAGAATCTTCACCGGAGAAGTTTTTTTTAAACAGGGTGTAAAGGCACCTTTGATAAACGGATCCCTGTCATCGAAAACATATTTCAGCGGGAGTTGCCTTGAAATATATTTAAAGAATGCAAGTTAGAGCCTATGGAGATTGATAATTAGAAGAAATATTTCTAAATTTGATATATCGTTAGAGAAACTAAACTTAGTAAAGACAATATGAAGAAGCGAGTATTTTTTATAGCAACCATGATGATCCTGATGGTAATAAGTGCTATTGGCCAAAGTGCCCGAAAGTCTTACAAAGCAGGAATGGAGTTTGTTGATAATCTGAAATACAATGACGCTGTCGTTCAGTTTACCAGCGCCATTAACCTCGAACCTTCAAATCCTGATTACTATTATGCGAGAGGCCAGGTTTATGAAAAGCTGTTAAAATATGCTGAAGCTAAAGCTGATTATGAAAAGACGTTGGTATTTTCACCGAAAAACGTTAATGCAATGATCTGTATCGGTGCTGTCTGTAATAAGTTGGGCAACTATGAGGAATCCCTGAAAATTCTTAACCATGCGACAGCCCTTGATAAACGAAATCAAAAAGTTTATCCCGAAAAGGTCATTACTCTGTATAACCTTAAGAGATACGACCAGGCACTCCAGGCATCAGATACGGCTATAATAATTAAGGATACTCCGATGGATTACTATTGGCGGGGAAAAATTTACAGTAGCCTTAACAATATTGCCCAGGGGGAAAAAGAATTGCGAAAATCCATATCGAAAGACAAAAAACTGGCAGAACCCAGAATCGCTCTTGCTGAATTGCTTATTTCCTCTAATCCTAAAGAGGCCATGGATCAGTGCAACGAAGTGATTAAAAGCAATGACAGGAATCCAGATGCTTATGTGGCGAGAAGTAAGGTATTTAAGAAAAATCTTGATTATCCGAGCGCGATCAATGATATCTCCAAAACGATACTCATCGAACCGGAAAATCAGGCATTTTATTTTGAAAGAGGGAAATGCTACCAGGAATTTAACCAGCATGTAAATGCAATAAATGATTTTTCAAAATGTATTTCGCTGGAAGTTGCGAATAAAAAGGAAGATCCTGATGTATATTATGCACGGGCCAAATCGTATGAGGAAATTATGGACTATGATAAAGCCAGGGCCGATTATAATCATATTACATTTCTCTCCAGGTATGATGCAAAGGCAAGGGAAATGCTGGAACTATCTCAGAAGAGACTATATGAGATAAACAGGGAGTCAGATGCTCCTGAGATTGCTATTGTAAGTCCGCTCCCGGTAAAAGATACCGTAGAAATAAAAGGAGATAAAACGACACTTCTTATCTCAGGTTTTCTTAAAGATAAAAGTAAGATTAAATCCTTTACGATTAATAATGAGAATGTTATATTAGTGGAAAAAAACGGCGAATCTGATTTTCTTGCTAATATTAATGTCAACGGCATCGATAAAATTATTCTTTCAGCCAGGGATGATTATGATAATGAAAAAGTCCTGAATTATTCAATTAAGCGTACCGAAATAAACCCTCCTAAAATAATTATTGTTGCCCCTTACACCTCTGATGAGGGACAGGTCTTCCTTGAATCGCCCACACCCAATATTGCTATTCAGGGTAAGATTTCGGATGAAAGTCCCATAAAATCTATCACAGTAGGTAATTTTACTGCAAGCTATAATCCCAATGAATTAAATCCTGCTTTTACGGCAACTTTAAATGTATCAGATTTAAATAAGTTTACCATAGTTGCTGAAGATGTTTACGGGAACAGACAGGAAACAGAATTTAAACTTAACAGGGAAGGAGCAGGAATTGCTGCAACCAATCCCATGGGGAGGACCTGGGTGGTGTTCATTGAAAATTCAAGTTATGAAACTTTTGCCAGCCTCGACGGTCCCATAAAAGACATCAGCACCGTTCAAAGAGCCCTGGCTAATTATGACATACATAACTATATTCATAAGAAAGACATGACCAAGGCCGAGATGGAAAGATTCTTTAACATTGAGCTCCGCGACCAGGTAAAGAAAAACCAGGTTAAGTCCTTAATGGTATATTATGCAGGACATGGTAAATATATTAATGATGTCGGATACTGGATACCGGTTGATGCAAAGCGTGATGATGAATTTACTTATTTTAACATCAATGGCTTAAAAGCCGGATTGCAGGGTTACAGCGATGTGGTTGTTCACACTCTTGTTATTTCAGATGCCTGTGAGTCGGGTCCCGGATTTTATTCCGCTTCACGTGCTGCTAATGAGGCTCCTACATGCGATAATGCACTGGTTGCAGGGGCCAAGTCAGCTCAAGTATTCTCCTCGGCAGGGGAAGCATATGAACTGGCTTCAGATAATTCAAAGTTTGCAGCAACATTTGCCAATACTCTTATGAACAACAAAAATGCCTGTATTCCTATTGAAACTATTGTTAAATCGGTGACTAAAGCCGTTACAACGGCCAACGGTCAGAAACCTAAGTTTGGAAAAATTCAGGGATTGGAGGACATGAACGGTACATTCTTCTTCATAACAAAATAGGCTCTTTTATGTCAGCCATAATCTTCATTAAGCACCAGGCAAAAAAATTTGCCTGGCTTATGCTTTTATTAACTGTCACGGCACTGCCTTCTCTGGCACAAAACTTATTTTTTGATAACTACAGTATTAAACAGGGACTTAGTGAGCAAAAAGTATATAAGCTTCTTCAGGATTCAAAAGACTATATCTGGTTAGGAACACCAAATGGTCTTTCCCGTTTTGACGGGAAAAAATTCGAGAATTTCACCTCACGCAACAATCTTGGTTCCGGAGGGGTAAGATCCATATTTGAAGACTCTCTGGGATATATCTGGTTTGGACATATGAATGGAGGCGGGATATCCCGTTATAATGGTCAGATATTTGAACAAATAGCTTTCGACTCTATCAAGATCACCGGCGATATAACAAGTGTTGTTCAGATAAAAAACAAAATATGGTTTACCTCCAATACCGACGGAGCTATTCAGGCAGATTTTCCTATTACTGACATTAAACATATTAAAGCTAAGCAGTTCAGGGGCAAAGCAGGATTGAGTGATCAGATTTACGGATCTAAATTATTAAGAGACGGATCATTTATATGCATCGCTGATGTAGGGTTAAGAAAATTCAACCCTGAGGAGAAAAAGTTTGAGAACTACCGGATGCCTCATATGACAACTTATTTTAATACCACCTGTCTGCTTGAAGACACTAAAGGGAATCTGTGGTTTGGAACGTACAATGGAGGTCTGTACAAATACATAATGTCTGAGAGCAGGATGGAGGTGACGGATCTTCCGAAGGAAGGTGTTTTAAGTAACTGGATCAACTGCTTAACCGAAGATAGCAAAGGCAGGATATGGGTTGGAACTTTTGGAGCAGGAATAGCTGTTTTCGATGGCAATAAAATGAGAAGGTTTAACTCCCGGAATGGATTGAAAGCTTCAAAGATCTATGATATTATTGAGGATGTCGAGGGTAATATCCTTATTTCTGATCAAAGTAATGGGCTTACAATTTTTAAGGGTGATGCTTTTGAAACTATAAATGAAAAAGAGATACTTCCCGATCCAAATGTAAATGCGATATACAGTGATAAAAAAGGATTAATGTGGTTTGGAACAAATGCAGGCATTTCGCTTTATGATCCCGGATCAGATAAAAAGCCTGTAATTTTTAATTCGGCTAATAAGTCGATCCCTGCTGAAGACATCAGGTTTTTAAAGGAAGACAGGGACGGAAATTTATGGATTGGGACAAATGAAGGGGGAGTGATCCTTTTCAATACGAAGACATCCAAATTCGAAGCCCAGCCTTATATCAACTCAAATTTATACCGGGACCTCCAGGTAAAAGCACTGGAAGTTGACAGGCAGAACAATCTCTGGGTAGGAACTAATGAGGGTGTTGCTGTAGGAACTATCAATCAGCAAAATTTTCAGAGATACACTAACCTTGATAGTTTAACTGTAGTCGGAATTACTTCTCTCTACTGCGATCCTAATGGTGATATGTGGATTGGTACCGACAGAATGGGAGGTAAACCCGGTCTTATAAAATATAATTCAGCCAAAAACAATTTCAAGCGAGTATCTGCACTATCGGGTATTATCCCCAAGGCAATGGTAATGAACGGTAAAGGCGTGNTGTGGATTGGAACAAGCGAAGGNTTGAAAGCATTTAGAAATGANTCCATTATTCTGAATATAACTGAGAATGAGGGACTTCTTTCAAATAACATAAATCTGCTTACAGCAGGGGAAGATGGCAGTATTTATATTGGNACAAATAACGGATTAAACCGGTATTTNCCTGAAAAAAGGAGAATCTTTTCATATACCGAGAGAAACGGATTCTCGGGAATTGAAACCAAACCAAATGCAGTATTTAAAAGTCCTNCAGGAGACTTGTGGTTNGGTACGGCAAATGGTGCCACACGTCTGAGACCATCTGAAACACCGACTCAGGATCTTGAACCNCTGACTCATCTTATGAGCATGAGGGTGAATTATAAATCNCGGAAGATGACAGAAGGGCTGAAGCTAAATTCTAATGAGAAATCTGTTCTATTCGACTACTATAGTATTTGCCTTACTAACCCGGATGTAGTGAGATATAAAGTGAAACTTGATGGGGCAGATAAAGACTGGCGGCCTGTTACTGACCAGACCAGAGCAATTTATTCTGCTTTACCTCCGGGCAAATATANATTCAATGTAATAGCCAGTAATAGTCACGGAATCTGGAACAGTAAACCTGTAACTTTCCATTTTATGATTCGACCGCCATTTTATCTTACCTGGTGGTTTATCCTTTTGTCCCTCGTATTGATAGTAGTAATAGTGGTAATGTATATTCAAATAAGGGAACAAAACCTTATTAAAGAGAAGGTAATACTCGAGGAGAAGGTCAAAGAGAGAACAGCAGAGGTGGTTCTGAAAAGTATGGAGATCGAAGAGAAAAACAAAGATATAACCGCAAGTATAAGATATGCAGAGCGTATCCAAAGGGCGATGCTTCCAAAGGAGGACACATTCAAGGAGACCTTTGTTCTGTTCATGCCCAAAGATATTGTGAGCGGTGACTTCTACTGGATGTATGATAATGGCGACTGGCAGTTCATTGCAGTAGTTGATTGTACCGGGCATGGTGTCCCGGGAGCTTTTATGTCGATTATCGGCCATAATTCTCTGAATAAAGTTGTAAGGGAATATGGATTAACCCGACCCTCTGCAATTGTCGATCAGCTTAATAATGAGGTAATGAAGGCTCTTATGCAACGTCATGAAAAGGCAATAAACGATGGTATGGATCTTGCCCTGGTAGCCTTTAATAAAAAGAATTTTACGCTTGAATTTGCAGGAGCATATAATCCGTTGTATGTTGTGAGAAAAGGAGAAGTATTTGTTTATAAAGGTGATCGGTTCCCGATAGGAATGACAACCATGGATGATAAGAAGAATTTTACCAATCAACCAGTCGATATTCAGCCCGGGGATATGATATATATGTGTTCCGATGGTTATGCAGATCAGTTTGGATCAGCAGCTGTTAAGAAATATAAGTCAGGGAATGTTAAGAAACTCCTTTCCGAGATATGGCATCTTCCTGTGAATGAGCAAAAGGAAAGGCTTGAAAAAGAGATCCTGGATTGGAAGGGTGATCTTGGACAAGTGGATGATATATTGTTTATTGGAACAAAAATTCCGGATAATTAGATTTTTGCTATACTCCTGGGATCATGTAGCCAGCTCTCATTTTTTGTCAGAAGGATCATGATTTCTTCCGGAGTTTGGGCAATTTCCCACATCCCTTTATGTTCATATCTCAGGAAATTGCCTGATATCATGTGTTCAAGAAAATCGATAAACGATTTATAAAAATTCATAGTATTCAATATAATGATTGGCCCCCTAAAGAGTCCAAGCTGCTTGAGAGTCATAGCTTCCGTCACTTCTTCCAGCGTACCAACTCCTCCGGGTAAAGCAACAACAGCATCTGCCAGGGCAAACATCCGTTTTTTTCTTTCTCCCATATCAGAGGTGATTATCATTTCACTTACTGCCGAATGATCCCATCCTTCATCTTTCATGAATGATGGAATTACGCCGGTTATCTTTCCTCCGTTTTTAAGAACAGCATCAGCAAGTTTGCCCATCAGGCCTATGCCACCACCTCCATAGACCACATCTATTTTAGCCTGTGCGAGGAGCGATCCAAGATTTGAAGCGGCAGTTGCATACTCTTTGTCAATACGACTGCTTGATGAAGCGAACACGCAAATTGTCATAGGGGATTATTAAAAAGGCCGTTGCAGAAAAACCGAACGGCCAGACTAAATAATACTATTTTCTAAATAAGAGCATTTAGTTTTACTACAAAGTTATTCTTTGGAACTGCTCCAACCTGTTTGTCAGCTATTTTTCCATCCTTGAAGTAAAGTACTGTAGGGATGTTCCTGATACTATACTTTGCAGCAACGACCGGGCTGCTGTCTACATCGCATTTTACTACAATCGCTTTCCCTTCATATTCATGTGAAATCTCTTCCAGAATCGGAGCAACCATCCTGCAGGGTCCGCACCATTCAGCCCAGAAATCTACAAGAACAGGTTTATCTGATTTAACGACCAGTTCATCGAAATTTCCGTCATTTACCTCTATTGCCATAACAGTTTATCTTTTAAAAATTGGAATTATAATGTACCTGCAAAGATAGCTAATTAACTTTGAAATCTATTCCGGGATGATCATCAAGATATGTTATTAACTCATTATTCAACCTGACCCTGAAAGTTCTTGAAAACATGGGGAGAGAAATTTTATCATCGGAATCAATAAAAAGGAATTTAAGTTCGGTTTCGCCCTTGTTCTCATTTATAAGTTCTTTCAGCTCCTTAATCATTTCGTTGCTGATATTCTCAGGATCGATTTTCAGAGTCACTGATTTTATAAGTTCATCTTTTACGCTTGATAACAGATTAATTGTTTTAATCCTGAATTCAAGTTCTTCTTCTTTATACCTACGTTTCTGTACTCTTCCTTTTATAAGAAGGTAATAGCCAACAATAAAGAATTTACTGTTTTCAATGTACTCTTTGTCAAATAACATGAACCTGAATGAATCGGAATAATCCTGTAATGTTAAGGAACCATAGGGTTTGCCATTTTTCCCGATACCTGTTTTTACATCTGTAACCATACCTGCTACAACAACATCACGCTCGAGGTATTCACGAAGATTTTGGAGATCCGCAAGTGCCGCTGTGGTAAAAGTACTGATCTCCAGTTTGAAATCGTCGAGAGGGTGAGATGAAAGATAAATGCCTATTACCTCCTTTTCTCTGTTGAGTTTTTCCAGTTTAGGCCAATCGGGACAAGAGGCGGGTTCCGGTTTTATCATATCAAAGCCACCGGTTACTCCGAACAGAGATTGCTGAGTTGATGTTTTAACGGTTTTTGCATTATTCCCGTACCTTATAAGACTTTCTATAAAGCTTGATCCTTTTGTATCGAGTGAGAAATACTGAGCTCTGATTATTTTTGGAAAACAATCAAATGCACCCGCAACTGACATAGCTTCCAGGTTTTTCTTATTAAGTGAGTTGAGATTTACTCTTTCAACAAGATCGTAAACATCCTTATATAGACCATTCTTCTCCCTCTCCTCAATCAGTTGCAATACTGCGCTTTCCCCGACCCCTTTAATAGCCCCCAGCCCAAACCTGATGTTTCCATCCTTATTTACAGTGAATTTCACATTACTTTCGTTCACATCAGGCCCCAGAACATCCATCCCCATCCTACGGGTCTCATCCATAAAGGTTGTGATCTTTTTTATATCACTTATATTCCTGCTGAGAACAGCTGCCATATATTCGGCCGGGTAATTAGCTTTCAGATAACCGGTCTGAAATGCAACAAGCGCATAACATGTAGAGTGTGATTTATTAAAAGCATATTGTGCGAAGGCTTCCCAGTCGGACCATATCTTATTTACGATGGTCTCATCATATCCTTTCCTGGTGCACCCCTCCTGAAATTTCAACTTCATTTCATCCATAATGGAACGCTTCTTTTTCCCCATGGCTTTTCTAAGGGAATCTGCTTCACCTTTTGAAAAACCTGCCAGCTCTTGTGACAGCAACATCACCTGTTCCTGGTAAACGGTAATTCCATAAGTATCATCAAGATATTTTTCCATCACCGGAATGGGATAGTCAATCTTTTCAGTACCATGCTTCCTGCGGATAAACTTTGGGATATACTCCATTGGTCCGGGACGGTAAAGAGCATTCATGGCAATAAGATCTTCAAGACGGTTCGGCTCCAGGTCTCTAAGGTATCTTTTCATTCCGGTCGATTCAAACTGGAAGATACCGGTTGTCTCACCATTGCTGAAGAGCTCAAAAGTTTTTTTATCGTCAAGAGGTAATGTTTCAATGTTAATATCCATCCCCTTTGACTTTTTTATATTGTCGACGGCATCTTTAATAATTGAAAGTGTTTTTAAACCCAGGAAGTCCATTTTGAGAAGACCTACCGACTCAACATGGCTTCCATCGTACTGTGTAGCATACAGATCAGTATCTTTTGCAGTGCATAATGGGATGTAGTTGTCGAGAGAGTCTTTACCTATAATTATACCACAGGCGTGGACTCCGGTTTGTCTTACAGAACCTTCAAGCACCTCAGCATATTTCAAGGTCTGTGCAATTAATTTATTAGATGATTCTCTTTCGCGAGCCAGCTCAGGTACTTCCGCATAGGCAGCTTTAAGAGTAATTCCGGGTCTTTCAGGCACAAGTTTGGCAAGCCGGTCTGCGTCGGATAAAGGCAGTTTTTGAACTCTGGCAACATCACGAATAGCCATTTTTGCAGCCATGGAACCAAATGTGATTATATGAGCAACTTTGTCATGGCCGTATTTATTAACTACATATTTCAGTACTGCTTCTCTTCCGTCTTCATCAAAATCAATATCAATATCGGGCATGGAAATACGATCGAGGTTCAGAAATCGCTCAAAAAGCAGTCCGTATTTTATTGGATCTATATCTGTGATCCTCAGGCAATAAGCGACGGCAGATCCGGCGGCTGATCCTCTTCCCGGACCGACGGAAACACCCATTTCTCTTGCAGCACGAAGGAAATCCTGAACTATTAGAAAATATCCCGGAAATCCCATTTTGGCAATCATTTCCAATTCAAAATCAAGCCGGTCGCTCTGTTCTTTAGTCAATNTTCCCCATCTGTCAGCNGCACCTTTATTTGTCAGGAACCTGAGATACTGGTCCTTGTCGGTATAACCTTCAGGGAGATCAAATTCCGGCATAATCGGATCGTGGTCGAGNTTATACTTTTCAATTTTTGAAACCAGTCCGGTCACATTATCGATAGCTTCAGGAACATCACTGAAAATGGCCCGCATTTCCTCTTCACTCTTTACATATTCCTGTTTTGAATATCTTAACCTGTTGGGGTCATCAATATCTTTTGCAGTATTTATGCAAATCAGCCTGTCGTGAGCTTCAGCATCTTCAGCGTTAATAAAATGGACATCATTTGTAGCGATCAGACGGACATTAAANTTAACAGCCAGCTTTTTAAATGATTCGATAACTTTCTGTTGAAGCGGAAAAGCCGATCTGTCTGCATCGGGATCATACGTCTCGTGTCTTTGGATCTCAAGATAAAAATCTTCACCAAAGATGTCAAGATAACTCTTAAGTGCGGCCTCGGCACCCGATAGAGTACCATTGAGTATTTCATCCTGAACCTCTCCAGCCAGACATGCAGAAGAGGCTATGAGTCCCTCTTTATACTTTATTAATAGTTCTTTGTCTATTCTTGGTTTGTAGTAAAAACCTTTGATCCAGGCAATTGAAACCAGTTTGATAAGATTTTTGTATCCAACAAGGTTTTTAGCCAGGAGGACAAGATGATGGCCGGAACGGTCCTCTTTTCCACTGACGTCTTCAATAGATCTTTTAGCGACATAAATCTCACACCCGATTATAGGTTTTATCCCTTTTTTTGTAGCGCAGTTGTGAAACTCTTTAACACCGAACATATTACCGTGATCGGTAATAGCAATAGCTTCCATACCAAGAGTTTTAACCCTGTCCATCAGTAAAGGGATATTCGAAGCCCCATCGAGTATAGAGTATTGAGTATGAACGTGTAAGTGTACGAATCCAGCCATGAGTGGGAGTAAAATATTCAATTAGATAAGTTAACAAAAATACGCAAAATAGAATTAAGATCGGAAGAGTCTTTCGTGCAATGAAAAAATAATCCGTTTGGTACTTACAGACATTTGTAAAGCCAAAAGTGCATTTGGTTGAATTTGTACGATAAATCAGCAATAATTAAATTAGATTCACGATTTGATTATAAATTATAAGATACATTAGAAAATATTGACAAAATATTATGAATATCAAATTAAAAGTTTAAAATTTGTTATATGACGCTAACCTACGTTAAAAACAGTAATTAGGATTCGTTTAATTCCATTTGTACTAACACTAAACCTAAATTAAGAGTTATGAGAAAACTTCTATTTTTATTATTTCTGTTCTGTGGTTTTTTGCTGCCGGCAG
>JGI24136J36422_10000296_pt1 | contig 19901 bp, 17 predicted proteins | sample BarGraNGADG00212_2_FD_36422 | JGI IMG/M metagenome (IMG submission 36422)
ACCCATCATCCTCATGTACTTGAAGCGCGGGGCGGCCCAGTCGTCGTAGGTGACTCCCTCGTTGTAGAGCTCGAGCATCCCCGGTATGTCCACTTCGTTGGGGCACGGCAGGCAGTAGCCGCAGCCGGTGCACTGGATGACCGCCCTGCTCTTGTACATCTCGCGCACCCGGTCGAACAGCTCGAGCTCCCTTGCGACCAATGAGCCGACCGCCGACCCATCGGCCGAGCGCAGGTTCTCTTCGACCTGCCGCATGCTGCTCATGCCGCTGAGCACCACCGATACCTCGGGCTGGTTCCACAGCCACTGCAGCGCCCAGTCCGCGGGAGTGCGGCTCTGCTCGAACTCGTCGAATGGCTCGCGGACCTTGCGCGGCGGCCTGGCGAGGTTGCCGCCTAGCAGCGGCTCCATGACCGCGACGGCGAGTCCCCTGGCGGCCGCGTACCTCAGGCCTTCGGTGCCGGCCTGGTTCTCGATGTCCATGTAGTTGTGCTGGATAAGGCACACGGTCCAGCCGCTGTAGCCGTCGATAATCTCCTTGAAGGCCTCGACGTCGTCGTGAAAGGAGAAACCGATGTGCCCGATCCTTCCGTCACTCACCGCGGCCTCGGCTTCCGATACAACGTCGAGGTCGAGCATCGCCTTCCACCTCCTGGAGCCCAGGCCGTGGAACAGGTAGAAGTCGATGTGCTCCTCGCCGAGCCTCTCCAGTTGCTCGTTAAGGTAAGTATCGAAATCGCCGGCTTTCTTGAGCGCCCACACGGGTGACTTCGTTGCGAGCTTGACCCTGTCCCTGTATCCGCCCTTGAGCGCCTTTCCCAGCACGACCTCGCTCCTGCCCAGGTGGTAAGGGTATGCGGAGTCTACGTAGTTGACCCCACTATCGATCGCGAAGCGGATCATGCCGATCGCTTCTTCTTCGTTCACGTCGGCGCTCATCATGCTGCCGTCGGCGGTGGGAAGGCGCATGCACCCGAACCCGAGCGCCGAGACATCCCAGTCGAGCTTTCCGAACTTCGAAACTTCATGTCAGCCCTTTCTGCCGCGATCGCGCCAGGCGCCGTCCCACCCTTTCGATTCGACGCGCAGAGAATAACCTTCTATTGCAGTCGGGTCCAGGCCAGTGGTCGCGGGCCTCCGCGAGCCGGGCCTATTGTATGTTTTCGTGGATCAAATCGCGGTAGTACTCCCCCGTCGGGCTGAACACGCCCGCGTCGATGTTCATGGCCGCGGCCCTGTTAGCGACCTCTATCAGCGCGCGGTAGGGCAGGTCCTTCGTCCGGTCATCGTAGAGGATGTAAGAGAAGAAGTAGTTGGCCCAGAAAGCCGAGACATAGTCGACCTGTTTGAGATTAGCGAGCTCGGCCATCGATTTCAGGAACTCCCGGTCCAGCGGCGCCCAGAAAGAAAATACGTCTCGCCCGAAGACGGTCGTGTTACCGGCGATGTCAGAAGTGCTGTCACCCGGCGCCGATTTGTATAGCCAGGCCTCGTCCAGGATGACTCGCTTGCCGTGAGCCCTGGCGAGGTCGGCTGCCTGGAGGGCGTTGGTGATGAACTCGGTGCTCAACGGGTAGATGTGAATGGCGATGAAGTCGATGGAGGGAATGCCCACCAGCTCCTGGTCGAACGTCAAAGGCCCCCAGGTCGAGCCTCCCGCGCCGACCAGCGTGGAACCCTTGACCAGCCCCGACGAGATGTACCGCGCGTAATCCGCGAAGACGGTCGGGGTCCCAAGCTCGGGCATTCCCAGGAGCCTGGCAGCGGTGTCGGGTTCGGCGCCGATATCGAGGTAGTCGGGAGCTACTTCCTTGATTATCGCCTGGTCCATCTGGAGCGCTTCGGCCTTGTACCGTTCCAGGGTGAGCCCCGTGAAATCCCACTTTATGGGCGAGAACGGTGTGTTAGCGAACAGCACTAACGCTTCCACGTCCAGTTTCATCCCCCTCTTCCGGACCTCGCCGGCGATGCGCCTGTAGAAAGAGACGTACTCCTGGTAGCGCGGGAACGATGGGGTGAAGAGGGGATAGCCGATGGCGACAGTCACGCCCCCGACACCCAGTTCGTCCAGTCGGTTCAGGTACTTGATCGCGCCCGCGAACTCGCCAGGCTCCAGAAGCTCGGCCCCCCTGTTGCCGTTTGCAGCCAGCAGTTCCGCCGCGAACGTGACCGGGTGGTTCCTGCCCTGCAACTGACCCGACAGGTACGAGTCGAGCTTGTTCAATCCCGCGTCGTACGCGTTGTAGAGTTCCTGGTACTCGGGAGGGATCGTCATGCTGGTGCTCGCGAAGTCTGGCTCGACACCGGCCGGCTTTTTCCCGCCGCTTCCGGAACACGACGCCGCGAGCNCCGCCACAAAAAGCAGCGCGCCCGCGACCAGGGCGATGTTCGAACGTCGCGCGCGAGCGTGGAGCCTCATCGGATTGACCATTGCGACTCCTCCCCTGTCAGCGGGTTCCAGATATCTGGCCCTCGGTCACCGACCGGTCGTGGGAGCAGAGCATCCTGACTTCGCCGGCGTGCTCTTCACGGAACCCCGCCAGGCGCTCGAGCTGTCGCATCGCCCGCGCGTAGTCCAGGTGTGCGACCCGTCGGAACCAGCGGATGCCGCGGGGTTCGGGCTCGTCCCGGTCCATCTCGCCGGGCACGTAGAACGCGTCGCCGCAGTGAAACACCCAGCCTTCGTCGGTCGTCTGTACCGCCACCCCGCACTGCCCGCGCGTATGCCCGAACAGCGGCACCAGCGCGATCGAGGGAGGAAGCCCGCGAAGGGGGCGGATGCAATCGAGCCCGAACCATGGGTCCGGCGAGACCTCGTCATACGTCGCCCAGTCGGGTCCGTGCGCGAAGTGGCATCTCCTGTACCTCTCGCGCTCCCTTTCGCTCGGAGGGTCGACCGCCGCGTCTCGCTCGGCCTTATGGACGTGCACGGTCGCACCCGGGAAATCGGGGAGCCCTCCAGCGTGATCACGGTCGAGGTGGGTGCAGATGATGTGCGTGACGTCATCCCGCCCGAACCCGAGCGCCTGGATCTGCATGAGAGCGGCATCCTCCGGCTTCGCCCGGGCGTTGAGGACGACGTTCGAGTGCCCCAGGCGCCTCGGATCNTCTATGTCCAGTGTGCCCAGGCCGGTATCGACCAGCACCAGGTCGTCGGCGTACTGGATGAGCAGGCAGTTGCAGGGCGCGACCGTGAGGCACGGTATCGCCCATTTCGCTAGCCTCGGCCGCATCTGGCCGCATATAAGGACGCGAGCGTCCATCTCGCCCTCCTCGTTAACGAGAACCGGGGCTGGCTAAGGACGCGCGGCTGCCTCCAGGCGCTGTGGTCACCACCGGATCTTCCTGATGGCAGTCTCGGAGAGTATCACTGTAGCCAACCCCAGGAAGTCGAAGAGCCATACACCGATCCCGGCCTTTCCGCCATTTGTGGCCAGAGTGATGATATTGGTGAGCATCAGCACGCCCCCCAGCGCCCCGGCGGCCAACGAGATCTTCGCGCCTACATCCTTACTCAAGTAGAGCATCACCGCTCCGCCGATCACGGCCGAGCCCAGGAGCAGCGACCAGAACCCTGTGAAGAACAGGACCCCCTCCTCGCTGACGAAGAGGAAGTTGCTCGTGTTTGCGCCGAGAGGATGGACCATGGTGGACCAGCCGCTCACGCTGAAGAAGTTGAAGAAGCTGATCCACGCCAGGAACGTGGATATCACTATCAGCAGGCCGGCGGCTCCGATCGCGGAGGAGTAGCTGATTACCGTTCTACGCAGGCGGTCGCGAGCCGCGGTTCGAGCCGTGACAAGCGTTTCCGGGGAGGGGTAGGCGTAAGGCGACCCCAACTGCCCCAGGTGCTGTTGNNGCGCGGCCGGGGGTTGAGGGAACGCCTCGCCCGGCGCACGATAGATGTCCGGACCGGCGATGGGGGCCTGTGCGAAAGCGTCTCCGGGGGCCTGGTACGGGGTGTCGGCCGGGGGTGCTGCCGGATCAACGGGTAAGCCCTGATCCGGAGGTTCCTGCCAGGCCGGATCGGGCTCCAGATGAACCGGCTGTTTCGGCCCCTGGGACGGGCCGAAGCCGGCAAAGCCAGCCACGTGGCCGCACGATTCGCAGAACGAGGCTTCTACCGGCATCGGTGCACCACACTGTTCACAGCTCTCCATCTCGCCCCCTTTGACCGCGGTCAACCTGCTGTCGAGCCGGGAGGATATCCGGGAACACGGCAATTATTGCACAGGTGAGTGGTTGGGTGTCGACGGGCGGTCGATCAGTGCAAAAAGAAGCAGGAGTGGCAATCGCTTGCCACTCCTGAGCTTCACAGGGCAGAAGATGAGCGAGGAGTCGAATCCTGGCTCCCCGCTCATCTGCAAAAGGAGCGGGAACTCCTTGGGGGCCTGACTCACTGGCACTTCCGGTGCCTTCGAATACGAATATAGACCCCGCAGGTTAAATCCCGATGATAAGANGATTAGAGTCTTTTAATGTTCGCCAGACTCAACGGGCGGCGGGAGCAGGAGCCTGAAGGTGGTTCCGGCTCCGGGCTGGCTCTCGACCACTATCTCCCCTCCATGCGCCACGGCGAGCCACCTGGCGATCGGGAGTCCAAGACCGCTGCCCGATGGGTTTTTCTGACGGGCCTCGTCGGAGCGGTGAAAGCGGTCGAATATCTGGGCGACCTCGTCGTCGGTCATCCCGGGGCCGGCGTCCCGGATCTCCGCGACGATGCCGTGATCATCGCCTGTAACGGAAAAATGGACGGTGCTTCCCGCTGGTGAATACTTGACCGCGTTGTCGAGCCCGTTCAGGAAGATACGCGTGAGCTTCTTTGGGTCTCCATGAAACGGCACCGGGCCGGGTGATCTGAACTCGACGGTCATGCCGTTCTGCCTCGCGAGNGGCGCGATCAGGTCGACGGCTTTGCGCGCCACCTCGTCGAGGTCCAGGTCCTGCATGTCGAGCGCCGCCGCATCCGAATCGGACCTTGCCAGCAGCAGCAGGTCCTCGTCAAGCCCGACCAGGTGATCTATCTCGCCCCGCAATTCTTCGAGCGCCTCGCGGTACTCTCCCGAGGTCCGCGGACGCGACAGGGTNACGTCGGTGGTCCCCTTGATGATGGTCAACGGGGTCCTCAACTCGTGCGCGGCCTCCGACACGAACCTTCTCTGTCGCGTGAAAGCTTCATCGAGCCTCCCGAGCATGTCGTCGAACGTTTTTGCGAGGCGACCTATCTCGTCATCCGGCAGGTCCAGGTCGAGCCGCCTGCTGAGGTCCATGGCGCTCGTGCTGGCCGCGAGGTCTGCGATGCGTTCCACCGGTCTCAGTGCCCTGCCGGACATGAACATGCCGAGCGCGATGGCGACCAGCAGCACGACGGGGATCGAGAGTATCTCGATCACCAGAAGCCTGGAGAGAGTCGATTCCACCCTGTTGAGAGGTTCGGCCACCTGGAGTATCAGGCGGGAGCCCGCGGTCGAGCCGGCCATCTCGGTCGAGTAGACGCGCCAGCGAGTCCCCCCGATATCGTTCGTTGTGAACTCGTTCGTGAAGACGGCCCGGTGGGCGAAGACTTCCTTGTAAGGACCGAACGCCTCGAGCATGGCCCCCTGGTCGTTGAACAGCCGTACTGCGAAGCCCTGGGACGCGANCTGGTCCATCAGATCTCCCAGCGGCGCGGCATTCAGCCCCAGCGGGCCGCTGTTGAAGACGATGGAAGTGACCAGTTGACCGCTCGTCTCCTTGAGGTCGGAGTCGAGGTCGCTCATGAGGCTGCTCCTGAGGCTCACGTACAGGGCGCCGCTGAACACTATCAGGACTCCGGCGAGCAGGAACACGTACCAGAGCGTGAGCCTTACGCGCGTGCGGCTGAAGAAGCTCAGGAGCCTTCGCATATCGAGTACCCGACTCCCCTCATCGTCTTGATCAGCTTATCGTCGTGTCCTTCGTCTATCTTCTTCCTGAGGTACCGTATGTAGACATCGACGACGTTAGAGCCCGCGTAGAAATCGTAGTTCCAGACGTGCTCCATGATCTGTGTCCTGGTCAGGACCTGGCACGGGTTTCGCATCATGTACTCCAGGAGCGAGAGTTCCCTCGAAGTGAGCTCGACCTGCACCCCGCCCCGCTCGACCCTGTGTTTCTGAACGTCGAGTACCAGATCCCCGACCTGGAGGACATTCGAGCTCATCGCCTGGGGGCGACGCAGCAGGGCTCGGATCCGCGCCAGCAACTCGGCGAACGCGAACGGCTTCACGAGGTAGTCGTCGGCGCCCGCGTCGAGGCCTAACACCCTGTCCTCGATCGAATCCTTGGCGGTCAGGATGAGTAGCGACACCTCGATGTCGTCNTTGCGCAACTTGCGGCAGACGGTGATCCCGTCGATCTTCGGGAGCATGAGGTCGAGCACTATGAGATCGTACGGGGCCGCCCTGGCAAACGCGAGCGCCTCCTCACCGTCCCTGGCGACGTCGACGGCGTATCCTTCCTCGGTCAGGCCTTTCTTTATGAAGCGCGCTATCTTGGGCTCGTCCTCGACGACAAGTATGCGCATGTCCTCCCGCCTCCCGTGCCTCGCCGGCTCCCGGCCGGCGAACGTTCCGATACCCTGATGATGATATTAAAAGATTAAAAACAGATTAAGACCGCGGGGATCGACCGGCAACGCTCACGGTCAAGGAGACGCCCGTTCCGAAGAAACGCCCGACGTCGTCCGCCTCGTCCGAGACCAGGTCGGCGACCCTGCCGCTGAACCGTCCGAACGGACGCACCTCTATCGCGAGGCGTCTGCCCCTGCGTTGGTAGCGCCATACGCCTGCCGCCAGGCCGTCCACCAGTACTACCGGCACGGTCTGTCCCCCGTGGTAGACGTCTTTCCTGTGTTCGGGGGGGACGAGGTGGTCGCGGTCCTTGTATCCCAGGACGTAAGAATCGAAGGCGGGGAGGAGCCTTACCACCGGGCCCTGCCGCGCCGTCCCTGGCGCGGCCCCGGCGACGGCGCCGGCCACCCACATCGCCCGGCTCTCGACGAGAGCCTCGCCTGTCGAACCTTCCACCCGTGCCAGACCGAACGCGCTCCTCGCATCGGCGACGGTCACTCCCGCCCATGCGGCGAAATCTGCGGCATCAGCGGGCCCGTATCCACGCAGGTAGCGCCCGACAAGCGCGGTGAGGTCCGGTGAAGGCTTCCCGCCGCTTCCCTTTCCGATCCAACGGTCCACCAGCACGTAAGTTGGCTCGCCGTCGCATTCCGGCCCGAGGCACAGCAGGCCCTGGAGGGCCGCGTAGGCGATCAGGTGGATCGGGGCCTGGCCGCCCGCATCGATCGGGAGGCCCTTCGCGACGAGCCTTTTCGCGAGCTCGCGGCGGGTCAGCGGACCGGCGCGTCCGAGGACGGCGCGCATGTCATCAAGACCTTGGGCGAGCGTACCGGGATCGAGCCCCAACTCCTCGCGCCTCCTCCTGCCCCGCGCGATGGCCGAAGGCGCCACCGACGAGACGAGCCATCGGGCGTCCCGCGCGTCGAGCAGGTGCAGGGTTCCCCTCATCGCCCAGGTGCGGACCAGTGTTTTGTCGCAGGCGATCGCCTTCTCGATGTCGGCCTGCTCCAGCCCCCGGATGCGGGCCCGCAGAGACAGTTTCATCGCCGGAACGGACTGCGCGTTGAAGCCGCAGATGGAGCGGACCACCTCGACAATGTCGCGCGGCTCCGCGGGTGCTTCGAGATGCTGGCCGGTGGTCCTCAGTTGACGCACCTGTCGGGGTGTCAGATCGACGATCGGTCGTCCCGCCTTTCTATCCGCCTTCTGGAGAAGGTCTTCCGGTCGGTTGCATGCCGTCGCCACGCGCCGACGAGAGTTGGAGCGCCCCGCGCCTCCCAAGCTGGCAAGGTGTCAGTTGACGCGTGCCCCGACCTTCTTCACCATGTAGAGGAGGAAGATGTCGGGCGCGACCTGTTTCCTCCTCACCTCCCGGTAGCCCAGCTTTTCGTAGATGTGGATGTTGCGCGAGCTCTTGTGGCCCGTGAACAGCTCAAAATCCTCGGCCTCGGGGAAGTGCCTCTCTATCTCGGTCATGAGCCGCGTCCCGATTCCGTGGTTCTGGAACTCGGGGTGAACCGCCAGCCGGCCCACGCAGCAGGTGGCCTCGTCCTCCATGAACGCCCTCACGGAGCCGACGAGCCTGCCTCCACCGACGGTGGCTTTCAGGAAAACGTGGCTGCGAAGGTCAGACTCGACTTCCTCAACCGTCTCGGTCAGCGGCGGGATGTCAAAAGCGTTATATAACTCCGCCTCGAGGGCATAGGCGAGCCTCTGCACCTCGAGGATCTCCGGCGCATCTTCGACCAGCGCTTTCTCGATAAGCGTCTCCATTGCTTAATGATTCAGCCGTTCGAGAATGAACCCTCCATCAAGGAGGCCGAGTAGACGGGGCGGTCCGCGTTTTTCGTGACAGTAGCCCGGGTTGTTTTTCATGCTTCTCAGGAGCGATATAATGCTTCTTGGCGTGTTGTCAGCGGGTCCGGAACTTGTTGCGACCCCCCAGTGCGGGAGAAGGAATCCAGCGAACGAGATTGAATTCCGATCGAATTGAATGACTTTTCCAGGAGGCATGATGAGGAGTGTTTCGATTAGCAAAAACAGGACGTTTGTCCTGGTTGCACTGCTACTCACTCTGGCTGTTACTGCCATTGTCATCGCAGGGTGCGGTTCCGGCTCAGCACCTACCTTGACGAAACTCTCACCGACGACAGGCGTCAACGGCGCTCAGGTGACGATTAGTGGAACTGGTTTTGGAAGCGACCAGGGCCACGGATTCGTAAAGTTTGGAAATGCTAAAGGTGGAATAGTCTCTTGGGCGGATACGAAGATAACCGTACAGGTCCCGGCGAAGATTAAGGAGGGCCAGTGCGATGTCAGGGTCACAGTCGATTCGGGGAGCGTCAGCCCTCCTTCACAGTACTTGGTGGCAGCGACGACCACGCCTGTCAACCCAACGACAACTCCGACGACCCCGACGGGCCCGACATTCCCGACTACTCCAACTACTCCAACTACTCCAACTACTCCAACAACTCCCCCGACTTCTCAAACCCAGCTCCAGATCATTTATACGTATACAAAGGCTAACAACATATCGACCATCGGCGTCAATGGCCAGCAACTGCAGATAACCCTCTACAAGACCAGTCAGACAGACCCCAACTGGGAGTTGTGGCAGATGCCGCTGGGGCAAGGGCAGGATGTCCATTATTTCCTGTTGCACAAGGAGAACGGAGCATGGGTCGTCAGGGGTGATTTCTTCAAAAACGGCAGCCCGCAGACGTTCGGCGCCCCCAGCGACCTGACCATCACCCAGTGACCCGTTGACTGACGACCCTAGGCATGGTCGCTCCCGGAGCGGCGTCCGTGGCGCGTGAAGCTATTCGAGCGCCACCATCTCGTGCAGCGTCCTCCCGGAGCGGTCCAGGGAGGTCCCCCGGTGTTCCAGGTGAAGGGAGAAATCCGAGCCGAACCGGAAGTATCCCGGGCGGCCGACAGCGGCGTTAACGGCCCGCTCGATCAAGCGGTTCTTAAATATGGGGCTGACGTCGTGGAGGAGGTTGTGCGCGTCTATCACCTCGCGCACGTCCAGGCGCAGGCTCAGGGTTGGGAGCGCCTCGATGACGAAAAACGACGGATGGTCGCGGTTTGCGCGCTGGTCGAAGACGGGCTCCCCCGTCCGGAGCGTCATCTCGCCGGTGCTGAGGATCACCTTCCCGTCGTAAGCGACCATCATGGGCGTCGAGCAGGCGTTTCCGTACCTTTTCTTCGTCATCACGTAGGCATAGAGGACTGTGACGTCCTGGGCATATATCCTGCCCCAGTACCAGTAGGAGACGATCCGCTTCATGTCGCCGATGCCCCAGTTGTGGTCGTGATAACCTATGCCTCGGGCCTCGAGCCTCTTGCCGCCGAAGGTCACCGTGCCCTCGACCCTGGCCCTGGGCGCCGGGACTACCCAGGCGAAGAACTCGTCATCCCCGTAGTCCGTTCTCCCACCGCCGGGCTTCCAGCCGGGCAGCTCACTCGTGAAGGTGAGGTCCGCCGAGGCGTCTCCTTCGGCGATGTGGACGTGGTGGACAGGCAGGCCGCCGTCGGGGGGATACTCCGCGTGCGCATGGCTGGCGCCGACCCTCACATCACAGCCGCTTTCCGAAGCGCTCACCTCTGATGCCGGGTAGGACGCGGTGTTTGATATCTTCTCGCCCGAGGGCTTGTAGACGTGCAGCTCCACCCCGGGCTTCCTGGTGATGAGCTCGGCCGTCTGAAGGAACCCGACCACTACGTGGCCGTCCTCTAGGATGGCGTCGAAGTACCAGTGCTCGAAGTGGTTGCGGCTCATGGATGGGTGCGCGCCGTTCTCGTCGGGCCTCAGGGGCACTATGACCTCGTCGGTTGCGCCGGGACCGGTCCATGTCTCGACGACCTCGCGGTGCTTCATGGCTCATCCCTCCCAGTGCTGAGTTCCACCCGTATTTTACTCGACCCGAAGCTTCGCGCAACATCTACAGGGGCAACTGGCCGCTTGTGTGAGCGATTGCCCATATGTAGCATTTGTAGAGCCCGTAGTCGTGTTGGAGCCTTTCGGCCGAGGCGGGTCGGGACGGGCCGCCGCCCGCGGCGGCGACTGCCAGGACGAGAGCGAGGAGGACCATTGAGAACCAGGATGACCGAACTGTTCGGTATAGAGTGCCCGATAATGTGCGGCGGCATGATGTGGCTGGCCAAGCCCGAGCTCTGCTCGGCCATATCCAACGCCGGAGGCCTGGGCAACCTGACGGCCGGCAACTACGATTCGGGCGAAGAGATGCGGGCGGCGATCGTCGAGACCCGCCGCCTCACCAATAAGCCGTTCTGCGTGAACGTCACGCTGCTGCCTTCGGTCCGAATCACAAAGGAGCTCCACGCCGACTACTTCGACGCGTGCTGCGAGGCGGGGGTGGCGGCGTTCGAATTCTCGGGCCCGCCGGTCGACCGGTACCTGGGGCCCGAGTACGTCGAGAAGGCAAAGAAGGCCGGTGTCAAGCTGATACACAAGGTCGGCTCGGTGCGCCACGCGAAGCACGCCGAGAAGGCCGGCTACGACGCGGTCATCGCGGCGGGCATTGAGGAAGGGGGGCACCCGCTCGACGACGACGTCACCACCATGGTGCTGACGCCGAGGATAAGCGAGACGGTGGGGATACCGGTGATCACAGCGGGTGGCATCGCCGACGGAAGGGGGCTCGCCGCCGCGCTGGTGCTCGGGGGCGAAGGGGTCATGATGGCGAGCAGGTTCATCGCGACGCGTGAATGCCTCGCACACCAGGCCATCAAGGACGAGCTGGTCCGGCGCCAGGAGTTCGACACGCACATGATATGCAGGTCGATCGGTCTCCAGATGCGCTGCCTGAACAACGAGATATCCAGGCGCGTGCTCGAGATAGAGGCGGGCCAGGGTACCTTCGACGACATACTCCCCTACATGATAGGGGCGCGCTCGAAGGAGGCATGGGAGATCGGGGACGCCGAGATGGCGCCCCTGGCCGTGGGCCAGTCGATAGGGCTCATCAACGACGTGCTCACCTGCGCGGAACTCCTCGAAGGGATGGTCCGTGACGCCGAGGTGATAATGGGTCGGGAATCGTCCCGCCTGTCTTGACCGGCCCGGATCCCCTCAGGATGCCGACAGGAAATCGACGACCGCGGAGACGACCTCTTCCGGGCACTGCGTGATGAAACCGTGAGCCGCGTCATCGAACTCGCGCAGGGTTGCCCCGGGTATGCGGCGGGCCAGCAGCGCGGAGTTTTCGGGCGGCACCAGGGCATCATCCGTACCGCACATCACCAGGGTAGGGCTCTGTATTCGCGGCAGGCGGCCATAGGTGGAGAATCCGGCGATCGCGGCCATCTGCCGGAAAGCGTTCAGGGGGTTTATCGGGGCGATCGAGACGGTCTTGATGTACTCGTCGGCCATGTCTGGATGCTCCTCCAACCACTCTTTTGTGAACAGGAGGGGCAGAGTCAGCCGTGCCTGGTCTTCGACCGTGTCGGCGCGATGGACGAGAGTCTTTATAACCTCCGGGCCGGGCCTCGTCGCGCGGACCCCGCCGCAGAACGTGCAGCCGAGGACCAGCCGATTCACCCTGTCGGGGTGGTTGAGAGCGAGCTCCTGGGCTATCATCCCGCCCATCGATACCCCGAACACGTTCGCGCGCGCAATCCCCAGCCGGTGCATCAGCCTCNCGGTGTCGCAGGCGAAACGCTTCATGGTGAACCGCTTCCGGCCGGCGCTGCTGCGTCCGGTCCCACGGTTATCGAACATCAGCAGGCGATACCTCTCGGCCAGTGGGTCGATCAGCTCTTTGCCCCACCAATCCATGTTGGCGGTGAGTCCCATTATCATGACCAGCGGATAACCGTCGCCTTTCAGCTCGTAGCAGATCTCAGTGTCGCCGATGATCTCTGTCCGCATGGGTGTCTCCCCTCCGGCGCCGGGCCGGGTTATTTTATTGCTCCGGGTTCAGCAGGTCTCGCGGCATCCCCGGGGTCTTCGACACGTCGCCGCCCGAGTTCGCCACCACCCACTGGCCGTTCACCAGGTGGAGCACGAAGTATGTCGGCTGCATCGACTGCAAATGCGCGACGAACAACTGCCACTCCGGGTCGCTCGCGCTGGCGTCGACCGGTTCGACCGTCACGCTGGTGGCGTCGACCCCCATCGAGAGCAATGCGACCCGTATGACGTCGGTCTGGTTCTTCGGGTAGCCGGTGGGGACGGACTGCCAGAGATCGGCCGGAGCGCCCGCGGCTTTCATCTGCTGGGGCGTGAGCGCGCTGCCCGCGGTGACCACAGTCCAGTTGGCTCCGCTCTTACGCAGGATGAAGTAGTAGGGGCCGGCTAGGCCGAGCTTCTCCGCCTGGTCCGTCTTCCAGTTCGGGTCCGTGGAGCTGACTTTCGTCACGCTGAAACTGTAGCCCGTGGGGTCGACACCTTTCCTGCTCATGTAAGCCGACATCGTATTCACTATCGCCGGGGTCTCCCCGGACCCGCCCGGGCCGTTCGACTCCGCCGTGCCCGTCACGGTGAAGTCCACTTCGTTGCTGGACCCGCCGGCCGTCGTGAGGTCAACGGCCTGGGCGCCGGACGCCAGGCCGGACGGGACCGCGGCGGTCACCTCGGTGTCGGACCACGACAGCGCCTCCGCCACTCTCCCTCCGATCCGGACCTTCGAATCGCTGGGCGTCGCCCCGAAGCGCTGCCCGATTATCTTCAGCTTGCTCCCGGCCGCGCCGCTCTCAGGGTCGAGCGAGCTGATGGTCGGCGCCTCCTTNCCCGCGCATCCGGGCAGCGAACAGATCCCGAGCAGGAGGGCCGCACACAGAACGGCGGCGAGCAGCACTCTTCCTGGCATCGATACCTCCGTGTCAGCGGGCCGCGTCGGCCGAAGGCTAGGATCTCTCACTCGTACTTGACGTACGAGCGTATCCTCTCGCGGGTCTTCTCGACGAACTCCGGGTCGGTGATCTCGATCTCGATGGCGTCGGTCGGGCAGAAGGTAGCGCACCGGCCGCAGGAGCGGCATGTATCGTCTATGACCGCCTTTNTATCCACTACCTGGATCGCGTGCACGAAACAGTGCTNCGCGCACTTGCCGCAGCCCTTGCACTTATCCGTGACCCTTATCGTGAGGCTCTCCAGNGGCGGGAATGTCGGCTCGAGGTACTCCACCGGAACGTACGAGGCGAAGCGAGTGATGCAGCAGCACTCGCAGCAGAAACAGACGGACAGCAGCCTGTGGCGGTCCTTTATCTTGAATATGAAGTTGTCCGCGCGCGCCTTCCCCACTATCGGCACCAACCCCGCCTCTACCGCGCGGTGCGCGTGCGCCCTGGCCTCGTCCGCTCCCACTTCACGGAAAGGGAAGCCCCTGGCCTCGAGCGCNGAGTCGCCCATCAGCAGGCAGCCGATCTCAACGGGGTAATGCTCGCACTTGAATGCTTTACGGCATCCGCAGTGGTCCACGATTATCCGGTGCGACGCCTCGTCGATGAGGCTTTCGAGGACCGCAATCGGCATCGGGGTGTTCTCGGGCATCCGGATGTCCTCGTTAATGGGAAGCCAGCGCATATCGGTCCTGTCTTCCCTGAGCCAGGGATGCCAGCGGTCGATCAGCGGCAGGCGCATGAACGACTTCAGCAACGCTTCCGTTCCCTTCGATATTCCTCTCACGAGAGGCGCGCCGTCCGAACCGTTCTTGCCGGCCATGCGATTTTCTCCTGACATAGGTAGGCTTNAGACCCATTGTAGAGCAGTCCGGTCGGAAAAGAACTCCNGCATCCGCGTGAAAGCATGGCATGGCAGGCGACCGGAAATGATCATTGTCGCGCCGATGAGTCCCGGGTCAGGCTCCTTTGAGCGCGAGCGTCACGTCCACGGGCAGTCGGAACATGGCGGCCGGTCGCGAGGCGACAACCTCGAAGCCGGATTCGGCGAGTGAACGGGCGGCGTGTATCGGGCGGCAGTCCACCGCGGTGGGGAAAAGGGCGTGCATCGCCTCGTAGACGCGCAAGGCCGGGCCTCGCCGGGACGGAAGTGACATCGAGACGACGCATATCTTTGCGGAAGGCCTGAGCACCCTCACGCACTCCGACAGGACGCGCGGGATCTCCGGGCTGTCGAAAAGCTCGAGCGTGAAGCCGATGAAGGCCGCGTCGAAAGAACGGTCCTCGAACGGGAGGACCGCCGCGTCGCCGGCCTTCAGTTCGACCCTTCCCGCCAGGCCCGCCTCCCTGAGCCTCTTCAGCGCCACCCTTCCCATCTTCTCCGATAAGTCGATGCCGCGGACCGACCCGGTCTCGCCCACCGTCTCAGCGAGGCCGACGAGCGCCCGGCCGGTCCCGAACCCGATCTCGAGCACGTCATCGCCCGGGCCGGCGTCGAGCAAGCGAAGGCCTTCGAGGAGCAGCCGTCGTTCCGCCCCGCCGGCGAGGATGTCGTACACGGGGCTTATCCTGTCGTAGAATGCCCGTGCCCTTTCCTTCGGCCTCGACACCCTGCTTATCGAATCGCAGTCGCGCTCCAACTATCCCTCCGGCTCTCCGCCGATTCCGGCCGGCCCGCCTTGTGTGCGTACGGGGGTCCCGGGAACTGAGCTTATCACGCCTTCCCGGGGGCGCGGTCCGGCTGATAGGATGTCCACGGGCACGGTCGAATTCCGGCAGGGGAGGCTGAAAGGTGAAAGAGAGGCTTCGAGGGAAGGCGATCGCCCTGGCCGCGTTACTGTTCATCGCCATGGTCACGGGCGGCCCGGCGGCGGCCTCCACCGTTTCCGGGGCGCCGGCAGTGGCGGCAGGCGCCGGCTCGAACGTCGTCTCCTGGGGCGTCAACGTGCATCCAGAGGACGCCGACTGGACCCTCGAAGGGGCCCGCCGGGCTTTCGACCATGCCAGGAAGCTCGGCTGCCGGTTCGTCCGGACGGACTTCTACTGGAGCGAGCTCGAGCCCGCCAGGGACGTGTGGGACGAGGGCCGTGCCGCCTGGTTCGGCGCATACATCGACGCGGCGGCCGCGAAAGGGCTTTACGTCCAGGTCATCCTGGGGCGCGCCGGGCTGGGCGCGGGACCTCTACGGTGCGTCACCGGACGCTTTCTTCGAGGAGTTTGAGGAATACTGCGCCGAGGTCGCGCGGCGCTATGGGACAAGGGTCCATTACTACCAGATCTGGAACGAGGCCGACAATTTCCTGGACTTCGTCTCCCTGCCGGACGACTGGAGGCTCTTCGCCGGCGGCCGGGCCGGCCTCGAGTCCAGGGACGCCGACTTCGAGACCTACGCGAACCTCACATCACTCCCCTGGTCGGAGTGGGCGCTGGACGACTGGATGAGACGCGCCCCGGGCGCCATCGACATCGTCGGGGTCGACTACTATCCGGGCACCTGGGCGATGACTCCTTACGAGGACTGGACCCCGTTGCGCAGGGTTCTCGAGAAAACGACCGACCCTGACGACCCCGCGTACGGCAAGAAGGTCGCGGTCCAGGAGACGGGGTTCTCGACCTGGCTGTGCTTCTGGCACAACGAGAAAGACCAGAGGAACTGGATCAACGCTTCGCTGCCGGCCCTCAGGACTATCGTCTCGGCGCACAACGCGCGCTTTCCCAACAAGGTCGTGTCGTGTACCTGGTACGAGCTCAGAGATATGGATACCTCGGGGGGCTGGTGGCTCGAGTACCACTTCGGGATACTGCGCAGCGACTGGTCGAAGAAGCCGGGGTTCGGCGACCTGCGCGCCCGCATCGCGGAGTTCGTCCCCAGGTGACCCGTTCGTGGGTCAGGGCTCAGGTCCGGTGTCCGGGCGGACGCATCCTCCGTTTGAAGGCGCGGTATCNTTTCGGCATCGTGGCGCCGAGGCAGAAGAAGAACACCAGGAACAAGGCGGATACCGGCAGGAACCCGTGGGGCCTGGACGACAACTGGTTCTCGAGCCACCCACCAGTTTCCCTGAGCACGAGCTTCAGCGCGTTGTAGTAGACGACCGCGGTGCGCCTGGGCTCCCGCTCGTAATGACCCCCGACCACCGCGACGTCATCGTCAGTCTCGATCTCCCACGGGTAGACGCCGAACCAGTCAGGGCTCTGCTGCAGGTCCACGGCCCCGCCGCTCGCTTTCATGTACGAAGCCCAGACCAGTTCGCTGCAGTACCAGCTGCCGCCGTCCACCTGCTTTGAAAGCAGGTTCTTGTCGTAAGCGCAGCCCGCGTGCGCCTGGGCTAGCGCGAAGGCGACCGCCCTGTGCCTCATGCCATCGTCGGCGGAGACGACCCGCAGGTACTTGACCCACGACATGTCCGGGTACTGCCACGCTATATCCGAGCGGATGCCCACGTTCTCATCCTCGTTGGCCGCCTCCGCGATACAGCCGTCGCCGGCATAGATCCCGACGTGACTCCACCTTCCCGGCACCAGGCTGTCGTCGATGGAACCGAGCAGGATGTCCCCCGGTATCAGCGCGCTCGCGACCGAGGTGCCGATCCGGCGAGGGTCGGACTCGAAGGTCATGTTCCCGGCGGGGTAGACGGCCTCGCCGAAAGCCCAGCAGGCGGTCCAGAGGTTGCCCTCGCGTTGCCCGCCCGGCACGGTGTAGCGGCTCGTCAAACGGCTCCCGGTGTAGACCGACACGGTGGCGGCAGACTCGGACAGCGCGTTGCCCGTCGTGGACCAACACGCCGAGAGGTCGTGCACGTAGAGCTGATAGATGCCGGCGCGCGGCTCCGGCACGGTCACCGCTTCCCGCCCCGGGCCGCCGGGATCCAACCGGGCGCACCCCGGTATCGAGGCCGGTGAGCCCGGCCCCCCGATGTGGAAAGTCGCGCCGGCCCGCAAGGCCGGCCCCGTGAGGTGCAGGTCGAGGTCGTCGGCCCCCTGCCATTCGAGGAGGAATTTCCTGGGCAGCTCTGTCACGCGGGCCTTCACGGAGGGCGAGCCGGCAAGGCAGGTGACTAGAGCGGACGCCGCGACAACGCACACCACGACCGAAAGTGCCCGGGACGCCTGGCCGGACGCGAATATTCCAGGATGGTATTTGTCGCTCACTTTGCATACCACGCCATCAAAAGGACTCGAAAAGGACCTCTTGATTGTATTAGAGGAAGTGGCCGGCGTTCCTGCAGGCTTTCATCCAGCCGCGATGCCGGGTGCCGCCGCGACACGTTCCAGGTCCGGCGGCCGCGCGCCCGGCCCCTCAGTCCAGGAAATCGTCGCGAAGGACACGCTTCAGGATCTTTCCAGTGGGCGTGCGCGGGAGGGCGTTGGTGAAGACCACCTTCTTGGGGATCTTGTATTTGCCTATCCTGCCCCTGGTCCAATCGAGCAATTCCTCCTCGGTGAGCTCCTCCCCGGGCTGGACCACGACCACGGCCTCGACGGCCTCACCCCACACCTCGTGTGGCATTCCGATAACGCCGACATCCGCCACCTTGGGATGGTGCATCAGCACGTCCTCGATCTCGGCGGGGTATATGTTCTCACCGCCCGAGATTATCATGTCCTTCTTTCGGTCCATGATGTAGAAGTAGCCGTCGGCGTCGCGCTTCGCGATGTCGCCCGTATAAAGCCAGCCGTCCCTGATGGTCTGGGCGGTCGCCTCGGGGTTGTTCCAGTACCCCTTCATCACGAACTCCGCCCTCATCACTACCTCGCCTAGCTGCTCGGGGCCTACCTCGACGCCGTCGTCGTCCACNANCTTNACNTCCGCGAGGAACTCAGGCAGGCCGCAGGAGCCGGCCTTGAGCATCGAGTGCTCACCGTCGATGACGGTCCCGGACCCGCACGACTCGGTCATGCCGTACAGGTTGCGCACCTCGATCCCCGCTTCGGCGTACTCCTCGAGCAGCGCCACCGGCAACGGGGCGGCGTACACGAACACCTTCTGAACCGAGCTCCAGTCGTACTTCTCGAAGCCCGGCACCATCTTGAGGATCTGCAGGAGCGCGGGGACGGAACCAAAGACGTTAACCTGCTCCTCCTGGATGAGCTCCAGCATCCGCCTTGGGTCGAGGCTTTTCAGCATGACCGAGCGCGTACCGTTCTGAGGGGCGAGTGGCACGGTACCGATGCCGCCGATATGAAAGAGCGGCAGGACGAGCAGCGCGGTCTGGCCGAGGTCCCCCAGGGTCGCAATCAGGTTGGTCGCGCTTATGAAGTAGTTGTGGTGGGTGAGCATGGCACCCTTGGGCCGTCCGGTGGTTCCCGAGGTGTACAGGATGGTGAGGACGTCGTCGTCTCCACCGTCGAGCTCGGGCTCATCGACGGGCTCCGCCTCGGCGANAGCCCTGTACGACAGGGCCCAGTCCGGTGGGTCGTCCATCAGCGCAAGGAAATGCTCTGCGGGTATGTCGTTACGGAACGAATCGACGATATCAATGTAATCAGGGCCGAAGACGAAAGCCTTGACGCCGCTGTCGGAGAGGATGTACTGCATCTCCGGCCCGGCGAGGCGATAGTTTATCGGCACCAGGATGGCCCCCATCTTGCCGAGCCCGTAGAACAGGTCCAGGTACTCCGGCTCGTTGAGCGCGAGCAACCCGACCCTGTCGCCGTGGCCGATCCCGAGCCTGCGCATCGCGTGGCAGAGCTGGTTGGCGCGGGCGTTGGACTCGGCCCAGGTGAGGCGGACGTCCTCGCAGACCAGAGCTTCCTTGTCGGGGTTCAGCATGGCACGTCCGGTCAGATAGGATCCGATGTTGATAGTCATGGCATNACCTCCTACTAAGGGTGTCACCAAAAAGTATAGACCCCCGTCACACACATTATGCAGAACGCTCTTGCAGACCGGGTCGGCTTACTTGAGTACCCCACTCGTCGTCGGAAGNGAAAGCGTCGGCGGNCCCGCGTCGTCGTGGAGCAGCGACAGGACCGAGAAACCCCAGNAGGGCCACGTCATCGAGAGGTCGGAGGTCTGGATGTCGAGCCTCAGTCGGCTTCCGGTGGTGAACCGGTGGCAGCAGGCGACCATCTCGATCGGTTTTTCGCCGGTGCCGGTCTTCGTCCATGTCTGCTCGCAGTGTCCCTCGTACCATCCCCTGGACACGAGTGTCTCGCTCCCGTCCGGCCTGACCTCGTACAGCAGCGGGATGAGCTGCGCGTACGGCCCGGTGCAGCGGTATGAGAGAGAAAGCTTCGGAGTGCCGGCCAGCGTGAGGTCACCCGCCAGCGGCTCCGAGAGATAGCTATAGCGGGTAAAGGGGAGATCCATGATCTTTATCCTGTCAGGCGGTGCTCCGATGCCAGGGTCGCCCGCGGACAGGCCGAAGTAGGGCAGGGAGAGCGAGCCTGAAAGGCCGTTGTTGATAAGCAGGTCCTCCTGGCCCACAAGCCCCTTCGGCGCTT
>JGI24136J36422_10000302_pt1 | contig 19734 bp, 15 predicted proteins | sample BarGraNGADG00212_2_FD_36422 | JGI IMG/M metagenome (IMG submission 36422)
CCAATCTTGGCTACATACATCTGATTCATTTCCTTTTCAAAGTCTCTTGCCAGAGCCTGCACCTGCTTTGAATTAGGATAATGACGGGTAAGAGAATCGGTTACGATTTTAAGGTATTGAAGATCGTGCTGATCAAAAAGAACATAAGTTTCAGGATTAATTCTCTGATAAAGCGCTTTTATTGAAGCCAGAGAGTTTATGTTATTAATTATGAATTCAATATTCTTTTTACGCTGANCTTTAATTAATTCATTAAATTCTGTTTCAAGNGAAGGGCCCTTAACATCAAATCCTGTTTCCNTGGNAGCCTNAGAATAAATTGNACTCANNGAATCAAGTTTTCTTTTGGTTTCAGCAAGAGTGAGATCAAGAATCTGTAGCTTCAGGGATCCTGCTGATCCTTTGACAATATAATTTTCATACAGGGTTTTACCATTAAACAATAGATTTATCTGTTCTCCGGGTCCTGTTAAGAGTGTAATAAAATTTGTTGATGAAAAACCCAGCTGGTAAAATTCAGGTCCGGTCGCTTTGACCTTAATCCGGAATGAACCTTTTCTGCTGATTTTTGCAGAGTCGATCAGGACGGGAGTATCGACATCAAGCCTGTTGAGATAAATATATTTTTCTTTGGAATCTTTAATAACCCCGTTAACGGCGAATTTACCCTTGTCTTTGCATCCGGAAATGATAATAACCAGAGTAAGTAGAAATAGTGTTCGTTTCATTAAAATTCGGATTTCCAGTTTTAATAAACAGCAAATTATTTAAGAATTTCAGCCAGTTTGATCTGCAATTGTTCACCTCTGAGGTTTGATGCAATAATATGGCCTTCTTTATCAAGAAGAAAATTACGAGGTATTGATTCGACTTTATAGAGCGGAACAACTATTGAGTTCCAGTATTTAACATCACTTACATGTATCCATTTCTCAAGATGATCATCCTGAATACCTTTCACCCAGGCCTCTTTGGTTTTGTCAAGCGATACCTGGTAAATCTGAAATCCTTTTTTATGATAAATATTATAAACGTTTACCAGGTTTGGATTTTCTTTTCTGCATGGTGCACACCATGATGCCCAGAAATCCAACAGAACTACCGATCCCCTGGTTGAAGAGAGTTTAATTGTATCTCCTGCAGGAGTAGGAAGGGATATCTCAGGAGCCACAGTTCCGGATCCTGATTCAGGAGCTGCAGCAGTTCCACCATTCATTTTTGCAGAAAGTTCCTTCACCTGTTCATGAAGTGTTATGACTGGCTCATAATCGGGGTAAAGCTTAAACATTGATGAATCGACCTTTACAAAATATTTCAAATCTTTAGTGGGATTCAGGACATACGCGCTTGGTGCTACTTGCTGATAGAGTGCAACGAGGCTGACAAGTGATGTGAGGTTATCATCAATGTATTTTTTTGTATACGCATTAATCTCGCTAAGGTAAATCTGCGCAAGGCTGTCGAGAGATTCAATCACTTTGGGTAACTCAGGCTTATCTGCATTCTGCATATAGATTTTGTTTAATCCTGTCAGTTTTTTTACAGTAATACGGAGTGTTTTATTATATTCAACCATTAATTCGGTGCCCTTTGATCCCTCCAGGGATATCGGATAATTCAATGAATCGCTATTCACTTTCATACTGATCTTCTCACCGGGCTTAACAAGTAGGGTCAGAAAGTTATTATTATTACTTTTCAGGAGATAAAAAGATGGCTGTTTGATTTCTCTCTTGAAATTAAATTTACCATCAGTAGAAACCATGATTGAATCAATAGGTTTCAGTTCATTCGATTTCAGTTCGTCAAGAATTATGTAGGCGCCACTTACAGGATCCACAATTGTACCTGAAATTCTTACACTATTATTTTTACAACCGGTAGATACCAATACAATAAACAGGTAGAGAAAAAGCTTCTTAATCATTAAGTAAAATGTTAATTGATAATTATTTTCAAATATCGAGATGCAAAGTTATTCTTTTTTTAATCAGGCAATACTTTTAAGAAATTATATTAATTTTCTCTCTATATGATGTACCTTTGTCTCGTACATTTTTTATTATTATCTTACACAGCTTTTTTTATGTTTTTACAAATTGTAATTATATGAGTTACATTAAGTTCGATAAGAGTCAGGTGGTAAACCTTGAATATTCACTTGGAAGGGAGATGATCAGAACAAACAGAGCAGGGTCTTATTCATCAACTACCCTTGTTGGATGTAATACACGCAAATATCATGGATTGCTAATTTGTCCTATAGATGAGTTTGGAGGTGAAAGATTTGTACTTTTATCTTCACTCGATGTAACAGTGGTTAATAAAGATAAAAGTTTTAATATTGGTATTAGAAAATATAAAGGAGATCATTTTAGTCCAAGGGGTCATAAATATATTGAGGACTATGATGTTGATAACATTCCTTCAAGGACTTACAGGGTTGGTGGTGTAATTCTTAAACAAGAAAGAGTGTTGGTTCATTATGAGGAGCAACTGCTTATTAAGTATACGGTCCTTGAAGCATCGGAACCTATGAAATTGCAGTTCCGCCCATTTCTTGCTTTCCGGAATATTCATCAGTTGACTCATTCCAACCTGTCTGCAAATACAAAGGTTGATTACATAGAAAACGGCATCGAATCAAAGATGTATGACGGATTTCCTTCGTTAAAAATGCAGTTTTCCACAAATGTTGAATTTATTCCTGTCCCCGATTGGTATTTCGGAGTCGAATATCTGGAAGAACAAAAACGAGGGTATGATTATTCAGAAGACCTGTTTACTCCGGGTTTTTTTGAGCTTAAAGCCCAAAAGGGAGATATTATTATTTTTTCTGCTTCAACGAAAGAAGAAAAGACCTCAGGACTTAATCAGAAATTTACAAAGACTGTTACAGGTAAAATTCCAAGAGATAGTTTTATTAATTGTTTAAGAAATGCTGCCCAGCAATTTGTAGAAAAACGAGGAGGAAAAACTCTTATTATAGCCGGTTATCCGTGGTTTGGAGCATGGGGAAGGGATACGTTTATTTCACTTCCGGGGCTGGCTTTAGCACTACACGGACTGGTACTTTACAGGGAGGTTCTGGATACGCAGGTTAATAATATGAAGGATGGATTATTTCCAAATATGGATAATGCAAGTAACCCGGCATTTAATTCAGTTGATGCGCCTCTTTGGTTTTTCTGGGCTGTACAACAATATATTGAACATGGCGGCGCCGATGGATGGGAAAGATATGGTACAGCAGCTAAATCAGTACTGAATGCCTTTAAAAATGGTACCGATTTTAATATTCACATGAGAGGCAATGGTCTGATTTATGCCGATGCTCCCGGGAAAGCTCTTACCTGGATGGATGCTGTAGTTTATGGTATTCCTGTAACGCCACGAAGGGGTTATGCCGTGGAGATAAATGCTCTCTGGTATAATGCCATAAGCTTTTCACTGGAGATGGCAGCAAAAGAAAATGATAAAAAGTTTACAAAGGAATATAAAATGTTGCCAGACCTGATCAAGAAATCATTCCTTGAGATATTCTGGGATGATAAACTTGGCTACCTGGCTGATTATGTTAACGATGCTGAAGGTAAAAATCTTTTTATCAGACCTAACATGGTGATCGCTGTTTCGCTGCCATATTCAATGCTTGATAAGNACCAGATGAAAACGGTACTGGATGTTGCAGACAGAGACCTTGTCACGGCCAGAGGATTAAGAACCCTCTCACCGAGTAATACATTGTACCATGGTGTATGTAATGGGAATCAGGAAGAAAGGGATAATGCATATCATCAGGGAACAGTCTGGCCCTGGCTCTACGGCCCCTTCTGTGAAGGATGGTTGAAAGTTTATGGTCAGCAAGGTGTACAGAAAGTAAAAAAATTGATTTATGGTCTTGAAGCTGTAATGAGTGAACATGGGATAAGTACTATATCCGAGATTTACGATGGTGATCCTCCTCATTCACCCCAGGGCGCAATTTCACAAGCCTGGAGCGTTGGTGAGGTTCTCAGGATAATCAACTTACTTGAAACAAAATTTGCAAATCAATAACAGAGGTAGGTTATGCGTGTGTTAATGTTCGGATGGGAATTCCCACCTCATATTTCAGGAGGATTAGGCACTGCAAGCTATGGTCTCACAAAAGGCATGGCAAATATCGATGATCTGGAAGTGATCTTTGTTGTTCCCAAAGCATTTGGCGATGAGGATCAGACTAAGGTTCGGCTGATTGGCGCTAATCAGGTACATGTAGCATTCAAACAGGTTTTTTATAAAGGATCCAAACGCCCTATTGAAAGGATTGAGGTATCGTCAAAAATTGTACCTTATACCGACCCCGACGATTTTTGGAAATTGGTCACATCGGAAGTCTCGAGTTACAATTTTTATGTAAAGATAAATAACAAAGGTAAAGTAGATTTTTCAGGAAGATACGATACCAACCTGATGGATGAAATATACAAATATTCGGTTGTAGCCTCGGTGATAGCTGATGAAAATGAGTTTGATATAATCCATGCTCATGACTGGCTCGCTTATCCCGCCGGGATTGCTGCAATGGAAGTTTCGGGGAAACCACTTGTCATCCATGTACATGCAACCGACTTTGACCGTAGTGGAGGTAGTGTCAACCCCGATGTTTACCGCATTGAGAAAAGTGGGATGGATGCCGCATCTAAAATAATTACTGTCAGCAATCTGACCAGAGACATTGTTATAAACAAATACAATATAAATCCTGATAAAGTTGAAACAGTATATAATGCAGTTGAACCCGTGAAGATTGCCGAAAACTGTATTGTTAAAAAAGGTTTTAATGAAAAGGTTGTCACATTTCTTGGCCGGATTACCTTGCAAAAAGGTCCTGAATATTTTATCGAAGCAGCTTACAAGGTTTTACAGGTGATGGACAACGTAAGATTTGTAATGGCAGGGTCGGGTGATATGATGGAAAGGATGATGCGAAGAGCTGCCGCGCTTAAAATAACTGACCGGTTCCATTTTACCGGATTTCTTAAAGGGTCTGACGTTTTTACCATGCTTGATATGAGCGATGTTTATATTATGCCGTCGGTATCAGAACCATTTGGCATCTCCTCTCTGGAAGCTATGCAGTCAAACGTACCAGTAATTATTAGTAAACAGTCGGGAGTGGCTGAGATACTAACCCATGCAGTGAAAACTGATTTTTGGGATATAGATGCAATGGCTGACGCGATTTATGGTATCCTTAACTACCCCGCCCTGTCAAACATGTTTATTAAAAATGGTAAGGAAGAAGTTATCCTTCTTAAATGGGATAACTCCGCCAGGCATGTGCGTGATATATATTACAGAGTGATTGACAATAAAATCTAATACGATATGAGTTCATCAGTCAAAAAAGCGATTTGTTTCTATTTTCAGGTCCATCAACCATTCAGACTCAAGAGATACAGGTTTTTTGATCTGGGACATGATCATTATTATTATGATGATTTCTCGAATGAATCCATAATGAGAAAAGTAGCAGAGAAATGCTATCTGCCTGCTAATAAGGTTATTTTGGATCTGATTGAGAAGCATAAAGGGAAATTTAAGGTTACCTTTTCCCTCTCAGGACTGGCAATCAGTCAGTTCAGACTTTATGCGCCTGAAGTTCTTGATTCGTTCAGGAAGCTCGCTGAAACAGGAATGGTGGAATTTCTTGCTGAGACAAACTCTCATTCACTTGTTTCCCTCAGAAGCAGAAGTGAATTTGAGCGGCAGGTTATTAACCATAAGGAAATGTTAAAGGAGTTTCTGGGAGTTGAAGCAACTTCATTCCGGAATACAGAATTAATTTATTCTGACACAATCGGAACGTGGGTTGCTGATATGGGGTTCAAATCGATACTGACTGAAGGAGCAAAACATGTCCTGGGGTGGAAAAGCCCCAATTTTTTATATTGTAACTCAATTAATCCCCGTTTGAAAGTCTTGCTGCGAAACTTTGTCCTGAGCGATGATATTGCATTCAGGTTTTCAAACAGAGACTGGAACTCCTGGCCATTAACAGCCGATAAGTATGCTTCATGGATAAACAAACTTGCTCCTAAAAGTGAACTGATAAATATTTTTCTCGANTACGAAACATTCGGGGAACACAACTGGAAAGAGACCGGGATATTTGATTTTCTGAGTTATATGCCCGGTGCAGTTCTCAAGAAAACACCCTTCCGTTTTATGACCCCTACTGAGATAGCCGATACCTTACAACCAGTATCTGCAATCAGCATTCCTTCACCTATCTCATGGGCTGATGAAGAGCGCGACATTACTGCGTGGCTGGGAAATGAGATGCAGGTTGCTGCCCTTGATAAGTTATACAGTCTGGCAGGTAAAGTAAACAAGTGTGAAGACAACCTGATTAAAAAAGACTGGGAATATCTGCAGTCGAGTGATCATTTTTATTATATGGCAACAAAATTTTTCTCCGATGGCGCAGTTCATGCCTATTTCAACCCTTATGAAACACCTTATGATGCATTCATGAATTATATGAACGTGCTCAGTGACTTTGAAATCAGACTACAAAAATTATTTCCTGATACAGCTGAACAAGAGCATATATTTAAACTTGTAGCGCAGGTAATAGAAAAAGATTTGCTCATCGAAAAGCAGGTAATTGAAATTGAAAAATTAAATAAGAAAATATTGAAAATTAATCCTAAGGTAATACCGCCTATAAAGAAAATCTCAAAATCTTCAGTAATAGCGTCTGCAAAGGATAAACTTTCAAAACCGATCTCAAAGACAATAAAAAAGAGTGCTACCGGTAAGTCCGCTAATAAAATCAAAGTAAATAAAAAGTAAAAGCAACACGCTAAAACAAATAATTTTTGAAGATGAAGGTGGAATTTATTTTTGAGACCAGTTGGGAAGTATGCAATAAAGTTGGGGGAATACATACAGTAATCTCAACAAAAGCGCTTAAGATTGTAAATGAACTTGGAGACAAGTATATACTTATCGGACCCGATGTATGGCGGGAAGATGTTACTAATCCTGAGTTTATTCCTGATGAATCGTTGTTTGTGGAATGGAAAGCAAGAGCCGCATCCGAAGGATTAAGAGTAAAGACGGGAAGATGGAATATTTCAGGTAAGCCAATAGTAATACTTATTGACTTCACTCCATATTTCGGACAGCAGAACGAGATATTTGCCGGTTTCTGGGAAACATTCAAACTTGACAGTATTACAGGACAGTGGGATTATGTAGAACCTGCCCTCTTCGGATATGCTGCCGGGAAAATGATTGAAAGTTTTTCTACCTATTACCACGAACATCATAATACTATTGCTCAGTTCCATGAATGGATGACCGGCACAGGAATACTATATCTGAAAAAATATGCTCCGTGGGTTGCAACTTCATTCACAACCCATGCTACCGTATTGGGCAGATCCATTGCCGGAAATAATCGTCCTCTGTATGGTAAGATGGAAGAATATAACCCCTCGCAAATCGCGAGGGAATTCAATGTTGTGGCAAAACAATCACTCGAAAAAATTTCGGCGGCTGAAGCCGATGTTTTTACAACTGTAAGCAAAATAACNTCAAGAGAATGCCAGCATTTTCTTGGAAAGGAGGTTGATTTTGTAACACCAAACGGATTCGAAGATTCTTTCGTTCCGGCTGATGATATCTTTGAAGGAAGAAGGCAAGTGGCCAGAGAAAAACTTCTTAGTGTAGCCAAGGCAGTTCTTGGTTATCCTGTTTCAGTAGATTGTGTTTTGGTTGTAAACAGCGGGAGATATGAATTCCGGAATAAGGGAGTTGATATTTTGATAGACTCTCTCGGTGAAATGCAGAAGAAAGGTAATATTGAAAAAGAATGTATAGCTTTTTTTCTCATACCTGCCTATCATAAAGGACCTCGTCAGGATATAATGGACATCCTTTATAATAACGGCCCGGGAAACGGTGGTGACAGATACCTGACACATAGTTTGCATTATCCGGCGACAGATCCGGTTTTGCAGAGAGTAGCGGCAAACGAACTTAATAATGATCAGAAATCCAAAGTAAAGATCATTTTTGTTCCCTGTTATCTTAATGGTTCCGATGGCATCTTTAATATGCCCTACTTCGATTTGCTGATTGGATTTGATCTTTCTGTTTTTCCTTCATACTATGAGCCATGGGGCTATACCCCGCTTGAAAGTCTTGTGTTTTCTATCCCAACTGTAACTACATCACTTTCAGGATTTGGTCTGTGGGTCAGAACCTATTTTGAAAATCCCGGTAATGGGATATCGGTAATTGAAAGGACAGATGATAACGAGATTGAAGTTATTGCTGAGATTTGGGCCTTCATGGCAAAGTTTATCGGTTTGAATGAAATGGAACTCAAGGCAGCAAGAGAGAAAGCTCATGCTATTTCTAGAATTGCCCTTTGGGACAACCTGGTTAATTATTATTTCAATGCTTATGAACATGCTCTTGCACAGAGTAACGAGAGAAGAGAAGAACCCAGGGAATTTGTAAGGTTCATTGAATCTCCGGGAATACATATTCGCAAACCACATCAGGTGCCTGTTTGGAAAGATATTTATGTCCAGAGCGATGTCCCTGAGAAACTTGCTGCACTTAAAAATCTGGCCAATAACCTCTGGTGGTCATGGAACACGGAATCAGAAATATTATTTAAAAGAATGGATCCGTCACTGTGGGATGAGGTCAAACATAATCCTAAATTACTTCTTGAAAAGATTGATTATAAAAGACTACTCATCCTGGAAGATGATGATGATTTTGTGGCTGAGCTGAAACACGTTAATGAAATATTTAAAGCCCATACAGACCGTCCCGATAATACTGCCTTACCTTCAATAGCCTACTTCAGTATGGAGTTTGGTATACACCCCTGCCTGAAAATTTATTCAGGCGGTCTGGGGATACTTGCCGGAGACTATCTTAAGGAAGCCAGTGATTCGAACTTAAATATTACTGGTGTGGGGTTGCTTTACAGATATGGCTATTTCAAACAAAAGCTTGGCCCCAGGGGAGAGCAGATGCCAGTATACGAAGCTGAAGAGTTTTCACGACTTCCTGTAAACCCTGTTAAAGATTCAAAAGGAAACCATTTGTATGTAAGCCTGGTATGGCCCGGGAGAACTGTAAAAATTCGTGTGTGGGAAGCAATGGTGGGGAAGGTACGTCTTGTCCTTCTTGATACTGATTTCGATGATAATTTACCTGAGGACAGAACTGTTACTCATTATCTCTATGGCGGAGATAATGAAAACAGATTAAGACAAGAACTCATCCTTGGCATAGGCGGTATAAGAGCTCTTGTGGCAATGGGTTTGAAACCTGATATCTATCATAGCAACGAAGGGCATTCTGCCTTTATCAGCCTTGAAAGGCTTAGAGGTCTGATAAATGATCAGCATCTTACTTTCAATCAGGCACTTGAAGCTGTAAGATCTTCGACTCTTTTTACAACTCATACACCTGTCCCTGCCGGGCATGATGCATTTGAAGAAGACCTGCTTCGTAAATATATTTCTCATTATCATAGCCGGTTAACGATAAGTTGGGGTGAACTTATGGCTCTGGGCCAATGTGAAGGGGACTCTGATAAAAAATTTAACATGAGTTATCTCGCTGCACGGATGTCGCAGGAGGTAAATGGTGTAAGCAAGCTGCATGGCGAGGTTAGCCAGGGCATGTTTAATAAGCTTTGGCCGGGTTATCTTAAAGAGGAACTCTTTATAGGATATGTGACTAACGGAGTTCATCATCCTACTTGGACCGCACCTGAATGGAGAGAGGTGTACAGGGAGCTGACCGGTAATATTAATTTTGACCAGACTGACAGAAGCCTTTGGGAAAAACTGTATAATCTGGAAGACAAAAAGATTTATGAGGTAAAAACAAATCTTAAAAAGAAACTGTTTTCAATTATAAGGAAAAGACTTCAGACAGATATGATCGAAAAGCATGTCAGTCCTCATACTCTGTTAAGTATCAGTGGTCATCTGGATGAAAAGGCACTTACTATAGGTTTTGCAAGGCGTTTTGCTACCTATAAGAGGGCATCACTGCTTTTCCGCGATCTTGACAGACTTGCACGTATAGTTAATAATCCAGGGAAACCGGTACAGTTTATTTATGCCGGGAAAGCACATCCCAATGACGGTGGCGGCAAGGATCTGATAAAAAAAGTTTTTGAAATTTCACAGATGCCGGAGTTTGCCGGGAAAGTAATATTCCTTGAGAATTATGATATTGAGATGGCAAAGTACCTTACAAGAGGTGTCGACATCTGGCTTAATACGCCTACAAGACGTCTTGAAGCCTCAGGGACAAGCGGCGAAAAAGCAGTTATGAACGGGACTATCCACTTCAGTGTTCTTGATGGATGGTGGGTTGAAGGATACCGGGCATTTGCAGGTTGGGCATTACCAAAGAAAAGAACCTACGAAAATCAGGACCTTCAGGATGAAATTGATGCTGAAACTATTTATAATATGCTTGAATTTGAGATAGTTCCGGCGTACTACTCGTTTAATGATCAGGGTATTCCTTCTGAGTGGGTAAGCCTCATTAAAAACACTATGGTAAAAATTGCTCCTGAATTTACCATGAAAAGGATGATTGACGACTACTATGAAAAATATTATTTTAAACTTTTTAACCGAAACAAATATCTCATAGATAACAACTTTGAGAAGGCAAAAGAACTGGCAGCCTGGAAGAAAACCATGAAAGACGAATGGGATAATATTGAAGTCTTAAGTTATAGTTTTGAAAGGGCAGCAGAAAATGTATATCGTTCAGGTCATGATTACAGAGCAGAAATTGAACTTGATGTAAAGAAAATTCCGAAAGAAAACGTTGGTGTGGAATTTATTATCACCCATATGAGCAAAAGTGGTGAACATGAATTAGTTGCCAGTGAAGAGTTTAAATTAATCAGATGCAAGAGTGGTATTTGTCTATACAGGGCTAGCCTTGTACCTGAAAAAGCCGGGTCTTTTTCTATGGGATACGCATCTACCCGAAACACAAAGATCTTCCACATAAGCAGGACTTCTACCTGTTACGGTGGATTGATTAAATATCAGTCGCCCGACGCATAGGTTCTTTTTTAAATACAAGGGCTGTNCTTGAAGGCAGGTAGAGGTAAAGGTATAAAGGAGCATTAATAATGTTCCTTTCTGCTTTTCTTATTGAGATGTAGATTGTTTTCCTGTCTATTCTGTTGAAGCCTCCAAACGCCGGGTCATCCGTATCAAGTATAATCCTGAACTTTCCGGTAACCGGTATTCCGTAATCAGTAAACGAAGTAGTTGGATGAAAGTTGAAAACAAACAGTAATTCCCCTCTCATATAAGCAACAACTTTATCGGCATTATTTTCATATATCCTGTTAACAGACAGATCATCCAGGAATTTGAAGTCAGTCTGTAGTTTTACCATCTTTCGGTCGAACATACGCAGGTTGTAGTATTTAAGATCTTTGTTTTCTGCAAGCTTCCATTGACGTCGTGCATATTTAAAACTCCAGTTATTTCCTTCACGTGGAAAGTCTATCCATTCGGGATGACCAAATTCATTTCCCATAAAGTTCAGGTAACCTCCTCCGGAAGTGCTGAAGGTGATAAGTCTTATCATCTTGTGTAACGCAATTCCGCGGTCCACTACAATACTGTGATAAGATTTGTTCATTCCTGAGTACATTTCTGCATCTATCATTCTGAAAATAAGAGTTTTATCTCCGACAAGAGCCTGGTCATGCGATTCACAGTATGATATTATCTTCTCTTCAGGTCGATGTTGAGTCAGTTCATAGAGCAACTTTCCCATATCCCAGTTTTCATCAAATGTTTCTTTTACCAGTTTAATCCAGAAATCAGGAACTCCCATAGATAGCCTGAAATCGAATCCATATCCTTTCTTTTCGTTTTCAGAAGCTAATCCCGGCATGCCGCTCATCTCTTCGGCTATGGTGAGTGCCTCTGGTTTGTATTTATGTATCAGCTTATTGGCAAGAAATAGATAAACAAGTGCGTCTTCATCCTGATTGCCATCGAAGTATTCATTATAAGATGTAAAATTCTTTTCGAGTCCGTGATCATAATAGATCATGCTTGTAATTCCATCGAACCTGAATCCATCAAATTTATACTCTTCGAGCCAGTAACGACAGTTGGAGAGCAGAAAATGAATTACATTGTCCTTACCATAGTCGAAACACAAAGAATCCCAGGCTATGTGATTTCTTCTTTCATTTGAATGAAAATACTGACCCAGGGATCCATCCAACAGACCCAATCCTTCATTAACATTCTTAACTGAATGTGAGTGGACAAGGTCCATAATTACCCTCAGGCCTTCCAAATGGGCTTTATCAACCAGTTCCTTAAGATCTTCAGGTGTTCCGAATCTTGATGAGGCAGCAAAAAAACTTGAAACATGATATCCGAAAGATCCATAAAAGGGATGTTCCTGAATAGCCATCAGTTGTATTGTATTGTATCCGGATTCCTTTATTATAGGGATAATGTTTTCAGTAAATTCACGGTAAGTTCCAATTTTCTCTTGTGATGTTGCCATTCCAATATGGGCCTCATAGATCACGGGAGCATGATAGGCTGGAGTAAAGGAATCACATCTCCAGGAATAGTTATTCTTTGGTTGCCATACCTGGGCGTTGAATATTTTGGTCTTCTCGTCCTGAACCAAATGGTTAGCGTACGCAGGGATCCGGTCTCCTTTTCCTCCTTCCCAGTGAATAGAAAGCTTGTAAAGGTCACCATGTTTAAGTGTCTCTGGTGGCAGGAATATCTCCCAGTCTCCCATTGAGTTGATCCTCTTCATCATGAATTCCTTCTTCTCTTTCCATTCTGTAAAAACTCCGATAACAAAAATGTTATTTGCATTTGGAGCCCATTCCCTGAAAACCCAGGAATCGTTGTTACGGTGCAGCCCGTAATAATAATGCCCCATAGAGAAATCACAAAGTGTCCCATTGCCGACCAGCTGCTTTTCCTTTAGAAGGCATTTCGCTATACGTCTGTCGATGACATCTGTAAAGGGATTCAACCAGGGGTCGGACAGATAGAAACTCGTTGTATTCATGATGATTGGCAAAATTGAATATCTTTCTATAAAAGTACGAAAACTAAATCATTTATTAGGTTCATATCCATGGGCTTTATTAATTTTGCAGACATAATTTTATGGTATGGTAATTCATGATGGATATGAAAATCTTAATCTGTTTTCTCCGGTAGTAACTCTTGGAATCTTTGACGGTGTTCACAGGGGCCACATGGCACTGCTTGATTTTTTGGTATCACGCGCAAGAGCGATAAAAGGTGAATCTGTTGTTATTACGTTTTCACCGCATCCAAGATTGGTACTGGAAAAAAACAATACAAATCTTTCCTTCCTTACAACAATGGAGGAGAAGAAAGCGCTTCTTGAAAATGCAAATATTGACCATCTAATTGTAATACAGTTCAATAATGAGTTTAGTAAGATTCCGGCATGTGATTTTATTAAAGATATCCTCGTTGAAAAGATTGGAACAAAGCATCTTATTATCGGATATAATCATCACTTCGGGAAACGTGGAGAAGGCGATTTTAATACCATAAAGCAATGTTCAGAGGAACATGCATTAGTGGTTGAACAGGTTCAGGGCTTTCATACAGAAGAGGGAACTATCAGCTCCTCTTCAATTCGTGAAGCTTTATTAAAAGGGAAACTTGATGAAGCGAACAGATGGCTTGGATATTCTTATTCTGTAAGCGGTACTGTTATTGAAGGACGAAGAATCGGTCGCTCTATTGGATTTCCAACTGCAAATATTAAGCCTGATTCTCAATATAAATTAATCCCCTGTAATGGAGTTTATGTTGTAGAAGTTAAACTCGGAAATCAAATCTTTCCGGGAATGCTGAGCATCGGTTCCAATCCAACCGTAAATGAAGATATCAGATTCAGGAGTATTGAAGTTCATATACTCAACTTTGAGAAGGATATTTATGGAAGAAAAATCTCAGTTATATTCAGGAAAAGACTGAGAGATGAGAAAAAATTTGACGATTTAAAAAAGTTGACAGAACAGATGAGACTTGATAAACAAGATACACTGAGATTTTTGACCTGAAAAAATTACAATTTATTTTATTAACTTTGACCTCTCAAAAATAATCTGAATTATGAATGTAACAGTTGATAAGAATCAATACAAGGTAAAAGATATTTCGCTCGCAGAATTTGGCAGAAAAGAGATAGAAATTGCAGAAAAAGAGATGCCGGGTTTACTGGCAATAAGGAAGAAATATTATTCTGAACAACCTTTAAAGGGCGCCCGAATCACAGGTTCGCTTCATATGACTATTCAGACTGCTGTGCTTATTGAGACTCTGGCTGAACTTGGCGCTGATGTAAGGTGGGCCAGTTGTAATATTTTCTCAACCCAGGATCATGCTGCTGCTGCTAGCTGCTGCTATAGCTGCCAGAGGAATACCGGTCTTCGCATGGAAGGGAGAATCCCTTGAAGAGTATTGGTGGTGTACAGCACAGGCACTTTCATTTCCGGGTGGGAAAGGACCTAACCTTTTGGTAGATGACGGTGGCGATGCTTCATTGATGGTTCATCTTGGATTTAAAGCTGAAAAGACACCGGAGATACTTAATAAGAAACCTTCCAACAGGGAAGAAGCAATTATTTTTTCCACACTTAAAGATATTCTGGCAAAAGAACCCGGGAAATGGCATCGTACAGTTAGTGAACTTAAGGGAATATCGGAAGAGACCACCACCGGAGTGCACAGATTATATCAGATGATGGAAAATGGTGAATTGCTGGTACCGGCAATTAATGTTAATGATTCTGTTACAAAATCAAAATTCGACAATCTGTACGGATGTCGTGAGTCACTGGCAGATGGAATAAAAAGAGCAACCGATGTTATGCTCGCAGGTAAAGTAGTTGTTGTTTGCGGATACGGTGATGTGGGAAAAGGATGTGCAAAATCGATGAAATCCTACGGATCCAGGGTTATCGTTACAGAAATAGATCCTATATGTGCATTGCAGGCATCAATGGAAGGATTTGAAGTTAAAACAGTTGAAGACACACTCAATGAGGGGAATATCTTTGTAACGGCTACAGGGAATAAGGATATTATAACCCTTGATCACATGCTGAAAATGAAAGATCAGGCTATCGTTTGCAACATTGGTCATTTCGATAATGAGATACAGATTGACAACCTGAATGAACTTAAGGGAATTGTAAAAATTAATATTAAGCCACAGGTAGATAAATATCTTTTCGCCGACGGACATGCAATTTTTATTCTTGCTGAAGGAAGACTCGTGAATCTTGGCTGTGCTACCGGACATCCTTCATTTGTAATGAGTAACTCTTTCAGTAATCAGACTCTGGCACAGATTGATCTCTGGAAAAACAAATATGAGATAGGTGTTTACAGGCTCCCAAAATATCTCGATGAGGAGGTTGCCCGGTTACATCTCGACCAACTCGGAGTTAAACTCACAAAACTTACAAAGGAACAATCTGATTATATCGGAGTAGCTGAGACCGGACCTTATAAACCGGATCATTACAGGTATTAAGTTTTTTCAGTTCCACACTTTGACATACCTTCCGTCAAAACTTGTCTTGTAATTTTTCAGAGGATACCTTCCTGGACCGGAATAAGGGGTTCCTCCTGCTGAAAGGGCATAATATGTACTACATTGTGGACAGACAGCCATAGTAAAGTCGATATTTATCTTAATGCTTTTACCATTTACAGCATAATCAAAACTCACAAAACTTACAAAGGAACAATCTGATTATATCGGAGTAGCTGAGACCGGACCTTATAAACCGGATCATTACAGGTATTAAGCTTATTTCAGTTCGACACAATCACATAGTTGCCCTGGAAGCTGGTTCTGTAGTTTTTCAGAGGATATCTGCCAATACCCGAAGCAGGAGTACCTCCAACTGTAAGTCCGTATTTTGTTCCACATTTTGGGCAGATTGCAATTGTTGAATTTGTTGGGTCAATATTTACCTTAATGCTCAGATTATTAACAACATAATCGTGAGGACAAGTACGGTCGTAAGCGTAAAACTCCTCGACTCCAAAACAAATGATNATACCATTACCATTATATCCGGCAGCGCCTATTCCCCAGTTATTCGTACGGGAATCAACCGTGACTGAGCCTCCAAATCCACTCAGGTTAATAAACTCAGGATCATTCAGATTAAGAGTGAAATTCACATAAGTATAGGGGATAACATCATTCTTTTTATTACATGAGTTAAGGGTGATGGCAAACACCAATGTAATTAAAAAAAATCTTATTTTTGAATCGAAACCCATCAGTAATTAATTAATATTGCAAAATTACAATTACAATACGAAAATTAACGGAATTGAGGAAAATTTATTGTAAGTTCTGAAAATGAATAATTTATCCATGAGAAAGTTAATTCTTTTCCTATTTGTTTTATCACTTGCAACAGGATCGTGTACGGCCCAGATATTTCATAAAAATCCGGAGAAACAATTATTCGGTAAATCTCATATAAATAAGAAAGGTCCAAAAGTAAAAGAACCCAGGAAGGTACTCAAAGCTAAAAAGAAGCAGGAAGCTAATGATCGTAAGCTTAAAAAAGATTCTGAGAAATCTGTAAAACGATCACAAAAAAGAACTGTTGACATTCAAACACCTGAAGTACAGGCACGTATGAAGGAAAACAAGAAAAATATTATTTTACGCGATAAGGATAATAAGAAAAAAGTGAAAGATGGTTCAAAAAGAGCAGGGAAAAAATATAATTAATGCAGTGATCCTGAGGATAAATACTTGTAAAACACCTATTCACAAGATTATTATTTGTAAATAATTAAAAGTTTTTATATATTTGTTCTTGAAGAGTTCCGGCAACCCCGGAATTCTTCTTATTTTTTTAATATAATAGAGAAAATGTCAGAGGTTATATATGTGACAGTAGAAGGTCTACAGAAGTTGAAAGAGGAACTCGATCAATTAAGAAATGTTGAGAGGCCTTCAATCTCCAGGCAAATAGCTGAAGCAAGGGATAAAGGAGACCTTTCTGAAAACGCCGAGTATGCGGCGGCCAAAGAAGCACAGGGTATGCTTGAGTTAAGGATATCCAAGCTTGACGATATAGTGGCTCGTTCAAGAATTCTTGACGAATCAAAAATTGATACCTCCTCTGTTAGATTACTAAATAGGGTAAAGATCAGGAATAAGTCAAATAATTCAGTTATGGAATACCTGATTGTTCCTGAAAGTGAAGCAAATTTTAAACTTGGTAAAATTGCCATCAGTTCTCCTATTGCCCAGGGTCTTATCGGGAAGAAAGTCGGTGATATAGTACAGATTAAAGTACCATCAGGGACAATTCCTTTTGAAATAATTTCCATTTCTATTTAGCTATTCATTTCCTTCGGCTTATGGCAACTGTTTTTTCAAAAATCATTAAAGGGGAAATCCCGTGTTATAAGATCGCTGAGTCTGAGGACTATTTTGCAATACTTGATATCAACCCTTTACGCGCAGGACACACATTGGTAATTCCCAAAAGGGAGATTGACTACATTTTTGATCTTGATGATGCGTATTTAGCCGGTATGATTATTTTTTCGAAAAAAATTGCTGTGGCAATTAAAAGTGTGTTTCCCTGCAATCGTATAGGGGTAGCAATTCTTGGTCTTGAAGTGCCTCATGCTCATATACATCTTGTACCAATGGATACAATGGAGGATATTAACTTCAAGAATCCAAAGCTTAAGTTCACTACTGAAGAATTCAAAGATATAGCGGCCAAAATAAGCCGTATGGTCATTCTTTAAATAAGATTGAACCTGCTGCATGAGTTTTCTGTATGATTTTTGGGACGATTTCATTAGTCTTTTGTTTCCGAGGCTGTGCTATGCCTGTGGGAACCACCTTTTGAGGAATGAAAATCTGATNTGTACAGAATGTTTCGTTGTTATTCCACGAACAAATTATCATTACAAAGAGGATAACCCGGTTGCACAACTCTTCTGGGGAAGATGCGTGATCGAAAAAGCTGCAGCTTTTTCGTATTACAATAAAGGCAGTCGTATCGGGAATCTGATTCATAATCTGAAGTACAAGGGAATCAGGGAGATAGGGCATGAGTTGGGCAGAATATATGGATTAACTCTTAAAGCATCAGGTTTTACCAAAGATATTGATCTGATAATTCCGGTTCCTCTTCACCCAACGAAAGAACGTATCCGCGGTTTCAATCAGAGTGAAACTATATCAATGGGTATTGCAGCTGCAACCCTTTTGCCCGTTGATGTTAAAACCCTGGCAAGAATAATGGCTTCACCAACACAGACAAAACGGTCACGGTATGAAAGGTGGACTAATGTTGAGGGTATATTCAAGGTGACAGATTCTCAAACAATTATCGGTAAGCATGTTTTGCTTGTTGATGACGTCATAACTACAGGGTCAACAATTGAGTCATGTACAAATGAACTNCTCAAGATTGAAGGAGTTAAGGTAAGTGTTGTGGCGNTGGCATTTGCAGTAGTATAAGCGGCTTATTCCCCCTTCGTTTTTACTCTTTTGGGGTTTTTATTCATGAAGTCTTTCCAACTGTTGTAAGCTTTTTCCTGCATTGGTTTATTAGTCTGGTAGAAATGGCAAAGAGCAGCAGCCAGCCCATCAGTTGCATCCAGTTTTATTTCTTTCAGATTGAACTTTAGGATATTCATCAGCATTGCAGCTACCTGTTCCTTTGATGCCGCACCCTGACCGGTAATAGACAATTTGATCTTTCTGGGGGCATACTCAAATATTGGTAATGAGCGCGTAAGCGCCGCTGCTATAGCTGCTCCCTGAGCCCTGCCAAGTTTTAGCATTGACTGAACATTTTTACCGTAGAAGGGCGCTTCTATTGCCAATTCATCAGGATGATATTCATCGATAATCAAGATGGTTCTTTCGAATATATGTTTCAATTTAAGATAATGATCATCATACTTTGAGAGATCGATAGAACCGATAGTTATAAGTTCTGGCGTTGTACCGGAAGTTTTTATGACTCCATACCCTGTGATACTGGTACCCGGATCGATTCCCAGAATTATTCTCTCCTTCGGTTTAACTTTCAATTTGTGCTATATCTGTAGATAATTTATTTTTGAATTATATATGCATTATTATTCTTTTCGGGTTTTTCAGAAAATATAGCTGATGGTTTCTTAGCTACATACAATCCTCTTGCTGAAACAGCTCCGTGTTCCAGATAATAAATTGATTCCTTAAGGCATGCCTCATTTCTGTCATTCCAGTCACGGGTTATATCATCCGGCACATATTTTTCGGGTGCAAATCCCTTATAAAAATCGCCAAAACCTGCAGAATTAACCACATTAAAAGTTATTGGCCAAAACATATAATTGGTTTTGTATTGAAATCCATTCATGCCAACAGGTTTCCCGTTTGTAGTATCTCCAATAGTTTTCACATCCAAACTTGGTTTAAGTCCATTTATAAAATCTTCACTNGCNGANGCNGTNCCTCTGGTGGTGATAACGATTAATTTTGATATNCTTAGTGGCGNAGGTACAGAAACGAAAGGAAAGGATTGGTTTGCCGCCAAATTTTTATCATTAAATGTCAGAGTAAGAAAGTTAGTATTAAATTTTG
>JGI24136J36422_10000304_pt1 | contig 19708 bp, 20 predicted proteins | sample BarGraNGADG00212_2_FD_36422 | JGI IMG/M metagenome (IMG submission 36422)
GTGAGCATGGTCTTGCCGTGGTCGACGTGCCCTATGGTGCCGACGTTCACGTGCGGCTTGGTCCTCTCGAACTTCTGCTTGGCCATTGTGCCTCCTTGTCCAACCCGGGACCTGCCCACTCTCGGTCCCCGGGGTCAGCGTCAATGGTAGCGGTGACTGGATTCGAACCAGTGACCCCACGGGTATGAACCGTGTGCTCTAACCGCTGAGCTACACCGCCGCTCAACCGGCAGGCGGCCCTCTCGAACCCGGCCGGCTACGCAGCCGCCACCCCGGTNTTCGCGCAGATCNGGGATGTCCCTGCCGTTCAGCCCCTGCTTTACCGCAATATAAAATAGACTCCTGCGGTACGGAGTGCAATGCGTGGAGCCCGGTGTCAGAATCGAACTGACGACCCCATCCTTACCATGGATGTGCTCTACCGACTGAGCTAACCGGGCTCACCCGTATTTTAGGCCGTGGTCACGAATCGTGCCACGGCTCGCGTACTAGGCTAACATTTTTTCCCCCGGCGCTCAAACGCCATACATCGACGACGCCGTTTGCCGGACCATGAATCATACAAGCGAAAGGCGACGGGGGGGGCACCGTTACGTTGACGCGAAGACACATACGCTTCGACGATGGCGTTTGGCGGACCAAGAATCAAACAAGCGAAAGGCAATCGGGGTCCCCGTCGTCACGGTAACGCCAATACACGCACAATTCGACGACGGGGGTAGTGGTGGGGGAGGCTGGATTTGAACCACCCCACGCGCCGCGCGGCGCAGGTCCCAGTTACCCGATAGTCTCTCTTTGCCGAACTGGACCACACCGCCAGTGGTCATTCCGACCTGTCCTGTTCTGAGGTTGATTCTGAGATCTGGCGTGTGAAGCGGCGCGCAGTGACCCCGCCACAGCTTGCGCGTACAGCCTCCCCCNACCAGCGAATCAACGTCGTTGAGAGAATAAGGTTGGATTGAGGTACTGATTCGCTGGTGGGGGAGGCTGGATTTGAACCAGCGTAGGCTGCGCCAACGGATTTACAGTCCGCCCCCTTTAACCACTCGGGCACTCCCCCTGCGCAGTGAGAGAATGATAGAGCAACCCGGGAACACAATCAAGGAACGGGACACGCTAGAAGAGCGCGTCGTTGTGGGCCTCGCCGGGCCTCTCGATGTGGACACGGTCGCCGAGGATCCCCCGGAGCATTTCCTCGAACATCTTCGCGTTGGTCGGCGCCTGGCCCTTGTAATGGTTGTTGAATATTACGTATACCCTGTCGGCTTTGCGGTCGATGTCGTCGGCTTTCGGCAGCCACTCGGAGAGCTCGGCCTCGCTGTAGAGATAGTCGTACCTCTCCCAGGACTCCCGTCCCGAATCCCACCAGTTGGCCGCGTTGCGCCCGTGGAACCTGACGTAACCGACGGGCGACGTCACCTCGGCCCTGCCCGATACCAGGCCCGACAGGCCCGGCTCGTCCACGCAGCAGTAGCCGAGGCCCAGCTCCGCGAGGAGTCTGAAAGTCTCTTCGGTCTCCCACTGGCCGTTACGGAACTCCACCACCGTGTCGATCCCTTCCAGGCCGCCCGCGAGCGCCTCCAGGTACGAGCTGTTCTCGGCGGTGCGCTTGAACCCCCAGGGGAACTGCGCGAGCACACACCCCAGCTTGCCGTGGTCGACGAGAGGCCTTATCGCCGCCCTGAACTCGTCGAAAGGCGGCAGGCGGGATATCTCGTGGGTCATCTCGCGGTTGGCTTTCACCGTGAACTGGAAGTCGACCGGTGTCCGCCTCGCCATGGCTGCGATCCGGGCAGGCTCCGGTATCGAGTAGTACGTCGAGTTTATCTCGACGACTGGGAAATGCCGCGCGTAGGTCTCGAGCATGACCCGTGGCTGGGTCCCGGGGGGATAGAACGTAGCCACCCAATCCTTGTAGCTGAAGCCGGCCGTCCCTACGTACAGGGCCATCGGACTAAGGCCCGCTCGAGGAGTCCCGCATCTTCTCCATGTGGACGAGAGTGCCTTCCTGGTCGCTGCTGATGGTCACCTCGTCCATCAATCCCCTGATGATCTGGATGCCCCGACCGTGAAGCGCCATCGGAGAGACCGAGCCGTTTTCGACGACCCCGATGTCAAACCCCGTGCCGGTGTCCGTCACCTCGATGACCATGCGGTCCTGCTTNGCCACGAAAACGATCTGGACCATGTTGTCGGCCGGACAGGCGTGCTGGATGACGTTCTTGACCGCTTCCTGGGTCGCGAGGGCTATGTCCTCGATGTATGGCTCGAAGCCGTGGTCGTGCGCGAACCTGCTGATCTTCTCGCGCGCCCTGCCGAGGGATTTCTTGGTGCACGGCAGGTCGAACGACAACCTGTTATCCCGTGCTGATGCGCTGATCTGCTCCATCAAGTAAGGTCCGAGAAAAACTTCTCGTCGACATACCCGCCGGAGACTCCCACGGCCTGCAGGGCCTTGCCGAGGTTCGGGTATACCCGAAAAACCCGGTCCAGGTTCGCGAGCCTGAGTATCTTCATCATGCGGGGATTGTCGAGGACGAACACTATTTCACCGTCGACGGATTGTACTTTCTGGTATGTCTCTATCAGGCTTCCGAGCCCGCTGGAATCGATGAACGTGACCCTCGAGAGGTCGAGGATCAGGTCGTGCCTGCGATCGCCTTCGAGCTTGAGGACGACTTTCCTGAAGAGCGGCACGGTATAGACNTCGAGTTCGCCGACCGGTGTGACCCTATGAAAGCCTTCTTTTTCCTCTACCTGGATCTCCACGTTCGAGTATNACCTCTCGCGTTCGCTCGGCTGTGGCTCACTTGCTCCTGGCCCTCGCCGCGAGGACGATGCCGACCACTATCAGCAGCAGCAGGAAGACCTTCTTCTTTTTGCCTTTCTTCTTATCTTTGCCGGCTTTCTTCGCCGCCTTCTTCTTGCCCTTTTTGGCCAGCTTCTTCTTCTCCCGGCGGCTGAGCCCGCTCACGGCTTCTTTTTTCAGCTCCTCGGGCACCTCTTTGCCCCTGGCCGCCAGCTTGCCTGCCTGGCGCTGCGCCTTCTGCCGCTCTTTCTTGAGCTCCCTCTTCTTGCGAAGCCTGCCCCCGATGAAGTTGACCAGGAGGCCCAGCATCACGCGGAGCACCATCTCGTAGATGTCCGAGTTAGCCTGCTTTGCCTCTTCGCCCGATTTCTTTTTCAGTGAAACCGCCATAAGGACCTCCCCGCGAGCCGGTCGTACGGACACCGTGGACTATACTACAAAGGGCAGTTCTATNCCACATTTGGCGCATTTGCCGCCNTCCAGGCCGGTGACGCGCGTTATATAGCCGTCTCTTCCGACCACCGTCTCCCCGCACTCGGGACAGCAACTATCGCCCCCGTCCTCCGACCTCACGTTTCCCATGTAGACGTAATCGAGCCTCCTGGCGGCAAGGTCGCGCGCGTGCCTTATCGTCGACACCGGTGTNGGGGGCGCCGTCATCTTGTAGCACGGGTAGTACGCCGAGAAGTGGAGCGGGGTGTCGCGTCCCAGTTCCACCACGAAGTCGACCAGCTTCTCTATCAGCTCGTCACTGTCGTTGAAACCGGGGATGAGGAGGTTGGTGATCTCTACATGGCAATCGCTCTTTGCGCGGCGGCACGTCGCGAGNACCGGCTCCAGCCTGGACTTGCATATCTTCTTGTAGAACTCCGGGTCCATCGACTTGACGTCGATGTTCATCGCATCGACGTACGGGATGAGCTCCTCGAGCGGGCCCGGGTTCACTGAGCCGTTCGTCACCAGGACGTTCTTGAGGCCGCGAGCCCGCACCTTGCGGGCNCACTCGATCACGAACTCGAACCACATCATCGGCTCGTTGTATGTATAAGCCACCCCGATCGACCCTCCGCGGTCGGCCATCGCGGTGATCTCGTCCGAGGTGATGTAGGTGCCGGCGGCGTCGCTCTCGATCATCTCCCAGTTCTGGCAGAAGTCGCAACGCTGGTTGCAGCCCTTGGTGCCGATGGAGAGGATGGATCTGCCCGGGTAAAAATGGTAGAGGGGCTTCTTCTCTATCGGGTCGAGGTTGCAGGCGAGGATGTGCTCGTAGATGTCAGAGTAGAGCACCCCGTCATGGTTCGTCCTCACCCTGCAGAAGCCGGGCTTCTCTTTGCCGATCCTGCACTCCTGGGGGCACAGGTGGCAGTGGACCCGCCCGTCCTCCAGCTTCTCGTAGTAAGCTGCTTCTTTCAAATCGAACCTCCCCNCGGGTTGACATTCGACCCCGCCCGCGCTCATCCTCCAGCGCGGTCGGACCTTATGACATGATTTCCANCGCGGCACGCGGCGATCAAGGGAGGCNCGGAACACGACGAGGGTTCGAAAGGGGTGAAGCCGCGGGCTCAGTCGTTGATGTCGCGGGCGAACGCGAAGTGGATGCCCTCCGCCTTGAGCGCGGTGATCATCTCGCCGACCACGGTCGCGGTGTTCGGCCGGTGGTAGTGGCAAATGCCGATGGCGTAACCGTTCTTNCGCGCCAGTCCAGCGAGCTCGCGCATGGCCTTGCGGATGTAGTCGGGGTCGTTCTGATGGTCGATAAAGACCTCGTTCTTCTTTTGAGGCATCCCGAGTGATACCGCGGCCTGCGCGACCTTGGGGTGCACCGAGCTCATGCTGTCCACCACGAAGAACCCGTGCTGCTTCGCCCACCGGCACTCATAGGTCATCAGCTCCAGGTCGTTGCAGCCGAGCCCTCCCTGGTGATTGTTTACTCCGCCGACGTGGGGGACCGTCGCGATGTCCGCGTCGAGCGTCGAGAACACCGTCGCCTCCGACATCCCCACCGCCAACTGGCCTTTGCCGGAGAAAGAGTTTGGCGNCTCGTTCTCGGTCGGGATGTGCATCATTATCTGGTAGCCGGCCTTATAGAACTCTTCCGCGAGGGTCTGCGAAAGCGGCGGGTAAGGCATCACGGCGAAGGTGAGGGGCGCGTCGATCTGCAGCCACAAGGGGAGCTTCTCGGCGGTGTTGCCGGTATCGTCCACCACGATCGCGACGGCCGGCGGGGTGACGTTCGACGATTTCTCGACATGGGCCGGCGCCGCCGGGGCCACGCGTGTCGCTACGGCCGACGCCTTTTTTTTGCCAGCGGCCGGCGTGCTGGCGACGGCTACTCGCGGCCTGGTCGCAGCGGTACTGGCCTTCTGTGCGGAGTAGAGACCCTTGAGGGGTCCCCAGGGGCCGCAGATCACAAGCGCCAGCACCATCACGATACTGATCCCGAGGGTCAACAGTGCAAGCCTTCGGCGATGGCNAGCCCTGNCCATGCGCGCCTCGCGGCGCGTCATACGCTGCTGCCGGCTCATGGTCTCGTCGTAATAATCCATCTGCCGCCGTTCGGGCTAGAGTAGTTTGAGGCCGTGCAGGACGCCCGAGACATCCTCCCTGCAGGCCGCGGATACTGACATGAGGGGAAGCCTGAGCTCATCAGAATCTATAACACCCATCAGCTTCATCGCCGCCTTCGCAGGNGCGGGGTTGGGCTCGCTGAACATCATCCTCACCAGCGGGAGCAGGTGGTAGTGAAGGTTCTTCGCCCCGTGGACGTCTCCGTTCGCCACGCCGCTGCAAATTGAGAGGAACTCGCCCGGGAGCACGTGAGCGCTCGCCATTATCCCGCCGTGCCCGCCCAGGCAGCACGTGCTGAAGAGCAGGTGGTCCTCCCCGGAAAGGACGTAAAAGTTCTTGGTCCTCCCGATGATCTCCATCGTCTGGTTGATGTCCGCGCTGGCGTCCTTGATCCCGACGATGTTCGGTATCCTCGATAGCTCGACGACCGTGCCGACCGCGATGTTCTTGCCGGTCCGGGCCGGGATGTTGTAGATGAGCATCGGGCGGTCGGTCTCTCCGGAAACCGCCCTGAAATGCTCGATGATCCCCTCCTGGTTCGGCCGGTTGTAGTAGGGCCCTACCACCAGGTAACCCTGGCAGTCGAGCGACTCGGCCCTCCCGAGGAGCCTGATGCTCTCCCTGGTGTCGTTGGTGCCGATGCCGGCGATGACGGGGACCCGGCCCGAGACCTGCTCGACGACGGTCTCGATGACGCGGATATGTTCGTCGTGCGACAGCGTCGCGCTCTCGCCGGTGGTGCCGCACGGGACCAGCCCGCTGGCCCCGGCCTCGATGAGGTAGTCGACCAGCCGCCGCAGGCTCGGCTCGTCTATCTCGCCGCCTTTGAAGGGCGTNACGTTCGGGACGAACACGCCCTGGAAATCGACATCCTGCAAAATCTCGCTCCCGCGTCAGCGCGTCNACCGCGTACTCAGAAGGTATTTCGACCAGTCAGAAGCAAAATCATTCTATACCGAGCGTCCTGCCCAGGATAGCAGCCGCGCAGTTTATCCCCGAGGAACAGGCGCAGTCCATGGCGACCCCGAAGCCGCGGGCGGTGTCACCCGCGAAGTAGAGCCCCGCCAGACCGGGCGCCTCGACCTCCGGCTTGAGCGTGCCCGCCTGGGAGATGGACTTTGCAACCCCCTCGAGCTTCCAGCACATCGGATAAAGAGCCCAGTCTACGCATTCTGAGAACCCGGGGTACGCCCGCTCGAGGAACTCGGGCACGGCTTCGACGACCTTCGCCACCTTGCGCCTGTCGTGGGACTCCTCCTCCGTCAGAGGGAGGTAGGCGGTGACGAGGTGCTTGCCTGGCGGCGCGCACGACGGGTCGATGGCCGACTGCACGTTCCAGCACATGTAGACGTCGTAGTCGTAGTCGTCGCCCGCCTCCACGACCACCGGGGTCTTGACGAGCAGTTCCGCCTGTTCCTCCGGTATCGGCAGCTCGTTCAACCCGAAGTAGGGCGCGAGGCTTCCGTAGCCGTAGAGCGAGCGCACGCGCGAGACGAACTCGGCCGGGAAGTCTTCCGCCGGCACCAGTTCGAACGTCTCCTGGATGGGGACCGTACTCACCACGGCGTGTGCGGCGACACGGGCGGTCTCGCCCGTGGGCATGACCATCTCGACGCCCTCCACTTCCCCGCCTGCAGTCACGACGCGCTTCACTTCGACGCCGAGCTCGATGTCTCCGCCGAGTCGCTCGACCTCCGCCGCCACCGCCGCCGACCAGTTGCCTATCCCACCGACGGCGAAGCCCCCGACGTGCAGCGGCTTCCCGGAAGCGATGATCGGCATCATGATGTTGGTCGCGAAGCGGATGATCTCACCCGCCGAGATATCGTGCGGGTTGTTGATGGTGGTGAAGAGGGTGCCCAGGCAGCGGTAGGACTGCCATATGAGGTCGTCCACTCCCAGGTCCTTGCAGTAATCGTAGAGCGATACCTGCTCGAGCTCGGCCAGCTCCTGGGGCGTCTTCCCAAACGCCGAGGTGATGAAGGACCAGTATTTTATCCCGGTCCTCTTGCAGGCCTCGTAGATCCGGTCGTCGAGTTTGCCTTTTCCGAGCGTCGGTTCCCGGTAGAACTCACCGGCGTAATAGAGCCCGGTATCGCAAGGGTTCACCTCCACCTCGATCCCGAGGTACTCGGTGAGCCTTCCGAAGTACCCGAGCCCGGCGCAGCCCACGCCGTGGTACCCGAGGTCCAGAGTGTAGCCGTCGAGAAGCCGTTCCGAAACGACGCTTTCGATGTCGGGACGGGAGTCGGCAAGGTAGCAGTAATGCCTCCCCAGTACGTCCCGATACCAGTCGGAGCCGCGCTCGGATACCTCGCTGCCCTCGATGGAGAGGGCCCTTCCGCCGGGGCGGTCCTCCCGGTCGAGGACCAGCACCTTCCTGCCTTCCTTTGAAAGGACGCCCGCGGCTGCCAGGCCGCCGATGCCCGCCCCGATGATCACCACGTCGTACCTGTCATCCATTTGGTCTCCATCCGGCCCCGCCGCGCCTCGGGCGGACCCGGTGCTCCTCTTCAGAGTTCCCAGTACGCCTTCTGCTCTCCGGAAGTGTAGTCGTAGAACCCCTTGCCCGACTTGCGGCCGAGCAGCCCCGCCGCCACCATCCGCTGCATCAGCTCGGGCGGCCAGTACCGCTCGTCCTGGGTCTCGTTGTATATAGCCTTCATCGCGTTCATCAGGACGTCGATGCCGGTCAGGTCCGCGGTCTCCAGCGGCCCCATCCGGTGCGCGAAGCCCAGCTTCATCGTCTTGTCGACGTCCTGCGGCGTGGCAACGCCCGCCGCGACCAGGTCTATGGCGACGCCGGACATGGCGAGCCCCACGCGGTTGGCTATGAACCCGGCCACGTCTTTCTGCACGATGACCGTCTCCTTGCCGATGGTCTTCGAGAACTCGACCACCGCGGCCAGCGTAGCGTCAGAGGTTTGCAGACCTCGGATCAGCTCGCAGAGCCTCATCATCGGGACGGGGCTGAAGAAGTGCGTGCCCACGACCATCTCGGGCCTCTTCGTCACAGAGGCGATGCTGGTGATGGATATCGCCGAGGTATTGGACGCCAGGATGCAGTCCGGCCGGGTGATCTCGTCGAGCTGCCTGAAGATATCCTGCTTGAGGTCTATCTTCTCGAACACGGCCTCGATCACGAGGTCGGCGTCAGCGGCGTCCGACATCTCGGTGGTCGTCTTGATATTGGCGAGAGCCTGCCTGGCCTGATCCTCGGTTATCTTCTCCTTGCTGGCGAACTTGCCGAGAGAGCGCTCGATCTCCTTCATCGACTTCTGAAGCGGCTCGTCCGCTATATCCCTCATCGTGACCTTGAACCCTGCGGTCGCCGCCACCTGCGTGATGCCGCCTCCCATCAGGCCTGCCCCGACCACGAACACTTTTTGTATCGCCATCTACTTACCCCCTTGGCTAGAGCTTCTCAACGGGTTCGTCAAAGACGAAAGTCTATCATAATGAGGCGTCAGCCCTCGCCCCCGGCGGGGGTCCTGAGAACGGCGCCGAAGGTCTTCCACGCGTATGCGATCTCGATCCATGTCAGGGCGACATATAGCGCCAGAAACGAGAACAGCACCGCCAGCATGTCGAGCGCGGATATGAAATGGAGCCCGTAAAAGATCGCCGCGAGCGCTATGAGCCTGCCGAGATAGCTGAACATCAGGACCATGGGCAGGTACTGCGGTTCCAGCGATAGCGCCCATTTCATCAACAGGATGGACAGGGCCGCGTTCGCGACCGCCACGGCGAAGCCGATGGCCGCGCCGACCAGTACGCCCTTCCCACCGATGAGCCCCGCCACGATCAACCCGAGCGGGATCATGACGCAGCAGGCGATGATGTCGCCGCGCGTGATCGACCTCAGAAAGGCGCCGCTATCAACTACTTTCCCGCTTGTCTCCATCTCTTTCTCCAAATGAACTCCTGTCTCTGGCCGGCCTCCGCGCGCGCCGCCTGTAGCTTCCCGCTTTCCGTTCCATGTCCGCGAACACCAGGGCAAGCCCGATGACGATACCCGCGACCAGGAACCACGGGGTTGTGTGGAAGAGCCGGTCGAACCCGTCCCCGATGAGCGCCAGCACGCCGACCGCAAGCGCGATCCTGAACACGACCGTGGCGACCCCGAGGAATCCCATGCCGGGGGTGCCATCCCTGGGCTCGCTCATTCCAGGCCCGCCTCCCCTCCTACCCCCGCGGGCACATCGCCTTCGCACCTCTGTTCGAGGCCGTCGCCATTGTCTTCCGGCCCGCGCCTTCGCGCCCGGTGTCGCCCCCTGGCGGACTCCCCGCGGACGAGCCTCGGGAAACCGGTCAGGGCGAAACCGCCGATAGCTAGCGCCAGCGCGACCCAGAGGACCTTGTTGGTTGCCGCGAACTTTACCGCAAGGCTGGTGCCGCACAACAGGGCGGTCCAGAAGTAGAGGAGAAGAACGGCTTGCCGTTGCGAGTGGCCGAGGTTGAGCAGCCTGTGGTGTATATGCTCCTTGTCGGCGTGGCTGATAGGCTGTCCGCGGAAGGCCCGCCTCACGATCGCCATGCCGGTGTCCAGTATCGGTATCGCGAGGGCGAGGAGCGGTATCAGGAGGGCGGCCGCCGCGATACTCTTGAGCACGCCCTGGATGGTGACCGCGCCGAGCATGAACCCGAGCAGCATGCTTCCCGAATCGCCCATGAATATGCTTGCGGGGTTGAAGTTGTACCTGAGGAAGCCCAGGGTCCCGCCGGCCATCACTATCGAGACCAGGGCCGCGTCGACGTAGGTGCCTCCCACTCCCGTCTGCGTCGCGTAGTAGAACATCGACGCCGCCGCTATGCAGGTTATGCCCGCCGCGAGGCCGTCGAGACCGTCGATGAGGTTGATGATGTTGATGAAAGCCACTACCCAGATGAGCGAGATTATCACCGAGAGCTCGGGGGACAGCGATACGACGGCGGCTCCCGGGATGTGGATGTTCTGTATCTGGACACCCATGATGACGAGAACGCCGGCCGCGAGTATCTGTCCGAACAGCTTTACGAGCGGGCCCAGCGGGCGGACGTCGTCGATCGCCCCGAAGATGACGATTATGGTGGCGCCGAGGATGATGCCCAGCAGGTCGGCCGAGAAGGGGTGCTTCGAGATGAGGAGGTATACCCCTATCCCGATCATCATGCTCGCGTAGATCGCGATGCCGCCGAGGGTAGGGGTCGCCTTCTCGTGAACCTTGCGGTCCCCGGGGACGTCAACTGCTCCGAAGCGGACCGCGAGCGCCCGTATGACGGGCGTCAGCAGCAGCACTCCAGCGAGCGTGACTCCGAACGCGATAAAGTAATCTGCCATATCAACAACCGGGTCGTGCCAGCTGGATCAATACTCCAGTTCCATTCTCCGTGAGAGTATACCGGCCTCTTCGAGCATCTGCCCGGCGAGCTCGTCGGGGTAGGGCTCCAGGTAATAGATCTCCCTTAGCCCGGCCGAGATGAGCATCTTGGTGCATAGCACGCAAGGCTGATGGGTCCCGTACAGGACTCCGCCATCGATAGACACACCGTGAACGGCCGCCTGGATGATGGTGTTCTGCTCGGCGTGCAGCCCTCTGCAGAGCTCGTGGACATGACCCGACTCGGCGCCGACCGAGTCCCGCAGGCAGCCGACGTCGATGCAGTGGGCAAGCCTCCGCGGCGCCCCGTTGTAGCCGGTCGTCAATATGCGTTTGTCCTTGACGACCAGCGCACCCACGTTACGCCGGAGGCACGTCGAACGCCCCGCGACGACGGTCGCGATCTTAAGGAAGTACTGGTCCCAGGTCGGTCTCATCCACACCTCCGCGACCGGCCTCGCCCGGTCGCTCGATTGAGCGTCTCCGGCCACGCGCGTCCTCGGATAGGTCAAAAACGGCACCACGCTGGCCTTCACGCCCTCCTGTGAATGATACACGATATCGCCGAAGCTAATGCGGGAGGGTCACCGTGAAAGTGGTCCCCGCCCCGGGCCTGCTCTCGACCTCGATGCCTCCACCGAGCGTCTCGACCAGCTCCTTGCAGATGGCGAGCCCTAGCCCGGCTCCGCTCCTGGCGGCCGCGCCTTCCCCGTTCGCCCTGTAGAAACGATCGAATATCCTGGGAAGTACCTCGGGCTCGATCCCGGGCCCGGTGTCGGCCACCGAGATCCGTACCGCTNCGGGCTCCGTCTCCACCGAGAGCGTCACNGCGCCTCCGCGCCCCGTGTACTTGAGCGCGTTGTCGAGCAGGTTGGTGAGGATCCTCTCGACCCGGTCCGGGTCAGTGTTGAGGGTCACCGGCGGCGCCGGNGCGTCGAAGCGGATCTCAACCCCGCCCTCCTCCGCGACCGGACCGTACAGGCTGNGNGCTTTTCGAAGAAGCTCCACGACGTCGAGGCTCACCANCTCGGGTTGCAGCTCCCCGGCATCGATCTGCGAGAGCAGGAGGATGTCCCTGGTGACGCGTCCCAGCCGCTTGCTTTCCTCGTTGATTATCTGGAGAGACCTCTTCTGTTCATCTTCTGACCTGCTCACGCCATCCAGCAGCGCCTGGCTGAACCCCTCGATGCTCGTGAGCGGGGTCCGGAGCTCGTGTGAGACGTTGGCCGCGAATGTCCGCTGGCGCTCGTACGCGTTCCTCACCCTCTCCGCCATCAGGTTGAAGTCCCTCGCCAGCTCCGCGGTCTCGACCGGCCCCTTTACAGCGACCTGTTGCTCGTAGTCGCCTTCGGCCATGTTGCGTGCGGCCGCCGCGACGGCCCGCACCGGTTTGCTCAGGGCGCCTGAGAGGTAGAGCGCAAGCAACATGGAGATTATGAGAGCCGAGACCCCGGCGAGCACCACATAGACGATGAGGGTCGGAGTTGCGCCTGTTATCTCCTCGGCCGGCTTTATCGCGAGGAGGAAGCCTCTGCTGGTGGGGCTGGTCATGGTCGGCGCCGAGGCGACCAGGTATTCGCGGCCGAGGCTCTGCAGGAACTGCTCCCGAATGGTCGCGCCCCCGCCGCCGCCCGTGAGCAGGTCGGCGGGTATCCTTATCCGCCCCTCTCCGAGCAGCGGGCGCCTGCGCGCCTCGGACACCACCGCCCCCTCGGGCGTCACCAGCAGGAGCTTGGCGCTGAGCACCTCGGATTCGGAGTTGAGTATCCCGGCTACCAGGGCGTCTATACGGGAGCCGGTGGTGTCGGATCCCTGCAGGCCGGGCTGATCCGGGGGCANCAGCAGCGTNACCAGTTCGGTGACCCTCGCGACCTCGTTCGCCACCGCCCCGACCTGCCTGCGAAGGTCCTCGCGCTCCCGGTTCCTGATGTAATTCGAGAGGAAGATGGTGAAGAAGATGCTCGCCAGGACGAGGCAGATCGTCACGACGACGAAATAAGAGGCTATTACACGAGATCTGAGTGTTTTGAACATTCCTTTTCCTGCTCTGACAATGCTACCGGGCGCCGGTCGTGTCAAGCGGTTTTGCCGGCCAAGCCATTAACCGGACCCGGCTCCCCCGGCGGCTTCACCCGCTCTTGAACCTGTATCCGACTCCCCGCACGGTCTCTATGAAGCGCGGGTTGTCGGCATCGTCGGAGAGCTTCTCGCGCAGGTGCCTTATGTAGACGTCGACCGCCCTCGAGTCCCCGATGTACTCGTAACCCCAGACCTTCTCCATCAGCCTCTCGCGGGTCAGGACGATCCCCGGGTTTGCCGCGAGCGCGTGGAGCAGGTCGAACTCCTTGGCTGTCAGCTCCACCGGCCCGACGCCCTCCACCTCGACGCTGCGGCGGCTCACGTCGATGGTCAAGCCTTCGCGCGCGAGGACCGCTCCCTCTTCGCCCGCGGCTGGCGATGCGCGCCTCAGGACCGCCTTCACCCGCGCCGTGAGCTCGCGCGGGCTGAAAGGCTTGGTGAGGTAGTCGTCGGCGCCGAGCTCCAGGCCGACCACCTTATCCACCTCGGACTCCCTCGCAGTGAGCATGATCACCGGCACCTGCGAGGTCTTCCTTATCTCGCGCAGCACGTCGAGGCCGTCCAGCCCCGGCAGCATTATGTCCAGGATTATCAGGTCGGGCCTGTCCGACTTGAACTTCTCGACCGCCGAGGGGCCGTCGGTGGCGCTCAAGACCCGGTATCCCTCCTTGCCGAGATACAGGTCGACAAGCTCGATTATGTGCTCTTCGTCGTCAACGACCAGTATCTGCCTGGCGGGTCCTTCCATCTCTCACCTCGAGGAATTCCGGAACTCTGCTCCCTATCGGGAGCTGACGTCGCACGACAAGCTGAGGTGTCGTCATATCTGGAGCCCGACCTCAAAGCCCTCGTGTATGGCGTCGATGGCCTTTCGAGGCTCGACGCAGTCGCCGATCTTCTTCAGTTCTATCCCGGCGAGCAGGCCCTCGGCCTCGAGGTCCTTCTCGAGGTCGGTGTCCGGCACCGACCCTACCGCGATCACCACCGTGTCGGCCTCGAACTCGGCCGGCTCACCGCAGCGGTCGGCCGTCACGCCATCCGGCGTGATCTTCTTGACCGAGCAGGTCTCGGCGAGCTTCACCCCCGCCCTCACGGCGTCCTGGAGTATCGTCCAACGTGTGGATAGTCCGATGTCCGCTCCGCATGTATCGAGCATCTCGAGGACCGTGACGTCCTTGCCCTTTTCCGCCAGGAACGTGCCCGTCTCGATGCCTACGGCTCCACCGCCGACGACCACGACCCTGTCTCCGGTGTCGGCCTCACCCGAGAGCACGTCCCACGACATCACCACGTTCGGGCCGTCGATGCCCTCGATGCCGGGCACCAACTGCTTCGCTCCCGTGGCCATGACCACCACGTCCGGGTTGATCTCCTCCACCACCTCGGGGGACGCCGGCGTCCCCAGCATGACCTCGACGCCGGTCCTGTCGACCTGCCTGGAGAGGTAGCGGACCATCTCCGCCCATTCTTCGCGCCCCGGAGGCACTCCCGCGAGCAGTCCCTGCCCCCCGAGCTGCCCGGCCTCCTCGCACAGGATGACGTCGTGCCCCCTGCGCGCCGCGACCCAGGCGGCTTCCATCCCGGCCGGTCCGCCGCCCGCCACCAGGACGGTCTTCTTCTTGTCGGCGGGCTTGAGCTCGGTCTCGCGCTCGCGGTTGACGCGCGGGTTCAGCAGACAGGTTATCGGCTTCAGCATGAAGACGTGATCGAAGCAGCCCTGGTTGCAGGCGATGCACGTGCGGATGTCCTCGAGCCGGCCCTCGCTCGCCTTGCGCAGGATCCTGGGGTCGGCGAGGAAAGCGCGCGCCATGCCGACGAGGTCGGCGCGGCCTTCCGCAAGCACCTGCTCCGCGAGCACCGGGTCGTTTATCCGGTTGCAGGCGACGACCGGCACGCTCCGGACGGCGTCGCGGATGCCCTCGGCGAGATACACGTAGGCGCCCCGGGGCACGTTCATGGTTATCTGCGGGATGCGGGTCTCGTGCCATCCGCCCGTGATGCTGATGAGGTCGACGCCCGCCTTCTCCATCTCCGCGGCGACGACCTTGCTGTCGTCAAGGGTGTTGCCGCCCTCAACGAAGTCCGCGCCCGACAACCTGCAGCTCAGGGGAAAATCGGCGCCCGTGGCGTCCTTTATGGCCGCGATGGACTCGAGGAGGAACGTGAGCCTCTCATAGACCGTGTCACCACCGTAGCGGTCGGTCCTCCTGTTGGTCAGCAGCGAGAGGAACTGGTTCACCAGGTAGCCCGAACAGCATATGAACTCGACGGCGTCGAAGCCCGCTTCACGCACCCGCCTCGCCGCGTCGGCGAAGCTGCGCTGTGTCTCGTGAATGTCCTCCACGGTCATCTCGCGAGGGACCTCCCTGGTGAACCGCGAGGGGACGGCGGACGGCGCCACGGGCTGCTCGCCGATGATGAAGCTGACCGCGTAACGTCCGGCGTGGTAGATCTGCGCGGCGCACAGCGTGTCGTGCCGGTGCATCATATCGGTGAAATCCTGGAGCCTGGGGATGTATCTGTCGTCGTCAAGCGCGACGAAGTTGGGGGCGCCCATTCCCCTCTTCTCCGAGTAGCAACCGCCGATGATTGCCAGCGCCGGCCCGGGTCCGGCCTTCGCGCGTTCCTCGTAGAAGTCCATGAAGCCGTCGGTCAGGAAGCCTTCCGAGTCGGCCATGCCGGTGTGCATCGCGGGCATCACAACCCGGTTCTTCAAGCGCATGTTCCCGACGTCGAGAGGCTCGAACAGGTGTGTCAGCTCGGCCATGTCAGTCGCCTTTCCCTTCGCCATGTGATCTATATTCTATCGGGGTCAGACCCCCGATGCATTCCTGCCCCGCTCCCCTTTGCGGCGCTCGTGACGGCGCCGAACCCGATATGATAATGTGACCTTACCCCTTCGGCGACACGAGGAGATATGGATCCATGATAATAGACTCGCACACCCACGTGTTCCCGCCCGAGATAATCGAGAGGCGTGACGTCTTCGTGAAGCGCGACAACTCGTTCGCCTTCATCTACGAAAACCCCAAGGCGCGCATGGTCGCGTACGATGAACTGATAGCGGAGATGGACTCGGCCGGCGTCGCCGTGTCCATCGTGTGCGGTTTCCCATGGAAGAGCATCGACATGTGTCGTCACCACAACGACTACATGATGGAGGCCGTCAAGGCGCATCCCGACAGGCTGGTGGGGCTGGCGACCGTGAACCCGGTGGCGGGCAACGTGTCCGATCGTGAACTGGAGCGCTGCTTCGACGAGGGGCTCAAAGGCGTGGGGGAGATCTCCGCAGATGCGCAGGGGTTCAGCCTCGACGGAGACGCTACCACCGGTCGCATCGTGGCCGCGGTCCAGGAGCGCGACCTGTTCATGCTGCTCCACGTCAACGAGGACGTGGGACATTTCTACCCGGGCAAGACCCCCACGACTCCCGCGTCGGTCTACAGGTTCCTCGAGAAGTTCCCTGACGTCACGACGGTGCTCGGCCACTGGGGAGGCGGCCTGTGCTTCTACGAGCTGATGCCCGAGGTCGCCAAGGTGACGTCTAACGTCTTCTACGACACGGCCGCTTCGCCGTTCCTCTACGACCCGAAGGTGTACCGGGTCGCCCTGGACATCGTAGGCGCGGGACGTATTCTGTTCGCGACCGATTTCCCCCTGTTGCGCATGCGGCGCCATCTCGACGAGATAGCCGCTGCCGGTGTATCCAAGGACGAGAAGGCCGCCATTCTGGGCAAGAACGCGAAGGCGATGCTCGGATTGAAGTTCGACTAGTCCGTCGGCGGAGGCTGAGGCGTCAGCCGCCTTCAGAGCCCGGGAGGCCGAGCAGGGGAAGCAGGCCGTAGAGGTCGCTGATCACCGGGCAGTCGGCCGTGTGGCCCGAATCCCACCGGTCTATCAGTACCGGGAATATCCCTACACTGCGAGCCCCCAGTACGTCCGCGTAGTAGTGGTCGCCGACGTGGATGGCGCTCTGGGGTGAGACCCCCATGCGATCGAGGGCGACATCGAATATGTGCGGGTCGGGCTTTATCAGGCCGATGCTCGCCGAGCTGACGACCGATTCGAGGTAGCGGTCGAGCCCCATGTCGAAACAGAGCTTGGCGAGGCGGGAATCCCAGTTCGATATGAGCCCCAGGCGGAAGCCCTCACCGCGCAGCCGCTCGAACACCGGGACCACGTCCGGGAACGTCCGCCAGCGGTCCCCGTGACCGAAATAATCGTAGAGCGCCCTGCCCATCACGTGCCTGTCGCCGTCGATGCCGATCTCCTCGAGCAGCAGCGCGTACATCTCGGACCACATCTTCGACGCGTCCTCCTCGTTGGACCAGAACGAGTCGTCCGCCCAGTAGCGCTCCTCGTAGTACCTGTCGGCCGCCGTTATCCCGCGGCGAAGCTCGTCGTCGGNGGCTGAGTACCCGAACTGCTCGAGAACGTGCCGGCAGATAGCCACCATCGAAGGGTGCGGCCTCAGCAGGGTGTTGCCGACGTCGAAAAAGACGACCTCGATGTCNGCTNCGTTGAGTCTATGCATATCGACCTTTTCCCCGGCGCTCCAGCACTTTCTCCAACTTTAGCACACGGCTGTGACCATTCATCAATGATAGTGGCCACCCGTTTTCCCTATAATATGGGCTATGAGCAGTCTATCGAGATCCTGGCACAGGTTCAGGAAGAAGCTCGGGAACCCGAAGCTCCTTTGCGACACTTGCATGTACGATTATCCGTCGGCATGCCACAACTCGAAGAGACCGAACGCCACCGAGTGCGCCGACTACAAGCGCAAGAGGTAACGCCCCGGCTCGGTGAGCAGAACGTACCCCAACCTGGGCCTGACCCCACAACGTACGAGCAGCATTCCACGCCACACCCCGTGTTTCCGACGTTCCTCCGTCNTTGCTGGAGCGAGGGAGGGAGTCCCCCGAGGAGTAATCCGCAGCTTCGTATCGGCTTATGGAGAGATGTCAGCGAAGCGAGGACATCGACGAGGGGGACCCGTCCCGAGCAACATCCCGAGCAGCCCCGCGCGACCGGTTTTTCCGTCAGTTCTTCATCCGTGCTGGAGCGAGGGAGGGAGTCCCTCGAGGAGTAATCCGCAGCTTCGTATCGGCTTATGGAGAGAGGTCCGCGAAGCGAGGACATNGACGAGGGGGACCCGTCCCGAGCAACTTCCCGAGCAGCCCCGCGCGACTGGACAAACGCACGAAAAGAGACCTGACCCCACAGGTGTGCGTCAAAGCGAGCGGATGACCCGGGGCCGCAGGACAGCGGGGTCGGGCTCGGCGAGGACGCGGTCGATCGTCGCGAGCATCTCTTTGGTGTCCTCGGGCAGGTGACCGTAGAGCGGCAGGTAGTTCGAGACGTGGTCGCTCAGGAAATATGCCCCGTCGGCGTCGAGGTTCTCGAGCAGCNNGCGCGTCTCGAGGGCGATCTCGCGGCCCGAGCACTCCTGGAAATCACCGCGCTCCAGGTCTTCGTACATGGGAAAGCCGGGCATGAGGACCAGCGTGCGTATCCTTATGAAGTCGGGCTTCATCTCGCTGAGGACCGCCGCCGAGTTGAGCGCGTGCTCCCGCGAGCGTTCGGCGCCTCCGAGCCCCGCGAGTACGTATGTCGACAGCTCGATCCCGGCCTCGCGCACATTCTCCGCGGCGCGTATGTAGTCCGCTCCGGTGGCGCCCTTCTTTACACCTTCGAGTATCCGGTCGTCCCCGCTCTCGAGGCCCATATATATTATCTTGAGCCCGTGTTCCTTCAGCCTCGCCAGGTCGGACACGTTGCGCCCGCGAATGAACCTCGCCCCGCCGTAGCAGGATATGCGCTCCACCAGCGGGAAAGCCTCGTTGACGTAGTCGAGCACCTGGACAAGGTCGTCGGTCCGCATGGCGATGGTGTTTCCGTCGGCCAGGAACACCGACGGCGGGTCGGACCAGATCTTGCGCGCCATCACGAGGTCCTCTTTTATCTCGGACAGAGGGCGCACGCGATACTTCTTACCCTTGTACATCCCGCAGAAGGTGCACTTGTTGTGGGGGCACCCGATCGTTGCCTGGATGATGAGGCTGCCCGACTCGCACGGCGGCCTGAAGACCGGCTCCTCGTACCTCACGTCGACTCCTCCATCTGCCGGACCGTCAGGTCGGTCAGGGCGACCCGGTACCTGAAGAGCTGCCAGCCCGTGTCGAGGAGCGTGTCACGGATAGGTCCCTGCAGCTCCTCAAGGGTCCCCCACCGCGCCTCGGCTATCTCTTCGGTGTCAATGGGGTCGAGCTCTCCGGCGAGCTGGCGGGCCTCGAATATGTGGGTCGTCCACTCGATGGCCTTGCCGTCGCACGTGAAGGTGGCGTTTATCCTGACCAGGTAGCGGGTCAGCTCGACGTCGAGGCCCGTCTCCTCCTTGGCCTCGCGCAGCGCCCCCTGCTCGAGCGTCTCCCCGCGTTGTGCTGCTCCACTGGGTGCGCGAAAAGCCCCCGGCGGGAAGAACGGCTTGCGGATGAGCGCGACCTGTCGGGGGTCCTCGGCCTGCCGGATGAACATGGTAACGTCGTGCGCCCGGCCGTCGGCCATGCTCCCGTCGACGACGTCGTACTCCCACGGGTGGATCTCGTATCGCATCTCGGTCACCCACGGGTGGCCGAGCCTGTTCTCAATCTCTGTCAGGTCACGGTCTTTGATGTACATCTGTCCTTCCTATTACGTCATCGTCGGCCCGTCGCCTCCAATGTGCCGGTCGGGCGCTTTGCTCGAGGGCTTCCGGGCCAGACACGCGACGCGCGCCCTCTCCATGGCCTCCTGGTACTCGTACCACGCCGGGCGGCGTGTGTCATCGTTGCGGACCAGTCCCCACCAGGGCTCGATGCTCTGGAAATACTTGTTCGTCCATGGCCCCTGG
>JGI24136J36422_10000329_pt1 | contig 18970 bp, 8 predicted proteins | sample BarGraNGADG00212_2_FD_36422 | JGI IMG/M metagenome (IMG submission 36422)
CGGCGTCATAGAGCATGCAGACCGGAACGTCCTTGAGGTCGGGATGGGCGAAGCGGCCGAAGTCCCTGGCTTTGTAGAGGTCGAAGAGCTTCGACGGCGTGGCGAACGGGGGCTGTCCCGTGGTCTTGTCCAGGACGCCGGCCAGGGTCGTGAACGGCTTGTAATAGACCGCGTCCGCCGGCGAGTAGCCTTTGATCCGGCCGTAGGTCAGGCGGAGGGTGCCGTTGGCGTCGGGGATGAAATTCTTGCCGAGGAAGGCCGCATTTTCGGAAGCGTCGGCCTTGAAGAGGTCGTCGACGGCCTTGATCCGGAAGCTCCCCTTCAGGCGCAGGGAGCGCAGCAGGAGCTCTTTGAAGATGGTCTTGTCCGTCGGCTCGTGGTAGTTGCGCTGGGCGAGCTGCAGCCGCTGTTTCGTCTGGGCCCAGTTGCGGTCCATGTAGGCCGCGTCGCGCTCGAGATCGGGCTTCTTGAGCTCGGCCGCGGCCTCGACGGCGGTCCATCCGAAATTGAAGAGGTTGACGCTCGACCGCAGATATTCCAGGACCATCTCGTATTCGGCCCGGACGCGATTCTCGGCGTAGACCTTGTCGATGCCGGCCAGCACGTCGCCGGTGGCGGCCCGGCGCTTCGCGTCGGCCTCGATGTATTTCTGGAGGTCCCTCTCCTAAATCTTTTGAAAAGCCCGCCCCCAAAGAGGACAAACCTTCCATCGCCGTTCTCCGCTTTGTGGATATGAGCCCCCAGAAGGACCAGGAATATTTTTGTGACGGCATTGCCGAAGAGCTGATCAACGCCCTGACCCATGTCAAGGATTTGCGCGTCGTGGTCCGGACGTCGGCGTTCTCTTTCAAGGGCAAAGACGTCGACGTGCGCGATATCGGTCGAACATTGAGCGTCGAGACCGTGCTCGAAGGAAGCATCCGAAAAGCCGGGAACAAGCTGCGCATCACCGCCCAGCTGATCAAGGTCGAAGACGGGTTTCACCTTTGGTCGGAGAAATTCGACCGGGAGATGGAAGATATTTTCGCCATCCAGGACGAAATCGCCAAGGCTATCGTGGACAATTTGGAGCTCAAGCTGCTGGCCCAGGAAAGGGCGGCCATCGGGAAACGCCCCACGGATGATCCGGAGACCTACAACCTTTACCTCATGGGGCTCTATTTCACCTATAAGCTGAGCCGCGAAGCCTCGGACAAAGCGCTGGATTATTTCAAGAGAGCGATCGACAGGGATCCCGATTTCGCCGGCTGGGCGGACGCCCGGATCGGCATCATCCATGCGCAAAGAGGGGAAAAGCAGGAAGCCGTGAAAATCCTGGAAGACCTGCTGGCCCGGAAGAAAATAACATACGTGTCATCCGCCAACATCGGGTGGCTATGGGGAGCTTTGGGGAATTTCGACGAAGCCTTCGCCGGTTTTGACGCGGCCTATGAAGAGCGCGATTCCGTGATGCCGTTCATTCATATCTACACCAAATTTGCCGTTCCTTCTTTGGCGGAGGATCCCCGGTTCAAGTCATTGTTGAAGAAGATGAAGCTCGCCGAGATCTGAATTATTGATTAGAAAGCTTGGCCGATGCTCAGATAGAAAACGCCGCGTTTCTCGCCCGGCCGGGGCCGGAGGTTGGCCCCATAATCCGCCCGAATCAGTCCGATCGGGCTCTTCCACCTGAGCCCGAGCCCCAGCCCCTGCCGGATGTCTCCGACCCGCACATCACGCAGGATCGAATAAACATTGCCCGCATCGTAGAAGACGACGCCCGATACGGGCCCGAGGATGGGGAACCGCAACTCCTGATTGATGACGAAGACCGCCTCTCCGCCTGCCGGCGCGCCCAACAGCGGATCGATCGGGCCGACCCCGTCCTGCTTGAAGCCGCGGATCGAATTGCCGCCCCCCGCGAAGAACCTTCTTGCCGCCACGAGCTTGCGCCCGAACGCTTCGGTCGCTCCGATCCTCACCGCCGCCGCCCACACCAGGCCCGGGCCGAAGCGGAGGTAGGACTGGAACTGGCCGAAGCCGCTGACGTACGGCATTTGGGTCGCCAGGAACTCCGGCGACCAGGTCAAGGCCAGGGACAGAAACAATCCCCTTTTTGGATCGAGCAGATCGTCCCTCGTGTCGCGCACCACAAGCCCGCCGATCTCCGAGATGAAGACCGATTCTTCGATGGGCGAAGGCCCGACCGCCCCCGGATCGAAAGTGTGGATCTTGTTCATCCGGTAGAGGATCGAGAAATCGGATTTCGGCGAAAGCTTGATCCGGTTTTGGAGCGTCAAGCCCGTCTCGTCGGCGGTGAAAAGCTCGTGGACATCCCGCTTCGTGTAGACCGTCGACAACAGGTTGAAACGCAGGCCGAACAGGTAGCTCGACTCGAGCGCGAACCGGAGGTCGCTTTGCCTAGAGTTTCGCCGGAAAGAGAACAGCCCGGTCCGTCCCTCCCCGAAGAGAGAGCGGAAGTCGAGCTCGCCGAACCCTTCGATCTTCTCCTCGGTGTTATACCGCAGGCCGTAGGACAGCGTGAGCGGAGGCATCTCCCAGACCTCGATCCGCACCTTTTCGGGGATCCGGTCCGCGGCCGCCGCCTTGTTTTCGGACCCGCCTTCTTCTTTCCCCTCGGGCTTGCCCCCGGCCGCGCCTTCCGGCGCGCTCTCGATGTTGACGTTCCGGAAAACCCTCGTGTCGTAGAGCCGTTTCTGGCCGATCCCGAGCCCTTCCGACGTCAGAGTCTGTCCCGCCTTGAGCCCGGAAGCCTTGAGGATGAAATCTTTCCCGGTCCTGGTTTCGCCCGAAACCTCGATCGACGAGATGGTGTGCCGGCGCCCTTCCTTGATTTTATAAACGATGGCGATCCCTATGCCGCCGCCTTCCTCTTCCGCCGGGACCAGGGATACCGCGACCTCGATGTCCTGGTATCCCTTTCCCCGGTATAGGTTGAAGAGCGCGGTTTTTTCCTCGGCCAGCTTCGCCGGATCATAAGGCATTCCTTCGCCGAGCAACAGAGCCCCGTGCAGTTCCTTCGCCGTAAGAATACCGTTCCCTTCGAACGTCACGCTCCGGACGACACTCTTGGGGCCTTCCACGACGCCGAGCACGATGTCGATCACGCGCCGCTCCCGGTCCTCTTCGAGCCGCTTCACTTCGATGACGGCCTTCGTATAGCCGCGCGCCTCGTACACTCTCTTGACGGACCGCAGCGCCGGCTTCGGCGTGTTGACGATGTTCCAATAACCCCGGCTTACGGCCGCGGGGAAATCGGAGGCCGCCTTCTTGATGACGGAATCCTCGACCGCCGCGGCGCCTTCCACCTTAACCCCCCCTACGCTGTAGAGTCCGTTTTTGGCCACGCTGATCGCGTAGATCGTCGTCCCGCCGCCCCGGACCGCTTCGGCCTTGACTTCGGCCCGGTAATAGCGCGTCCGCATGAGCTCGCTGAGAATGAGCTCCCGGGCCGCGTCGAGATTGGCCGCTTCGGGGAGATGGCCCGTCCAGGCCGTCTGCACCTTTTCCCTGAGCCCGGCCGTGATCTTATCGCCGCGAAAGTCGAAGGCCGCCGGCTCTCCGGGCTTGATGCGGAAGACCACGGCCACATCCGTCGCGCCGCCATCCTCGCTCGCGCTCCGACTCGAAACCGGCGTGGAGACCACGGCGTTGGCGTAGCCGTTCTTCCTGTAAAGGCTGTTCAGGTTCTCGATCGCCAGGCCCAGGTCGGACACGCGGAACGGCTGGCCCACGCGGAGCGGTTTCCAGGCTTTTTCGAGCAGCCGCCGGTCAAGCCGGACGCCGCCTTCGCCTTCGGCCTCGATTTCGACCCGCGTCACGATTTTCTCCTTCCTGGCCTCGTTCTTCCGCCCGGCCCACGGCGAGAACGAGTGTTTGAAGCTCCCTCCGAAGCTCCCGTTGTCCAGCTTGAAGGCCCGGACGGTGAAGGCGCGGCTGATGCTGTAGTCCAAGAGCCAGGTCTGCCGCTGGGTCCGGCTGACGTTGACGGAATAAGTCAGCGCCAGCTGGTCCGAAAGATTTTTGATGAAGGTGAGGCGCGCCGCGGGATCTTCTTCCGAGGCGATGCTCAGCGGCGCGAAGGAGATGTCGTCGATGTTGAGGAATTTCTCCAGGCTTCTTGTCACGGGTGAGAAGAGCGGCGAGGCGAAATACAGGACCATCTGGCCCCTGAGCGTGTCCAGGGCGCTGCCGCGAACCTCGTCCAGACTTTTTCCGGTGAGCAGGAGGAGCGCGAGGTCCTGGGAAGAGCGCGTCGGCGTCGAGGTCAGGTTGAATTTCAGGTCCGAAGCCGGCCCCGACACCCGCAATTGGATCTCCAGGTCCTCCATCCGGTGACGCATTCGCGTATAGGCGGAGATATTGATCTCCGGATCGAGCACGGGTTTGCCCAGAAATTCGACCCTGAGCGTTTCCAGGGTGTAGCGGCGCTCGCCGAAGACGATTTCGCCCACGGCGACGCTCTGGATCCGGCCCGTGACAAGAGGCGCGGCCATCGTCCCGGCCACGCGGATGTCGACCTCGAGACTGAAATCGGCCATGTTGTTCCGAACGATGAAGGGCTCGACCGTGGCCGCCGTGATGTCCAGCCTGAAGTTTTGTCCCGAGGTCGACGTCTCTCCCGAAGCGAGGAGCGGAAGGCTGGAGAAGCCGAGGAGCTCGCCCCCCGGGAACACGTCCTCACGGAACGAGCCTTGCAGGATCCTGAGGTTTGCCGCGAGGAGCCAAGTCTTCCCATCATTCTCAAGCCTGGCCTTTCCCTCCGACAGCGTGATCAGGCCGGGCGGGTAGTTCAGGCGAAAGCCTCTGAGGTCGGCCTCGAACAGAGCCCGGCTGACGTCAAATCCTTTTCCGAAGTCGATGCGTCCCGAAAGGCCGAGCAGTCCGCTGTTGGCCAGGCCCTTGCCCTCCGTGATAAAGACCGAATGATCGCGGAGCTCGAGGCGGAGCGAAAGGTCGCTCAGGGTCACGGGGAAATCCTTTATTTTCAGGAACCCGATCGAGAGGCCGCCCTGCCCCCGGAAGACGGGCTGGATCGCCGGGCCGTCGACGGAGAAATCCAGCTTCAGTCGGCCGCCGACGGACGCATCCAAGAGGCTTGGAGGCAGAAGCGACGCGTCGAGGTCGAGAGAAAGCCGGGCCTCGATAGCGGGTTGGGAAAGCAGGTTTCGGACAAGCCCCGAGGCCCGCAGGAGCGAATCGCCGCTGGCGAGCGTGAGCTCTTTAAGCTCGAACGTGCCGTCGCGGAGAGAGAAGAGGACCGGTCCCTTGCTTTCCAGGGCCGGGAGGTCCCCGGAAAAGACGAGTCGACGGAGCTCTCCTTCGACCGTAAGGGCCGCCGGTTTCGAGGGGTCGCCGAACGCGCGGATCAAGGCGTCGGCCCGGCCGCTGATGCCCTGCGGCAGAGATGCGCCGGCCAGGGCGGCCAGGCTCCCGAGCTCTACGCCCGTAAAGGTTAGATTGAGGTTTGTTTTCGCCGGATCTTCGAGGGGCATGAACAGCGAGCCTTCGGCCGTGAGGGGGATGGAGGGAAGCGCGGGCCGAGATCCGGACGCCTTGAGGAAATCCGCGATGATGAGATGGTCGGCCTTGAGCGTCGCTTTGAGGGGGTAGGGATAGGAGAGGGGAAGTTCCGCTTCGAGCGTTAGCGGCGCCGGGACGTCGGGGGACGGGCCGGCGGTGAGCTTGACGCGGGCCAGCGTGCCGTCCGATCCCCCGCTCAGGACGAGAACGGGTATGCGGATTCCGGGAACGCCTGCGTCCCGGCCGTCGAGCCGAATGGAAAATGCGGGCTTTTCGAGAGGTCCTTTCCCTTCGGCCTCGAAGTTGACGCGTCCAAACGGCGGGGCGGCCGGAAGAAGCGGGGCCAGGACGGCGAGGTCGAGTCCGACCGCTTTGGCCGAAGCTTCGAAAACGAGGCCCTTCGCGCCCGCCGTTTTTGCGGACGCCGGCCGGAGGGCGAAGCGGCCCTCGAGAGTGCCTGAAGCGAGATTCGCCTTGAAGCGCGAAATGTCAACGGCGTTGGAGCGGCCGTCGAGCAAAAACTCGGCCTCGAGCGAAGCGATGGGATAGCCGTTCACGGCCAGGCCGTCCGCCGAAAGCTTGGCCCGCAGGACCGGGTCGGCGGGCGCGCCTTCGATCGTCCCTTCGACTCGGGCCCGGCCGACGATATCGGGCAGGCCGTTGAAGGGGCCGGCTAGGACGGATGCGGTTGCCATCGCGGCGGCGAGGTCGGGGAAGGAGGCCCGGAATCCGGCCCGAAAGCTCCCGTTCCACCGCAGGCGTCCGGACATGGAAATCTGCGAGCCGGCGGAGCGAACCTCGGCTCGCGTGACGTCTACCCCGTCCCGGGAGGCCGTGAATGAAAGGTCGCCGTCCGCAGACGGGGCCAGCGTCCCCGCGCGGCCCGAGGAACGGAATAACGCCTGTCCGGAGATCTGATATAGCTCGATGCGGGGCTCCGTCCAGCTTGCGGTGATCTTTCCCTGCGAGACGGAATCGAGAGCTGGGAAGCCGGGAATGAAAGCGGGCAGGCGGGAAAGATCGAGAGCGGTCCACGAGAGATCGAGGCGGGATCCGCCGCCGCCCGGCGGCTTGACCACGCCCCGGGCTTCGAACCGGGCGCCCGCCGCCGAGAGGGTGAGTTCTTTCAGAGTGAGCTCGTGGAGGTCGCTCTCGACCGAGAGCCTGAGAGCCGCCTCGGGATAGCCGTCGACGATCAGGGCGTCCGTGCGGACGGTGGCCGCGGCCCGCGCGACCTCGGGCGTTCCATTAAAGGTTCCCTCGATCGCGAGCGCGCCGCGCGTCCGCGGGAGCGAAGGGAGAAAGCGCGTGACTTCTTCCATGGCCAGGTTGGACGAGGCTTTCAGATCGAACGATGGGGCCGACAGATAATCCCCAATCCGTCCCTTGATCTCCAAGGAAGAGAGGGCCGTGGCCAGGAGGACCCGTTCGATTTCGATCCGTTTCTCGTCGAGGACGAAGTCGGCTTCAAGCGCCCGGATCTCGATCGGATGGCCGGAGAGCGTGATCCGTCCGCGGGACCGCAGGGCGCCGCGATGGTCTCCAGCGGAGGGGAGACGGCGGAGATCGATGCGGAACTCGTCGAAAGAGAGGGCGAAAGCTTGATTGGCCCCGCCCACAAACAGCGCGCCATCGATGAGAGAAAACTTCTTGATCTCGAAGGAAAACGGCTTGCCCGACCCCGGCTCGGCCGGTTGCGGAACGGGCTTGGGCTTGGGCGCGGCGGCGGAGGAGGGTGGAGATTTATCGGGGACGTCCAGGCGCGGCCGCACGATTCGGGCTTCCTGGACCCGAAGGTTGCCCGTGAACAGCGTCGACCAGGCCAAGTCCACAAAGATCTCCGAAGCCGAAAAGGCCCAATCAGGGTTCGGGCCCGCCGGGACCGGCGTCACCCGGACGTCCCGGAGAGAGACGGAAAGACGCGCCAGATGCAGGGTCGAACCGCCCGCGCTGAGCGAGACGCCGAATTGGGTCCGGAGCTTGCCGTCGACGACCGCCAGAAGCCGGCGTTTGACCCAGGCGGTATCGGCGAGGAGGATGATGATGAGAAAAAGAGCGAGCGGAATCCCGCCTATGATCAGGATCTTTTTCAGCCGGCGCTTTCCCATAGTGCTTCCATTCTAATTTCAGGGGCAAGGCCCGTCAATTCCCGCGATCGTCCGCCGGCCTTTTATTTCGATTGGGGATAAGAATTTGCTTTATCGCTCTTCGCGACATTCCTTCCTAAAAAGATCGGCATCAACACTTCCCCTCGCATATAGAAGGTAATCCTTGCCGCGGATCGATGTCAAGAACGAGGGATAGCTCCAATTCATACCGTCCGGGCAGATTTTCGTTCCGAACGACCACGAAATACTCCAAAAAACGATAGACTCCCCGTCCCTCTCGAAATCGCCTCCCCCCAAAAATACTCGACCCGCTCCTCGGCCGCCATCAGGGCAGCGTTTCGCAGTCCTTCACGAGGCGGCCGAGTCAGGGCGACCTGCTCGATAACGCGTGACGGCGGCGGCTTTTCGGCCACAAACGTCAGTTTGAGGTGGTCGATGATCCGGTCCACGGCGGCATAATCCGTGATGAAGGCCACGACCTTCATCGTGCCCCCGCACTTGGGACAGATCAAGCTCATCCTCTGGAAGACGCCCGCTTCGTCCACCCCGCCCCCGGTCACCAGAAAATGCAGGCGCGGGTGAAAATTGATCCGGTCCCCGAAAGTCTAGATGACGGCGACAACGCCGTAGGCCTTCTCGAAACGCTCGTATTCCGCGACAAACCGCTCAAAATGATGGAAAAGCACGCGATAGAGAACGGTCCGCTCAGGACGTCGAGGACGATAGACTCCCGCCATGGCGGGAGAAAAGCCTCAAGAAACGGGCCATCATCGAGAATATGCCCACGTCTCCCTGGAAAGACGGAAGAAGGCCTGCCCCGGATCGGAGAATCGCGAAGATAAACGTCAACCGGAGTTGACGCTCAGCGGAGGACTGGGGAAACGTATTAGCGTCCACCACGACGGCCTTGTCCACGTCTCCGAGCTGGCCGAGCGATTCGTCTCCGACCCGCACGCGGTCGTCAAGGTCGGACACGTGGTCAAAGTCAAGATCATCAAGCTCGACCTCGAGCAGAAGCGCATCGGCCTGTCGATGAGAATTTGGCATGTTTCTTGATTATGATTCTGTCGGCGGAAAGAGAAAGGGCTCAGATTCGCTTTTAAAAGAAAATTTAAACCCAATGCAGACGCTTTTTTATTCAAACGGAGATGATCAAAATGAAAAAAGACTAGAGGCGGCCATTCAAAAGGTGATCCCAGAGAGTCAAATAGAACGCTTCCATAGACTGGATGACTTCAGGAAGAGACTCCGGATGCCGATAGAACCGGATTCTATTGCAGTTCTCTCATTTTCGAGCCGAGAAGAGCTTCAGCAGATGCAGCAGCTCCGCGGGCTGCTGACGGAGATTTATGTCGTCCTTGTTATCCCGGATCGAAAGAAGAGCACCATCGAACTCGCCCATCTCTTGTTGCCGCGATTCTTAAGTCAAAAAAATGATAATTTCATAGATCTCGGCAAAGTCCTTGACAAAATGTATCGGACTTCTCACTGATCCTAAGAGACGATGGCCGGCCTTCTTCGGGGCGATTCCCCCCCACCCTCCGCCGATGCGCCCATCAGCACATGGACCCGATGCCGACCACCATCATCCAGCAGTGGAATCTTGTTGTCGTTCAAAACGTTCCCATCCAGTTTGATTTGCTTGACGCCGCGATTGACACCCGCGGGATTCTCCACACAAATCTGGAGAGTCGTTTCGCCCATGCGATACGTGACTTGATAACTCGACCACGTTTTTGGAATGCACGGATCGATCTGTAACGTATTCCCCATTCGCCGGATTCCCAGGATCGCTTCGAGTCCCACCCGATACATCCAGCCACTTGCGCCGGTGTACCACGTCCAGCCGCCGCGCCCCCTGTGCGCCGACGCACTGTAAACGTCCGCCGCGATCACATAGGGTTCCACCCCATACCGCGTCGCCTTTTTCGGCGTGTCGCTGTGATAAATCGGGTTGAGCAGACGGAACAGCGCTTCAGCGCGATCACCTTGTCCGAGTTCGGCAAACGCCCACACCGCCCACAGCGCAGCGTGCGTGTACTGTGCACCGTTCTCGCGAATGCCGGGCGGATACCCTTTGATGTAACCCGGATCGCGCGGTGTTTGGTCGAAGGGGGGCGCGAGAAGAAGTACGAGTTGATCCGACGGGTGAACGAGCCGGTCGGCGACCGATTCCATCGCTTGTGCCGCGCGACCCGGGTCACTTGCGCCGGACAAGATCGCCCACGATTGGGCGATCGAATCGATCTGGCAATCCTTGTTCGCCGCCGATCCTAGAGGTGTGCCGTCGTCGTAATACGCGCGCCGGTACCATGCGCCATCCCAGGCGTTCGCTTCCATGGCTTGACCCAGCTCATCAGCGCGCTGCCGATACGTCGCGGCTTGCGCCTGATCGCTTCGGCGCTCGCATAACCCGGCAAAGCGCGTCAACGTCGCACACAAGAACCAACCCAGCCACACACTTTCCCCGCGTCCTTCGATACCGACCCGGTTCATACCGTCGTTCCAGTCGCCGCTGCCCATCAACGGCAGTCCATGCGCCCCGGCCGTGGTCCCCTTCTCCAAGGCTCGACGGCAATGCTCGTAGAGCGTGTACGTTTCGGTGGTGGGTGCGTATTGTTTGTAGCGTTCTGCCTCGCCCGGCTCCAGTGGTGCGCCTTTGAGGAACGGAATCGATTCATCAAGGACTGTTTCATCGCCGGTAGCCGTCACATAGTGAGCGACGACAAACGGCAGCCACAACAGATCATCCGAGAAATGCGTGCGGACGCCCCGTCCCGAAGGCGGATGCCACCAATGCAACACATCGCCGGCCTCGAACTGGAACTGCGCGGCTTGCAGGATATGTCCGCGTGCGAGTTGCGGTGCGGCGTGAATGAGCGCCATGACGTCTTGCAACTGATCCCGAAAACCAAACGCGCCGGACGATTGATAAAATGCCGAGCGCGCCCACAACCGACACGACAATGTTTGGTAGAGCAGCCAGCGGTTGAGCAAAAGGTTCATGGCCGGATCGGGGGTTTGCACTTGAACCGTCTCCAGCAACTTGCCCCAGCCACCATTCACCCGATTCCAGGCCGCCGCAATCTGTTCGGCATTTTGATAGCGCTCGATCAGTTGCAGGGCGTCCGCTCGATTCGCGCCCTCGCCGATCAAGAAAAAGACTTCTTGCGATTCGCCCGGTCGCAGATCGATATGAAGCTGCAATGCGGCGCACGGATCGAGACCCGGCTCGACGACGCTCGCCAGGCCAATGCGATCGAGCGCAGCGGGCCGACGAAGATTTCCCCCGCGCCCCAGAAACTCGGTGCGATCCGCCGTCAAGCCATGGAGCGGCCGGCTGGCCGCGACGAACGCGACGCGCTCGCCGAATTCGGCGTTGTAGCCATTGCGCGCCAGGAGCGCTTGATGATCGCTGTCATATTCTGAGACCACATATTGCTGCGCGGTGTCGCGCGTCACACCCAGAACCCATTCAGCGTAAAACGTCGCGGTGATGCGCCGCGTGTGCGCCCACATGTTCGCCAGGCGCAATTGCACAACCTTGACCGGCGCCTCCGAGATTGCAAAGAGCCGCAAGCGCTGGGCCAGTCCGTGACTATTGTGCTCGAAAATAGAATAGCCGGCGCCATGTCGAATCAAGTACGGTGCCGCCGCTCGACACGGCAGCGGGGTGGGCGACCAGACTTCGGCAGTTTCTTCGTCACGCAAATAAATCGCTTCGCCCGGCGGATCGGTGATCGGATCGTTCGACCAGGGCGTAAGCCGGTTTTCACTGCTGTTGCCTGACCAGGTATAGCCCGAGCCGGTTTCGGAAACCGTGAAACCAAAATCGGGATTGGCAATGACGTTGATCCACGGCGCCGGCGTCCACAGTTCCGGCTCAAGGTAAATGACATACTCGCGTCCGTCCGCTGTGAATCCACCCCATCCGTTGTCAAAAACAAGATCGCCGGGACGAATGAGCGGTGGCGTGGGTTCCAGCGTTGAATCGCCGGACATGGAAACAAAGGCAGGCAACTGCGTCGCCGTTTTGTGCAGGACCTGCAATTGCTGAGCGAGTGTACTCAACGACCCGTTGAGGATAACGCGCGCGGCCGTTTCCAACAACACCCGATCGGCTTCGCTCAGTTGATCGGCAACCAAAATAAAGATGCCGCCGCGCCGATTAAACCAGTCCTCGCTGTTTTGACGGACGAGGATGCGTTGGATTCGACCGCGCAATTCTTGCCCGTACGTCGTTCCCTGCTGATCGAGAATGACCAGGTCGATCTTGATGCCCCGATTGCGCCAGTAGGTGTGGGCCTGGAGTGCCAGCTGCACCAACGACAGGTCTTCCGTTGTGTTCATCCGCACCAACAGGATGGGATAATCGCCCGAGATGCTAAAGCGCCACAGGCCCGATTGTCCCTGGCGATTCGCCGCGATTGTCGCGGCGTTCGCGCGCAAGGCGGCCCGCGGATACATCAGGGCCGACAAAAGCTGTTCGATCTGTTCCAAGTCAGGCACCGTCAGATCGAGCTGGTTCATCTCCAATTCGGCGCGCACCCGCGCTTGCTCAAAGGCCCGCTCGATCGTTCGCGCATCTTGATAGCGCTGCGCTAACGTCAAAGCCTTGTCGCGTGACCGCGCCGCCAGGGTGATAAAACTCACCTGCGCCGAGGCGTGCGGCTGCAGTTCGATATTTTGGCGGAGCGCCATAATGGGATCAAGCGTTGCGCCGGTCGTTCCGGACAGCCCGCCAGTCTCACTCAATGCCGCCGGCGCGCGAAGCGTCCGGCCGCGCCCCAGGAATCGCGCCCGGTCGGTTTCATAGGCGCCGGTGATGGGGTGTCCCGGCGAGACCGTCGTCGAATGAGCCAGGGTGATGAGTTCTTCACTCGCCGAACGGGGCCGACGTCGAAAAAGGAGCACGTTCGTTCCCGGCACGTATTCGCTTTCGACAAACAGATTGTTGAAGGCCGGATGGCGCGCATCGACGGTTTGCGGCGCCAGGATGATTTCGCCGTAACTTGTCAGTGCGATTCGTCGCGCGCGCTCGCCGTGATTTGTGAGCGAGATGCGGCGGATCTCAACATCGTCATCCGGCGCAACGATGATTTCCATCGTCAGACCGATGCCGTGATCATGGCGCCGAAATTCCGCCATATGCGGATAGAACTGCACGGCCTGGCTCTCAGGCGGTGCGGCCGTCGGTTGGTCGGCCGCCGACCACACATCGCCGTTCTCCAGGTCCTGAAGATATACCCAGGCGCCGCAGTCCTCGCGTGTCGTGTCGGCGCGCCACCGGGTGAGGTCAAGGTCCTGCCAGCGACTAAATCCAGCCCCCGCGCTCGTAATCAGCACGCCGTACTGTCCATTCGACAGGAAGTGAACCTGGGGAGCGGGCGACTGCGCCGGCACGCTCCATGGCGATGCGCTGACCTGCCGCCGAACCGGATCGGGCCGGGCAACGCGCATGTCCTCCGGTTGCACCGCTTCGAGCGGCGCATCGTACGGCACCTTTTCTTGCAGAAAAAATTCGATGCTCCGCACGATCGGATCGGCGTGGAAGCGTCGCACCATGATGTTGTCGTGCAAGTAGTTGATGAGGGAGAGCAGGATCATCCCCTGGTGATGCGCCATATACGAACGCACGATGGCGTGCGTTTCGCCGAACGGAAGCCGCGCGGGCGAAAAATCAATGGACTCGTAAAAACCGTGCGTGCCCAGCATTTGCAACTCATCCAAGCGTGCGATGTTCTCCATCACTTTGTGCGGATGCAACGACAGCGCGAGCAGCGAAGCGTAAGGCGCAACGACAAGGTCTTCGGTCAGGTTCCGCTTGAAACCTAAGCCCGGAACGCCAAAGATGCCATACTGATAATTCTGATCCGCATCAAACCCATAATAGCCCGATTCGGAAATGCCCCACGGTACATTCCTGCGTTTGCCGTAATCGATTTGTCCCTCCACGGCGGCCAGACAACTGCGCTGCAACAGCGTCCCTTCGTAATTGCGAATCAGCAGTGCGGGCATCAGATACTCGAACATCGTGCCCCCCCAGGATAACAGCGTGCGGATGCCGTCAACCTGGGCCAGCGGACGACCCAGGTGCAGCCAGTGACTCGGCGGAACCTCATTCCGGGCGATGGTGACGAGGCTGGCGATCCGCGCTTCGGAGACGAGCAAATCATAGTAGTTGGCATCCAGTTTTTCGGCTGTGACGTTGTAGCCGATGTGAAACAATTGCCGCTGCTCGTCAAACACGAATCGAAAATCCATGGCCTGAACATGCTGCGCAGCTTGCTGTTCCAAATCTTGAAAGTCGGCCAACAAAACGTCGGCCGTCCTCTTGGCCAGCGGCAGTTTTTGGGCGAGGCGCGTGCACCATTCGAGGGCTTCGGGATCAAAACCTGCAAGGTCGCGGAGAATGTGCAGGTATGACAAGCCGGTTGTGCAGACGGACCCGATTTCTTCAAGCCTGGGCGCAGTGGGCAAGCCGGCGCGCAGTGCTTGCCAAGCCTCGCGGATCGGGAGCGGCCCAGCGGAGCGCGCGAACAGCGCGGGCGGTTGGCTCATCAACGCGAGCCAGGGCGCAAGTTGTTCGATCTCGTGTTGGATACCATACAAATGATTCGCTGTGCGATCAGCCGCGAGACTGAGTTTATGGAGCGTGTCAGAGTCCAACGCGCCGGCGTTGGAGGAGACGAGCGCCATTAACGCCTGGTTGAGTTCGATCCAACGCTCGCCGATCAATTGATTCAACAGCGGCACCCCGGTCTCGGAATCATTTTGCGCGGCGACGACGTCTTGCCGCATTTTTGACAGCGGGGAATGGAGCGGCGCAAGGGCATCTGCCGGCATATCGCGCTCAATCTCATTGAAGAGACTCAGTGTATCGAGCAACCCTTCCCAATTCTTCCGACGCAAGATCGGTTGGTGGCGCAAGGTTTGACACCCTTGTCCCAGCGTACGCAGACAGGCGGCCAGGTTGCCGCTATCGACGGTGGAAACGTAACGCGGCGTCAGCGGCGCGAGAGTGCGGGTATCGTACCAGTTCAAGAAATGGCCGCGATAGCGTTCGAGCTGGGCCATACTGTCCAATGTCGCGCGCAATCGGGCGGATAAATCGCTCAAGCCGATGTAGCCCAGATCATACGCGGTCAACGTCGATAGCAGGAACAGCCCCAGGTTCGTCGGGGATGTGCTGTGGGCGATAATACCGCGCGGCGCTTCCTGAAAATGATCCGGCGGCAGCCAATGATCTTCGGGGCCGACGAATTGTTCGAAAAAGGACCAGGTCCGACGCGCCAGATTGCGAAGCCGCGCGGTCTCGTCGGCGGACAGCGGATCGGGGGCGTGGTCGATCGGGCGGCTGATCCACCAGGCGATAATCGGCGAAAGAAGCCATACGATCAAGAGCGGTGATGCCGTAAACAACGCGGCGGGATTGATCACGATGATCAACCCGGCCAAGGCGCCGGTTGAGAGCAGCGACGCCAGAATATGGTTGAATGTTACGCTGCCCGCAAAGACGCGCACCGTATCCGCGTAACTGGTCCATTGCAACAGGTGTTTGCGCGTGACGAATAAGCGAACGAGCGTGGTCGCTATTCCCCCAAGCGTGAGCAATGTTTCGTAGAGAATAAAGGATAACGCCAACACCCAGCGCCCGAGGCCGGTTTGAAACGCGCGGAAAACCTGCCGCCAGGAACTCCCGTGAACGGCATGAACCAAGCCGAGCACGAAGCCCGTCATAACCGGCACAGCGAGGGTCAGCCCGCCCGCGAGCGTCCACACCATCGGCGAGCCGGGCAACCGCAGCCAGCCGGCCCCAAACAGCGCGAGCAGAGCCGGCGCCAGCAGACTGCGGCGCAGGTTGTCCAGAATTTTCCAGCGGGCGATGACGGAGAGATCATTCGGGATGGTGCCTTTGCCAACCGCGGGAACCCGGGGCAAGAGCCAGGGCAACAACTGCCAGTCTCCGCGAATCCAGCGGCGCGATCGGCGCAGATAAACAAAGAAATGCGGCGGATAGTCTTCGTACAAGACGACGTCGGTGACCAATCCGACGCGGCCGTGAATCCCTTCGATCAAATCGTGGCTGAGGATGGCATTTTCCGGCATCCGCCCGGCGAGGCTGCGTTCGAAGGCGTCAATATCATAAATACCCTTGCCTACGTAACTTCCTTCGCCGAACAAATCTTGATACGCGTTCGATACCGCGCGGGAGTACAAATCCAGGCCGACATCGCCGGCAAAGATGCGCGTAAAGCGCGAGCGGTTGACGCTGGTGGACGTGATCTCGATCCCGGGTTGCAGCAAAGTGTAGCCGGCGATGACGGCGCCGCTGCGCGGATCGAACTCGGCCCGATTGAGCGGATGGGCGAGCGTGGCGACCAGGCGGTGCGCGGTTTCGCGCGGCATCAGCGTATCGGCATCCAGCGTGATGACGTACTTGATCTCAGGCAACACATCCAAATCGCCCGTCTGTACGCTGAAAGCCGTTTCCGCGCCGCCGCGCAGCAGCAGGTTAAGTTGATGCAATTTGCCGCGTTTGCGTTCCCAGCCCATCCAGCGCTCCTCGCGAGGGTTCCATTTGGGATCGCGATGAAAGAGATAAAACGGCCCCGACGTTTTCCGGTGATGTTTTTCATTGAGCGCACGGATGCCGGCGGTGACTTGGGCAACCAGCGGGTCAGCGCCGGAATGGGGCTGTTGCGGCGTGTCGGGCAAATCGGTGAGCAGCGCAAAATAGAGATGCGTGTCCTGGCTTCGCAAAAAGTGCAATTCCACTTGTTTGAGCAATGACTTGACTTCAACCGCACTGAACAACAGCGAGGGGATGACCACCAGAGTCTTGTACTCAGCCGGGATGGCGTCCTCAAAATCCATCTTGGGCAAAACGCGCGGAGGAATGGCCAGCGTAATGATCCAATTCATCAGACCGGCGGACACGGTGAGCGCCGGGATCAGCAACAGCAGTCCGACCGCCAGCTCTTGCCAAAGATTCGCGCCGGCTTCTCTCGCATAAAGGATGGCGCCGAGCACAACGATGAACGTGATCAACCCGATGCCGCCGAGATACACCGGCGTCGGATGATCCAATGCCCCGCGGCGCACGCGCGAGCTCAGGGGCACACGATAGCCCACGCGCGCGTCGAGCTGGGCACGGCCCGCATCGAGCAGATAGTAGCCGACGTGCGCGGCGCGCGGTGTGGCCGCCTGTGAACGGGCCCGAGCCAGATCAATCGCCTGGCGCGCGACGGATGGCTCATCCCGGCCGGTGGCGCGCGCCAGCGTTTCAATCACCTTGCGATAGCGGTCGCGTGTCTCCTGATCCATTTTGGCATAGACGTTCGCCGGATCGCCGCGCAGAATGTGTTCGACCCGGCTGACGCTTTCAAAAAAGTCTTGCCAATCCTGGGTGGCCAGCATGTGCAGACTGGCGATGCAGTTGGCGACCGTCTCATCATCGGTGATCGCGCGTGGCAAGGCCAGCGTGGGCAGCGAATGGGCTCGGGGAAGATCGGTGATGCGGCTGACGCTTTGCGCCAGGAACTCGACGAGCCCAAGGCGGAGCATCACGGGCAGGGCCCACAATTCGCCCATTGTCAATGGCGCGAGGTCCTGATAGAGACGCACAAATCGCGTGATGGCATCCAGATCGAGCCGCGCCTTGCGCATCACAATCATTTTTTGCGCGACGGCATAGACGCGAGGATATCCCCGCAGCGGCCCTGAGTCTCGTTTCGGCAATTGGCGATAGAAACTGGACGGCATATCCTCGCGGATTTGACGGCAGGTTTGTTGGACCAGATAGAAATTATCCGGAAGCCACTCGGCGGCCTTGGAGAGCGAGGGGGCGTTGGACCTGGACTGCAACCGCCGCGTCGCCGCGCGAAACAGCACTTCTTGGGCCGACAAATACTTGGGCAACGGAAAGGACGGATGGGCCATGCGTTAGGACTTTCCGAGTTCGCCGCTTGGCGCTTTGATGGGGGGGGGCGCTGTTGGGGCCGGCGAACGATCTTCCATGATGACCAGCGGCGTCGTGCCATAGGCCATCAAATTGCCGACCACATTGCCATAAAGTCCGCGGGTTTGACTGGAGCGACCATGCGCGCTGAGCAGCACCAGATCGGATTTTTCCTGCTCGACCAATTCCTGCAACGTTGCCGCGAGGTGATCGCTGACAAGGACGCGCGCTTCAACTTTCCCGGTCATCCGCGACCGCAGTTGATCCATATACTGGATCGCCTCGGCCTGATTGCGCTCTACGAACTGGTCAGCCAACTCGACATCCTCGCGGCTGGGCGGCGTCCTCCGGGGCATGGAGGGCTTCTGGACGATGTGCGTTAAAATGATTTGCGCGTCGTGTGCGCGCGCCAGGGCGGCGGCGGCGGGCAGGATGGACTCGGTGCGTTGGGTGCCGTCCATCGGCACGAGGATGCACTGATAGCGCAAGCCCGTTATGTCCGTGGCCATGGGCTGAGCCGCGCGCACGATCATCACCGAAGTGCTCGAGCGAAGAGCAATTTTCTGCACGATGCTGCTCACGCCCCAGTCACTCAAGCCGCTTTGCCCGTGACTGCTCAGGATGATCAGTTGGAACGCGTGGGTGTCCGAAAACCTGATGACTTGTTCAGCCGCAAACCCTTCCAGGATGTGCGTTTCCGTGAGCAAGCCCGCTGCTTGCAAGCGCAGGTCCAAATCGTGCAAATACGTTTTCGCTTCGGCTTTGCGGATTTGCCAATTGAGCGGATCCATCGCCGGTCGCCGGTGGGCTTCGCGAGGCGTATCCATCACATGCAAGAGCGTGACTTGGGATTCGAACGCGCGCGCGAAGGCGATCGTATGCGGCAGCACGCACTCGGCGAGCGCCGAGCGATCCAAGGGCAGGAGAATTCGTTTAAACATCGGGCGTTCCTCCTTGAGCCACAAATAACACCGACCGGATAGCCGGTCCGATCAAACGCGCGGAATAATCGGTCAACGTCCGGCTGAACCGACTTTCTTGAAATCGATAAAGCCGCGTTCACCATCGATCGAAATCAGTTGCACGCGAACCCAGTCGCCGACATCCAGGCCGTCGAACCCATGAACCAATTTCCCTTTCACCGGCAGAGGGAGGAGCCGCACTCGCCGGGCGATGCTCTGCAAAAGAGCCCGGTGCCGCTTTTCACTCGCCCTGATCGTGTTCATAGGATGTCCCTTTTCACGCCGCCCATCAATTCTCTTTAGCTTTTTTCTGGGGATAAGAATTTGCTTTTTCGCTCTTCGCGACATTCCTTCCTAAAAAGATCGGCATCAACACTTCCCCTCGCATATAGAAGGTAATCCTTGCCGCGGATCGA
>JGI24136J36422_10000331_pt1 | contig 18807 bp, 13 predicted proteins | sample BarGraNGADG00212_2_FD_36422 | JGI IMG/M metagenome (IMG submission 36422)
AAGTGACCCGTAATCGACCCCTGACCAAAACCCTTCATCTTTCCGGAAATGATTGTAAAGTACATCATACGAAGTATTATTGACAAGGAACACATCCAGGTGGCCCGTAATCAGCCATTTCTGGTCGTGCGGAACAAAGACGAAGAAAATATCTTCCGATCTCCTCGAATTAATAACATTTTTCGGAAGATCGACCTGATTATCTTCCGGATGTTCTGATGGAGCACTTTCCTCCGGTGCATCCGGCACATCAAACGATTCATGAAAGAACCTTGACCCGGCATCAACCGGGTCGATAACCAGCAATTCGCTGGCTTGTATCGGGATCTCAAATCCTCCTTCGATGGCAACCGAAACCAGGCGGCTGTCGATAATTTTACGCACAACTCCTCCGCCCGTGGCATTCAGGAATTTGACTTTATCTCCAACTTTTATTCCCATGAAAACAGATAAAAAATGAATTAAAAAACAGAAATTTCGTCAAAGGTACGGTTTCCCGCTATGATCCGATTTTACCCTAAAAAAAATCATTTTGTTTTTTTTTTGTATCTTGCGGCCATTATTAACCAAAAAACAAATATTATGAGGAAAGTTACTCTTTTGCTGATATGCTTATGCATAACGGCAATGAATTCCTTTGCGGGCGGCTACCAGGTTGGGTTGCACAGCCAGCGAAATATTGGCATGGGGCTGATCGGGACCTCCCTTTCCTACGATGCCAGCGCACTATTCTACAATCCGGGCGGGGCCTCTTTTGTCAATTCAAAATTTAGTTTTTCCGGAGGGGTGACCTTTTTAATGGCACGCACCACTTTTCAGTCAAAGGACCAGGCCTACCAGGAAGAGATCAAACATGCTTTGAACTATCCACTTTATTTCTATGTAGCCTACAAACCGATCAAGGACCTGAGTATAGGAATTGCTGTCAATACACCATATGGCTTGAACATGTCATGGCCCGACAACTGGAAAGGCCGGTTCATTATCCAGAACATCTCGTTTAAAGCAATTACTATTCAACCCACGGTTTCCTATAAAATCAAGGATATCATTGGAATTGGAGCAGGACTCGTAATTTCTTACGGAAACGTCNACCTGAACAAGGCNATCCCCCTTGAAGGTACAGGTGGAGAAGGAAAAGTAAACATTAAGGGTACTACGACAAAGTTGGGCTTCAATGCCGGTATCATGATACATCCTACCAAAGGATTAAGCATCGGTATTGATTACCGTTCGAAAATCGATATGGCAGTGAAGGATGCTGATGCAAAATTCACGGTTCCTCAAAGTTTAGCCACGAATTTCCCGGATAACAAGGTGGATGTCACTCTACCCCTGCCGGCCAACCTGGATTTTGGCATATCCTATGAGTTCAATGATAAATTCATGATCGGCTTGGGACTGAATTATGTATTCTGGAACGTTTATGATTCGCTTGTTTTCCAGTTCAAAACCGTCACACCTGCCGTTCAGGGTCATCAAGCTTCTGCAAAACTTTATCAAAGCAGTCTGATTACACGCCTCGGCGCCCAATATAAGATCAATGATATTATTACTGTCAGGCTTGGAGGTTATTATGATCCTTCGCCTGTAAAGGATGATTATCTTGACCCATTGTTGCCAAGTTCGAATGAGATCGGCCTGACCTGTGGTGTTTCCTTATATCCGACAAAAGGGTTCAGCATCGATGCTGCCTTTGAATATCTGATGGGGTCGAAAAGAAATGGCAACGATGTGAACGACAATTTCGCCGGAACATACAAATCTGCCATTTTCATGCCCGGGATCGGCTTAACCTATAATTTTTAATCCTTAAATCGTGAGCATTATGAAAAAAATAGTTTTCTTCATCCTTTCCCTCGCATTGTTATCCGCTTGCAAGCAAAAGGTCAACGAATTCAATGCGGATCGAGGATCAGCGGATTTCACAAAATATGTTTCCCTTGGAAATTCACTGACTGCAGGTTATGCAGATGGTGCGCTCTACAAATCCGGGCAGATAAATTCCTACCCGAACATCCTTGCCCAGCAATTTACCACGGTCGGAGGCGGTGCTTTCATTCAACCACTGATCGAAACCGAAGACGGGATTGGTCTTAACGTTACTCCTTTCGGCCTTTACCTGACACCGAAAATGGTATTAAAGATCCTGCCGGATATGGACTGCGGTGGCACCCCCATTCCAGGTTCTTATTCCCTCAAGCCCGACCTGCTTACCCATACTCCTGACCAGGCCGCCTATGGCGCCATTTTAGCCGCACGGCCAGTGGCAGCGGGTCCCTATAACAACATGGCCGTTCCGGGCGCACAGCTTCAGCACCTATTCTTCAAAGGATACGGTTCACCACTGGGGAATCCCTTTTTCGCAAGATTCGCATCCAACCCGTTGGCATCCATTATTGAGGATGTTATGGCACAGCAACCGACATTCTTTTCACTCTGGATCGGCAACAACGATGTACTGACTTCAGCACTTGCAGGAACATCTTTACTCGTTACACCGGTTGACACCTTCGCAAAATATTACCCAATGGCAGTAGGAGCATTGCTGGCTTCGGGGAAACAGCCTAAAGGAATTGTGGCTACCATTCCCGATGTGACAAGTATTCCCTTCTTCACAACCATCTCGCAGCAACTCCCCTGGAACGGAATTGTTCTGGACACAACACAGGCCACCGGATTGAATACCCTGTATGGAATGTTTGGACACACTGAAATCACATGGCAAGCTGGTCCAAACGGATTCGTTGTTGCAAAGGAAGACGGAACCTGGGCACATATGGGCCCGCAGGATCTCTTTCTCCTGACACTGCCCACTGATTCAATAAAGTGCAAGGGCATGGGCATTGTTGATACCACTGGCGGTGGTTACAAACTATACCCGATCCCCGGCAAATTTGTACTGGATGCCAATGAACAGGCGGTGATCAAGCTGCACGTTGACGCATTTAACGGGATCATTAAACAAACTGCTGCCGTCAAAGGGCTTGCTGTTGCCGATATGAACCAGGTGCTGAAAAGTTTTGCATCCGGAATGGTCTTCGACGGTATAAAATTCAATACATCCTTCGTCACAGGAGGGTTGTTCTCCACTGACGGAATCCATGTGAATCCGAGAGGAAACGCTGTTATTGCAAATTACTTCATACAGGCTATTAATGCCACATATGGCAGTACAATCCCACAGGTCAGTGTTACTGATTACCATGGATTGATTTTCCCGTAATTTTTACTTACAATCTGAAGAGCCGTTTCCGGGAAATGCACTGGGAACGGCTTTTTAATTAGTTTGTGAGTTGGCGAGATGGCGATATAACAGTTACAAAAGATGGCTGTTTATATTGAACATTACGGCCCTAATAGTTATGCAAAAGGTCCTACCACCCTGTTTTCAACAGATCTTTATTTAAGTACTGAAAAAATCCTGCTCTATTACAACCAGCGATTTCAAATTGAGTTTTTGTTTCTTGATGCAAATAACTTTGCAAGACTGGAAAACTGCCAGGCAAGGGGTGTAAACGAGATAAACTTTTATATTAATGCATTACTTACCAAAGTTTCTAAGGAGAATTAATGCGACGAAAAGTACTATTTGTTGTCCCATTTTTATACCCATTTAATAACTTATTACCTCTTAGAGCCATTTCTGGATTCAATATCAATTCCGTGAGTTATGAGATGCTTGGACCGGTGTTTGATAATGATTATGGATTATGTCTTCTTTTAATCTCCCAGATATTTTTGTACTGGAGCTTGACTCTTCAAAATGGGTGTATACATAGTCGTTTCTTTTCTTTTGAATCATTTCAAACAGATTTCTGAAAACATTCTTTTGCCATTACAATAAAATATTTTTTTCGATTGTATCAAAAAAAATTATATTTGTAGTGACAATTCATTGAAAATTATTGGAAATTAACTGGTTCATCGGAAAATGTAAAGTAAAAATATCAATGAAGCCGCATATGACAAAAAGAGAGTACGAGTAAATTATCAAACGGCAACGGCACTACGTTTACAGGCAAAGCTTTAGTATTCTTTGGAATGAAAATAAGTTCAAACAATTGATAAACCCATTAAAAATTAAACAGTTATGAAAAAAAGAACAAAAATTTGGATTTACCCGATAGCGATTTTGGGCGTGGTATTAATGATTTCAAGTAGCTGCAAGAAGAAGGATGACAACAACACTCCCACACCGCAGGTTCCAGTAGTAACAACTGACGAAGTAAGCAATATTACACAAACTACTGCCACAAGCGGAGGAAATGTAACATCACAGGGCACTACAGCGGTTATTGGCAAGGGTGTTTGCTGGAGTACATCCCAATCACCAACTACTGCGGATAATCATACCAGTAATGGAAATGGAACCGGAAGCTTTTCAAGTAATATAACAGGATTAACTGCGAATCCAAATTATTACGTAAGGGCCTATGCAACGAATAGCGTGGGGACAGCATATGGAAATCAGGTGTTCTTCACGCCAGATGTTATTACTTTTGTTGTCACATCCCAGCCCAATGGGACGGATTATTTCGATATCTGGGCCAAATGTATTACAGACGATATCCTGTTGACCAAGGTCATTATTAAAGATCCGTTTAACATAAGTTATACCTATACAGGGAATCAGCAATTGTGGCTTAAGGATGAAATAGTTGGATTTCCAGATACTTACCCTAAATCATCCGGGACCTGGCTCTTGACCTTCTATGGTAATTTGTCGTCCGATAGCTCACCTTTTGTTTCAAATGCCACCTTGATCATTGCGAAGAAATAGTGAAGGTCTTGGACGAAACCAAATAATTTGTCAAAGAGCAATCAACGGCAACCAGGGGGACTTGACTAAGACAACATATATAGATCTACCTGCCATCAGTGCCTTATAATCACTTGACTTTCTCGTTCAATGAAAATATTCAACCCTTCTAAAAACTTTTTATTTATGAAAACGAAAATTTGGATTTACTCATTAGCAATCTTGGCTGTAGTATTAATTATCTCAAGTAGTTGCAAGAAGAAAGATGACAATAATGCTAATCCTTCCTTGACAACAATAACCGATAAAGATGGTAATGTTTATNNTACTGTGACTATTGGAACACAAGTATGGATGGTTCAGAACCTAAAAACCACAAAATTCAATGATGGTAGTTCAATATCTCAAGTCACTGTCGATACGATTTGGGGAAATATGACCACACCAGCTTATTGTTGATATGATAATACGATCGGATATAAAGATACTTATGGGGCTTTGTATAACTGGTACGCTGTACAAACTGGTAAACTTGCTCCATCAGGGTGGCATGTACCCACTCAGGCAGATTGGAACACTCTTGCGATATATTTAGGTGGGGCTGCGATGGCCGGGGGTAAGTTAAAAGAAAGTGGTACATCACATTGGGCAGATCCTAATACTTCAGCCACAAATGAAAGTGGTTTTACTGCATATGCAGGGGGGATAAGGTATAAAGGCAATAGTTATTTAGACACTAGGTTCACTGCTATGGGTCAATATGGCAATTGGTGGAGTTCTACTTCTACTCCATTTCAAACTTGGTATCATTATACTACTATCGATCTATCTTATGATTCCCAGGATATGGGGATATATACTGATGAGTTTAAAGCAGCTTTGGGCATGTCCGTACGATGTATTAAAGATTAGCTTGTTCTATTATCAATATTTGAATATTTCGGGGTAATGAGTGCCTTTATCATTTTAATAATTTATTGAGGTTAGCTTTTAAAAAACGCGCGGTTTTTCCAACGATACGTTATAAAGGTGAAAGAACCCACAGTTTTATCTTACAAATCATGAACTGACATAATTAATTAAAGAAACATGGAGACCAGATACCATGATAAAAACGGGGCACACCTGAAAAGCCATAAGAGTAAGGAATTAATAAAAGAAAAAATGAAAACGAAAATATTACTATTTGTTTTATTTACAATTTTTATAAATATTTCTTTAATAGCGCAACCTGGCTCTCTTGACAATTCTTTTGGTACAGGAGGTATAGTTACAACGCAAATCGGAACTGTGAGTGGTAGTGTTGACGATGGATATTCTGTTGCCATCCAGAGTGATGGTAAAATTGTGGTTGCTGGTTCGACTTGGGATGATAACACTACTAATTTTGCTATAGCCCGTTACAACACTGATGGTAGTCTGGATAATACCTTTGGTTTTGGTGGAAAAGTTAATACTAATATCGGAGGTAATGCAACTGGTAGGTCTATCATCATCCAGAATGATGGTAAAATTGTGGTTGCTGGATATCATTATAATGGCAGCAACCAAGATTTTGTTTTAGCACGTTACAATATTGATGGTAGTTTGGATAACACATTTGGTTCCAGTGGTATTGTTATAACTGATTTTGGATTTTTTGATTATTGTTATTCAATTGCCATGCAGAGCGATGGGAAAATAGTAGCAGCAGGTCAAAGTAATGATAATATTGCACTAGCACGTTACAATATTGATGGTAGTTTGGACAATACCTTTGGTTCTGGCGGAAAAGTGACAAAGGACTTAGGAGGATCTGACGGTGCCTATTCAATCGCTATACAAAGCGATAACAAATCAGTGATTGCATGTAGTAGTAGCATCTATGCTGGGAGTGTATTCATGCGTTACACAAATACTGGAATCTTAGATAATACTTTTGGTTCAGGTGGAGTTGTCATTGAAAATGATGGAGGTGCAAGTGATGTCGTTATTCAGAGCGATGGTAAAATAGTAGCAGCAGGATCAAGTAATTATGATTTTTTTTTAGTCAGGTTCAATGAGGGTGGAAATTTGGACAACACATTCGGATCAGGGGGAAAAGTAACAACAAGTTTCGGTCAGGATGAAGTTGCTACTGCACTTGCCATTCAAAGTAATGGTAAAATTGTTGCTGTAGGAACACATGAAGAAAATGCATATCTATATAATCATGATTTTGCTTTAGCACGTTACAATATTGATGGTAGTTTGGATAACACTTTTGGCTCTAGCGGAAAAGTAATTACGCCACTGGATCCATTTAGTACAACCGATGATTTTGCATGTTCGGTTGCCATCCAGAATGACGGGAAAATTATTGTTGCAGGATATAATCTATCATATACCGGATCTTACAATGATCATTTTGTAGTAGTCCGATATAATAATTATGGGCTTGGAGTTAATGAAAAAAATGCTTACCTAATTGATGGAATCATTTATCCAAATCCATCTGCTGGACAGTTTACTATAAAAATTGAAGACAATCTGAATAAAATAATGAAATATGAATTTGTAATTTTTAATAACTTAAACCAGATAATTCATCGACAAACACTAACTTCAAAACAAGAAATGATTAACTTGAATTTACCAAGCGGAGTATATTTTTACAGAATAAATAATGAGATAAATGATCTAAACATTAATGGGAAATTAGTAATACAATAGCCTTGTCCATAACCGAGCCGGCAGCCTCAATTCGGGTACAATACGAAGCCCAGCACGCACCTGACTGGCCTATGGCCTTGGAAATGAAAAGAAACAGCAAGTAAATCCGAGTAACTTTGGGATTTTCATTATCCAGAATCCAGAATCCAGCATCCAGCATTCATTCTTCCTTCCTACGTTATCTGTCTCCATAAAAAGTATAAATTTGTCGTCAAAGTTGCATCTTGATGCTGATCATACACAGACACAATACCGATCCATATTTCAACCTGGCCACTGAAGAATATGTATTGAAGGAGATTAGCGATGACACGTTCATGCTTTGGAGAAATGCCCCTTCCATCATAGTCGGGAAACACCAGAATACCCTTGCTGAGATCAACCTGGATTATGTGAGGGAGAACGACATAAAAGTCGTGCGGAGGCTATCCGGCGGTGGGGCAGTTTTTCACGATCTCGGCAACCTGAACTTCACCTTCACCATGAAGGGAGAAGGAAGTAACCTGATCAACTTCAGAAAATATACGGAACCGATACTGGAAGTGCTCGTAAGACTTGGGATTGATGCACGTTTCGAAGGCAGGAACGACCTGACCATCGGAGGAAAAAAATTCTCAGGAAATGCAATGCATATCTGGAAGAACAAGGTTCTTTCGCACGGCACACTCCTGTTTTCTTCCCATATGCCTGACCTGAGCGCTGCATTGAATGCCGACCCCTTGAAGTTCAAAGACAAAGCCGTAAAATCGGTGCGAAGCAGGGTCACCAACATCAGCGATCACTTGATAACACCAATGGATGTGCTTGAGTTTTCAACCCTGATCGAAAACCACATCATGGAAAAATACCCGGATGCCATTCTCTATGAACTTACAAATGAAGATCATGAAAGGATCAGGGAAATGGTAGAATCCAAGTATGGTACATGGGAGTGGAATTTCGGGTATTCTCCCCAATACAATTTCAGCAAGGTACTTCGCACCCAAAACAGCGGTACGATTGAATTTAATATTGATGTCACAGATGGGATCATTCGTGATATCAGGATCTTCGGAGATTATTTCAATATATGCGATACCGAAGAGATCGAAAATGCGCTCCGGAATATTCAGCATTCCAAAGGAAAAATCCGGGAAGCATTATCCCCTTATAACATCAGCGATTACTTTAACAACCTTACCATTGACGAGTTTATTGAAGGAATGTTTTGAGTTAGAAAGTTTTTAAAGTTTATAAAGTAATAAAGTTTGTAAAGTTTGTAAAGTTCGTAAAGTTCATAAAGAAATTTTGAGTTTGTAAATCAAAGTATTAACCATCATACAACGACATGAACTACAAAGACATTTTTAATCGACTCTGGCAAGATTACATCACGCAAAATCCTGCAACGAAAAAAGTTTATGACCTGCTTGTCAGGGAAGGTGAAACTATTGTTAACGATCATATTGCATTCCGCACCTATAATCATCCCCTTATCGGGATCGATGCGCTGTCAAAAGTTTTTATAAAGAACGGCTACGAATACAAGCGCGATTATCATTTTGAACAGAAGAAGTTGTATGCCAAACATTTTGAACACAAGACCGACCGGGAAGCACCGCGGGTATTTATCAGTGAGCTCCTGGTGGATCAATTCAGTGAACACATGCAGCGTGTTGTGAAAGAGTGGGTAGGGAATATTCCAATGAGCGTAATAAAATCGGACGAGTTGATCTATGCCGGGAATGTTTCGGGGACCCCATCCTACAAGACTTATGAAAAGCTCCGGATCGAATCTGAGTATGCGGCATGGCTTTATGTGAATGGGTTCCGGGCAAACCATTTCACGGTGAGCGTGAATGAACTGAAAGAATATGACACCGTTGAAAAAGTCAATACATTCCTCAAATCCAATGGATTTCTTCTGAATGATGCCAACGGGGAAGTGCAGGGAACGCCCATGGACCAGCTGGAACAATCCAGCATTAAAGCCGGTATCCTCCGGGTTCCTTTTCAGGAGGGAGAATTTGATATTCCAGGTTGTTATTATGAATTTGCCCTCAGGCATCCTGAACCTAACGGAAAACTTTACAGTGGTTTCGTAGCCAAGTCGGCAGATAAAATCTTTGAATCCACCAATTATTATAAGAAATGAAATGTATTCTCCGTTCTCTCCTATGGATCGTTCTACTGGCTGCCATGCCGGGATGCGGGCCGGAAAATACCAGGACGAATGGCAACCCGGTATCAGCCATACCAGTTGAGAAAGGGAAGATCATTCCCAAGGTCACCTGCCAGAAATATTACACCGTTAGCTATGCACTCTATCTTCCGAAGAGCTATACTACAGTCCGAAAATTCCCGGTGATCATCGCCTTCGACCCAAAGGGTAGCGGAGTACTGCCACTGGAAAAATACAAAGACCTCGCCGACAAATACGGTTATATCCTGATGGGTTCGAACGACTCGAAAAACGGACAGGACATGAACACTTCCGGTGTCATCATCGATGCGTTGTTCAGCGAAACATCCGGCAGGTATTTCATTGACTCGACCCGGGTTTATGTGATGGGTTTTTCGGGTGGAGCACGCATTGCCTGCATCATTGGTTTATTCCAAGGTGGCGTAGCCGGTGTAATCGGCTGCGGGGCAGGGTTTCCATCCACAAACCAGCCTGTAAGGTTCAAACCTGACTATATCTCACTTGCCGGAAATGCCGATTTTAACATGAATGAGCTGATCAACCTCGACAAGCAGTTGGACCAGGCAAAATTCACGCATGCTTCGATCCTGTTCAACGGAAGGCATGCCTGGCCTCCGATTGAGGTCATGGAAAATGCATTTGTCTGGACTGAATTCTGTTCCATGCGCAAAGGCATCATCCTGAAGAATGATTCCATGATCCTTGATTTCATTCGTTTGCAGGAAAAAATTATTGCGAAAGATAAAGAAACGGGCGATGCTGTGGCAGAACATAATCATCTCATCAACCTGATCCGTTTTGTAGACGGACTCACTTCCACCGAAGATTTCAAAAAAACACTGGCTGATCTTGAAAACTCAACTTCTTATAAAATCCAGGAAAAACAACATGAGCAGCTGATCGGAAAAGAAATGAAGGAGCAGCAATCCTTAAATGAAAATTTCTTTCCAAATGATATCGACTGGTGGAAGGGGAAAATCGCAAATTACGAACTCCGGATCACCAAAGGAAAAGATTCATCGGATGTGAGGATGTGCAAGCGGTTAAAGAGTTACCTGAGCCTTCTTTCCTATATGAGCTATACCCGGAGTTTATCGTCAAATGACACGGTAGCCGCGAAACATGCCATGATGATCTACGAGATCATCGACCCGGAGAATGCAGCCAGCACTAAAGCAGATAAGGGAAAGTAAATGGAAATCAAAAAAATCCGGGAGAGTTTCGAAGCCCTTCGCAGCAATTTTACCGGTGATCTTTATACCGATGATCTGTGGCGGATGATGTATGCCACCGACGCTTCCGCTTACCGTGAAGTGCCTTTTGCGGTAGCACGTCCGCGACATGATGAAGATATCAAGACCCTCATCGCCTTTTCCAGGAAACATTCCATTCCGCTTATTCCCAGGACAGCAGGAACCTCTCTTGCCGGCCAGGTAGTCGGTAACGGACTTATCGTAGATGTTTCCAGGTATATGACAGAGATCCTTGAGATCAACAAAGGGGAACATTGGGTACGGGTGCAACCTGGCGTCATCCTTGATGAATTGAACAAAGTGCTTGAACCCTGTGGATTATTTTTCGGGCCGGAGACCTCTACTTCCAGCCGTTGCATGATCGGGGGAATGGTTGGAAACAATTCCTGCGGGGCGCATTCCATCATGTATGGCAGTACCCGCGATCATGTGCTTTCGGTAAAAACCCTGCTCGCAGATGGTTCTGAAGTTGAATTCAAAGATATCTCTCCGGAAGAATTTCGGCAAAAAACAGAAGGTGAAACCCTGGAAAGCACTATCTACCGGACTTTTTACGAAATATTATCCGATACTTCAAATCAGGATGAGATCCGGAAGGAGTTTCCCAAACCTACAATCCACCGGAGAAATACCGGCTATGCCATAGATATCCTTCTTGAAACCGATCCCTTTACCGGTAACGGGGTTCCTTTCAATCTTTCAAAATTACTGGCCGGATCCGAAGGAACGCTGGCTTTTTCCACCGAAATCAAACTCAACCTGGTTCCGCTTCCTCCAAAGCAAAAGGCGCTGATCTGTGTTCATTGCAATACGATTGCCGAGGCGCTGGAAGGCAACCTGATTGCCCTGAAATATAATCCCGGCGCAGTGGAGTTGATGGACAAAGCCATCATGGATTGCACCAAAGACAATATTACCCAGCGCAAGAACCGTTTCTTTATTGAAGGCGATCCCGGCGCCATTCTGATCATTGAATTTGCAAGGGAAACGAAAGAGGAGATCCTTATCCTTGCCCGCGAAATGGAAAATGAGATGCGGAATGCCGGTTTTGGATACCATTTCCCCGCCATCTTCCCGCCCGACCTGAAAAAAGTCTGGGATCTCCGGAAAGCCGGGTTAGGTGTGCTCTCCAATTATCCCGGTGACCGGAAACCGGTTCCGGTGACCGAAGATACGGCTGTCAGCCCGGAAGACCTTCCAGCTTACATAAAAGAATTCCGTGAGTTGCTTGAACGGCTGCATCTGGTATGTGTCTTTTATGCCCATATCGGGTCGGGGGAATTGCACCTGCGTCCGGTATTAAACCTGAAAGATCCTGCGGATGTTGAGTTATTTCACATGGTTGCATTGGAAACGGCCAAACTAGTAAAGAAGTACCGGGGCTCCCTGAGCGGGGAACATGGCGATGGCCGGCTGCGGGGGGAATTCATTCCGCTGATGATCGGCGAACGCAATTACAATTTTTTAAAACAGGTCAAGCAGGCTTTTGACCCGGATGGATTCCTGAATCCCAACAAGATCGTTGATACCCCGAAAATGAACTCCAGCCTGCGGTTTGAACCGGGGCAGAAAACAAAGGAGATCGCGACAATATTTGATTTCTCTTCCAGCCATGGAATCCTCCGGGCAGCCGAGCAATGCAATGGTTCGGGTGATTGCAGGAATACCTTCCTGACCGGTGCAGCCATGTGTCCATCCTACCAGGTCCTGAAAGACGAGAATACAACCACCCGGGCCAGGGCCAATATCTTAAGGGAATTCCTGACACGGTCGCCAAAAACCAATCCATTCGATCATAAGGAAATTTACGAGGTGATGGACCTCTGTTTATCCTGCAAAGCCTGCAAGTCGGAATGTCCGTCGAATGTGGATATTGCGAAACTGAAGGCGGAATTCCTGCAGCATTATTATGATGCCAACGGAATTCCGCTGCGGTCATGGCTGATCGCCAACATTACTTCCATAAACCGGTTGGGAAGTATACTTCCGGGGCTCTTCAACTTCTTCATAAAGAATTCCTTTTCTTCAGGAATCATAAAAAATCTTCTGGGGTTTGCAACTAAGCGGAATGTGCCGTTACTGTACAAAACAACACTGGTTGTCTGGGCAAAGAATTATTCTCAGGTACTGACGGGGAATAAAGGCAAAGTTTTTCTTTTTGCCGATGAATTCAGTAATTTCAATGATGTAGAAATCGGAATCAAAGCGGTTAAACTCCTGAACAAAGCGGGTTTCGAAGTTGAAATACCGGATGCAGTGGAGAGCGGCCGGACCTTTCTCTCGAAAGGTCTTATCCGTAAAGCAAAAAAAATTGCAAATAAAAACATCACATTGTTAAAGGATCGGATCACAGATGAAATGCCTTTGATCGGTATTGAGCCTTCTGCCATTTTAACCTTCCGGGATGAATACCCCGAATTGGTTGATCCGGCATTGAAGGAGGATGCACTCCGGGTGGCAAAGAATGCGTTACTTTTTGATGAATTCTTTGTGAACATTACAGACCGAAGCGGTCAACCGTTAAGTTCCATATTTACCCATGAGAGACGGAACATCAAACTTCATGGTCATTGCCACCAGAAAGCGCTGGCCTCCATGGACCCGACGGTGAAAATGCTTTCCATCCCGGAAAATTTCCAGGTGGATCTGATCAAATCGGGTTGCTGCGGGATGGCCGGATCTTTCGGATATGAAAAGGAACATTACGATGTATCCATGAAAGTAGGCGAACTTATTCTCTTCCCTGAAGTCAGGAAAGCCGCAGAAGATACGATCATTGCTGCACCGGGAACCTCATGCCGGCACCAGATCAGAAACGGGACCGGCCGGAATGCCGTCCACCCCATTGAGGTGCTGTATGATGCTTTACTTTAATGTATCAACATCTTTTCTTGATTTTTTCTTCTTCGTGATACTTCGTGCGCCTTTGTGGTTATTTTTTCTACCACGAAGTCACACAAAGGGTTTCACAAAGGAACACAAAGGAAATTCTGTATCAAATGCTGATCGTCATTCCGTCTTCGGCGATAATTGTATCCGGGAAAACAGACCGGGCTTCTTCCAGCAGAGGTTGAAGATCATCGTAACGGGCGGAGAAATGGCCGATCAGCAACTTCTTCACATTTGCTTTTTTTGCAAGGGTTGCTGCTTCGATCGTGGTTGAATGTTGTTTTTCCTTTGCATTGGCAGCCATGTTCTGCATGAACGTAGTTTCATGGTAAAGGAGGTCACACTCCCGGATGAACGGGAGGATAGCTTCAGTATATGCCGTATCGGAGCAATAGGCATAAGATCGCGGTGAAGGCGGATCCAGCGTAATCTCTGCATTTTTATAAACCTTCCCCTGTTCATCTATATAATCCTCTCCTTTTTTCAGGTTCTGCATTTCTGCTATAGGAATCTTTAACTTCGCAAGCAGGTCTTTTCTGATCCTGCGTTCCTGTATCTTCTCCCGGAACAGGAATCCGCAGGTCGGCACACTGTGAAGAAGCGGAAAGGAATGGATGGTAACTTTTTCGTTCTCATAAATCATCTCATACCTGGAAAAAGAAAGGGGATGAAAGAACAAGGGATAGTTCAGGGTAGTTTGTGAAGCTTCCATCTGAAGATCGAGGATTTCCTTCAGCAAAGGCGGGCCATATAGATGCAGTTCTTCTTTCCGCCCAAGCAAGTGCAGGGAATTCAGCAGGCCGATGAGTCCGAAAAAATGATCCCCGTGTAAGTGGCTGATAAAGATCCGCTGTACCCGCTGAAAATGTACATGAAATTTGCGGATCTGTAACTGCGTTCCTTCTGCGCAATCGATCAAATACAAACGCTCATTCACATTGAGCAAATGAGCGCTTGGGTTTCTCGTTAGCGTAGGAATTGCAGAATTGCTTCCAAGAATTGTTAATGAAAAGGTCATTGCTGACTATTCTTCCTTAGGTTTGTCTACTTTGGGTTCTTCTGCTTTGGGTTCTTCTGCTTTGGGTTCTTCTACTTTGGGTTCTTCTGCTTTAGCTTCTTCTACTTTGGGTTCTTCTGCTTTGGATTCTTCAGGTTTACGTTCCACTTCCTTTGCAGCTTCTTTCCTGGCATGTTTTTCCTTCTCTTCGGCTTTGACCATATCCGATTTAAGGTTAGCCAGTGATTCAATGTCGCCGAGGGTGGTCTTTTCGAGGTTATCCTTGATCTTCTTGACTGTTTTTTTGGAAGAATCCTTTACTTTCTTCTTTTCATCGGATTCACCTCTCTTTTCACCACCTACAGCGTCCTGGTAAACCTTTGAGTGGGAAAGGATAATCTTCTTGTTATCCTTGGAGAATTCAATCACCTTGAAATCGAGAATTTCTTCCTCCTTGGCATGGCTGCCGTCTTCCTTAGTCAGGTGGCGGAGCGGTGCAAAACCTTCAACGCCATAGGGAAGCGCAATGATAGCACCCTTGTCGTTCATATTAACGATGGTACCGCTATGAACCGATCCGACAGAGAACACCGATTCGAACACGTCCCATGGATTCTCTTCAAGCTGCTTGTGGCCCAGGCTCAGCCTGCGGTTATCAACATCAATATCAAGAACCATGACATCGATTTTTTCGCCGGTCTTGGTGAATTCAGCAGGATGCTTGATCTTCTTCGACCATGACAAGTCAGAAATGTGGATAAGTCCGTCAACACCTTCTTCCAGTTCAACAAAAATCCCGAAGTTGGTAAAGTTGCGAACAGTAGCAGTATGTTTCGATTTCAGCGGATATTTTTCCTTGATGTTTGACCATGGGTCGGGGATCAGTTGCTTGATACCCATCGACATCTTCCGCTCTTCGCGGTCGAGTGTAAGGATAACAGCTTCCACTTCCTGTCCTACCTTGAGGAAATCCTGTGCTGTACGCAGGTGCTGTGACCATGACATTTCGGAAACGTGGATCAGTCCTTCAACGCCCGGAGCAATCTCTACAAATGCACCGTAATCGGCGATAACCACGACTTTTCCTTTTATCTTGTCGCCAATCTTCATGGTCTCATTGAGTGAATCCCATGGATGAGGTGTAAGTTGTTTCAGGCCGAGGGCGATACGTTTTTTATTTTCATCGAAATCAAGGATAACAACCTTGATCTTCTGATCCAGTTTTACAATCTCTTCCGGATGGCTGATACGTCCCCAACTGAGGTCGGTGATGTGGATGAGTCCGTCAACACCGCCAAGGTCAATAAATACGCCATAGGAAGTAATATTTTTAACGGTTCCCTCAAGGATCTGTCCTTTTTCCAGTTTCTTGATGATCTCGGCTTTCTGTGCTTCCAGTTCATCTTCGATCAGGGCCTTATGGGAAACCACTACGTTCTTGTATTCGTGGTTGATCTTCACCACCTTGAATTCCATTACTTTGTCAACAAATACGTCGTAATCGCGGATGGGCTTCACATCGATCTGTGAGCCGGGGAGGAAAGCTTCAATTCCAAAGATGTCGACAATCAAACCACCCTTGGTGCGCGATTTCACATAACCTTTGATGATCTCCTGGGTTTCGTAAGCGGTATTGATCCGTTCCCACGATTTCAGGATCCGTGCTTTTTTATGGGAGAGAAGAAGCTGTCCGCTAGGGTCTTCCTGATTCTCAACATACACTTCCACCTTGTCTCCAACCTTCAGGTCAGGATTGTAGCGGAATTCGTTCAGGGGAAGCACACCATCAGATTTAAAACCGATGTTGATGACAACTTCCCGGTTATTCATTGCAACGATGGTACCATCGATGACTTCATGCTCTGTGATCGAACTCAGGGTTCTGTCATATTCCTGCTCCAGCCTTGCCTTTTCGTTGGCATCATAGATCTCATGTTTCTTCCCGATCGAATCCCAGTCAAAATCCTTCATGGATTCGTAAGCTGACCTGGGAATAGCAATTACAATAGGTTTTGCAGGTTCTTCTAAAACTGCAGTTTCTTTGGTTTCTTCAACAACTTCCTCGGAAGCTTCCATCTTCACTTCTTCCGGTTTATTTTGTTCCAATTCGTTGTTAACATCTAATTCTTCGGTCATTTAATTTTGCTTTGTGGCAGCGCATGTGCATCCGCCGGGTTTATACTAGGTGAATTGCTTTTCTCATCCTAAAAGCCACAATATCAATATGATTTCGAGAATTTTTCTTCGGATGAAAATTGGGGTGCAAAGATAGAAATAAAATATTAAATAACCAACAGGCGGAAAGAAGTACGAAGTACGAGGTACAAAGAACGGAGTAAGTTGAAAAAGTTATAAAGTTGTAAAGTTTTAAAGTACCCGTGAACATTATATTCACCAGCTCACCAGCTCACCAGCTCATCAGCTAATAAACTTACCGTATCAATGTCACAGTTCCCATTGATTTGTATTCTCCTTTTCCGATATCGGATCCCTCCCAGATGGTTCCATCAACAAAGACGGCCCTTATTATCCACACATAGGTCCCTTGCTGATAGAGATCCCCATTGCTTTTGCGGCCATTCCAGCTTTCAACAGGCCGGCCGTCGCTGTCAAGGAGTGAGGATTCCCAAAGAAGATGTCCCCAGGAGTCGAACACTTCTACCTTGTATTGCTTCAGATTAACACCCACCGGTTTGAATACGTTGACCCCGCTGATATCAGTCGTCGGGGCGAAAGCATTCGGCACATATAATCCCTTGAACAACATCTCATATTTATAGAAGCTGGTATCAGCGCAACCAAAATTATTGGCAGATACGAGCATGATCGTATATGTTCCATCCTGCTTATACGTCACAAACGGGTTTTCATCGGTTGACGTGTATCCATTCCCAAAGTCCCAGAAATAGCTATCGGCGCCTTCGGATTTATTCCTGAGCTGTATCTTTCCTGCCATGTTTGAAAGGTTATCCATCAGAATGAACGCACTTAACGGAGATGGGTTGACAGTTATCGTGGAATCAACGGTATCATAACATCCATGATGGTCTTTGACGATCAACAGTACATCATAATTCCCTTCTTTATTATATTCATAAACCGGGTCCTTGAGTGTAGAAGTATCCTTTTTCGTCTGCACCACGCCAAAGTTCCAGTGCCATCTTTCAATGGTTGTGTCAATCACGATCGACCGGTCAAAGAAATAAGTTGGATTATCGCTACATGCCAGGGTATTGATAAATTTAGCATCCGGCAGGGCAAATACGCTGGTCGGTTTTGTTAGTGAATCCTTGCACCCGAATTTGTTGATCACCGCAAGACTGACGTCATATTCTCCTGCTGCACCATATTGGTGGGAAGGATCGGATAAGTTTGAGAAATTGTTATTTCCTGAGGAAGGATCACCAAAATTCCATCTCCACGAGGAGATATCTGCCCCGAAAGCATTCGTCATATCCTTAAATAATGTGATTTTATTAAGACAAACCGGAACGGCAGAGAATTGAGTTTTAGGAGACTTGTTGATGGTCACCATCCTGGTGGCAGTATCCGTAAATGTTTGCCCTGAAACTCCAGCAAAAATCATCAGTTGGACCTGGAAGGTTCCGGAATTTGCATAGGTATGCCTGATTTTCAAGGCGTACTTTGTGTACACCGTGTCAATCCCATCGCCGAAGGTCCAGTGCCACTGGGTAATCTGGTTAACCGGCATGGAATTGTCGGTGAATGTAACCGGGGAGTTAGCGCATGCCGCCGGAACACTCTGGATAAAGCTGGCAGATATGCAGGCAGGGCGTTCAACAAGTTGCGATATTGTATCGGAGCACCCGTAGTTGTTTGTCACTCTCAGGCTTACCCGATAAGTTCCCGGGATATCAAAGGCATGAGTCGTATTCCCCGTTCCGGGAGGTACGATAGTTTGAACCGGAGATCCATCACCGAAGTTCCATATCCAGCTTGAAATCGTTCCGCTTCCGGCAGAGGACAAATCCGTGAAAAGTGTCAGGCTGTCACATGGCGGAGAGACAAATGA
>JGI24136J36422_10000346_pt1 | contig 18265 bp, 16 predicted proteins | sample BarGraNGADG00212_2_FD_36422 | JGI IMG/M metagenome (IMG submission 36422)
GTTTGTTTAGTTTTGGCGTCAGACCATTTCGACGAGGCGGATTATCTTCGTGACTACAATGACTTCTTAGAGGCCACAAAGAGCTAGGATGAGGTGTGATCTCCGCGTTACAGGGGCAAAAACGGGAGCTTTCCTGTTTTACCGAACTACATGGAATAGAGATCGGGCAACTATCCATCTCTCATGTTTTTTGAAGGCGACGCCTTGATCGCTGTTATGCCGCAAATATATCAGAAGATGAACCTGCCTTTATAGGGCTTCTGCGCATCGGCTTGTGTTATGACCAAGCTAAGCGGCAGCCGGATAATCGCCTACGCGTGTGACTGCTTCGCGCTTTGAAGCCGTATGGTGTGCGTGCAGGTCGGTTGCATTTCTCTAGACCGTTTGGTTAGCGCGTAACGGTTGCGATTCTGCCGCACCACTAGCGTCACTGCGTCATGCCTATCTTTATAACAAGTAAGCATATCAGATATGAGCATAAGATCGCCGAAATCTGCTTTGAATCCTATCGCCCTTGAATTTCTGTTCCGCCCTCAAAAAAAACCGATTAGGGATTGGCAAGATCGTGTCGTCAAAAGGTTAGACCTTACGGCATTGGGTTGCTAATCCACAGCCAAAGATATGACGATTGCCTATCTTATCACCGCTTATAATAATCCGAAACATCTTCAACGCCTCATCAACGCCCTTTCGTCTGAGTCGTCGGCTTTTTTCGTTCACATTGACCGCAAATCAAATATGGATGATTTCTCAGGGATCAACGGGAAGAATGTCTATTTTTGTAAGGATAGAATCCGTTCTCACTGGGGTGACTTTTCGACAGTCAGGGCGATATTGATGCTTATGCAGATGGCCACAACCGATGATCGTCACTTTAACTATTTCCCGCTTCTTAGTGGAACTGATTATCCGGTGCAACCGACATCGTATATTGAGACTTTTTTTCGTCGCCACAATGGAACGGAATTTATCAACTTTGGCGACGGGACGCAAACCAGAGACTTCACTTTCATAAACGACGTTATTGACGCACTCGGGCTGGCAGCTAAAACCGAGCTTTGTGGCGAGGTATTCAACGTCGGCGGAGGGAGCCAGATAAGCGTGAATGAGCTTGTTGAAGAAATCCAACGCGTCACAGAAAAGAGAGCTGTAATCCATCGCACGGTTGCACAGAAGGGCGATGTCAAAGACACATAGGCAGACATAAGCATGGCGCGAAACCATTTGGGCTGGAGACCGCGCTGGCACATTAGGGAGGGATTGAAAGAATATGTAAGATGGCGTCACGAACTGCAGCATTCTCTCTAAATGAGTGCTTTAAATCATCAGCCGGTAGATTAACGACATTAGAGACCGATAGCCAGCCAATAAGTGCTATACTCGCTGCAAGGCTCGCGAAGCCTGCGATTAAAGTGGACTTTCAACAGACTTTGTGATAGAAAGGTTGGCCACTGGATAAAAGGTCCACAATTATTTCTGCAGATCCAGAGTTCTGATCGAAAATGATCGGAACTTAATGGTAATAGCGGCAAGAGAGCTGGCGCAGCAATGGCAGCCCTGCAAACTAGACGTCACCTTTATCTAGCGATTACGCGAGAGGTACTAGCGTGGTGTTACTCCGATTAAATGGATTAAAACTGCAGACGATCCGGATGGGGGACAAACCTGACACGTCGGCAAAGCTGATTCAGAGTCCAAAGCCGAAACGTGACTGAGCGCGATGTTACTAGTTCGATTCAAGAGACAAGCGTCTTAGACTCTCGAACCGCGAACACTGACTACGACAGGGCTAATGATATGGACAGCAGACTGGTAACAACGTATGAACCCGATAATTCTTTAAAGAAGGGATATAAGGGCATCTTTCCCGAGATCTTTAATGAGCTCAAAGCGAACCGCTGGCTGATTTTTCAGCTGTTTAAGAAAGACTTCCTCGCTTTGTACAAGCAATCCTTTATAGGGATTATGTGGGCGGTGATAATACCCCTTATCACCGTCGGCACCTTTGTCGTCTTGAATGGTGCTGGCGTTTTCAATGCCGGAGCGATCGCTGTTCCGTACGCCCTGTACGCCGTGCTTGGCGTTGCAATCTGGCAGCTGTTCGCGGCGGGCCTTATTGCCAGCTCGAATTCACTGGTCTTGGCTGGTCCAATGATTACGAAGATCAATTTTTCCCTGAAATCACTCGTCGTTGCGTCCCTGGGTCAGTCACTTCTGTCGTTCTTGATTCAGTTCTGCTTGGTGGTGGTTCTGCTCGTATATTATAGATTTGTACCAAGCGCGTGGATATTACTCATGCCCCTCCTGATTATCCCGATCATCCTCTTGACCATGGGCCTCGGCTTCATCTTATCTCTCTTGAACGGGATACTGCGCGATATTGGCAACATGCTTTCAGTTTGTATGACGTTTTTTTTGTTCTTGACGCCGATCTTGTACGCAAAACCGACGACCGGCATTCTTGCAGTCGTCTCGACCTATAACCCGTTGTATTACCTTGTGGGCGTACCACGAGAGCTTGTGTTGGCGGGCACCATCTCCGAATGGAAGGGATTTGCGCTGTCGAGCGCCCTTGCCGCGACTGTGTTTCTCATCTGCTTAGTTATATTCCACTTAACAGAGACGCGAATCACCGAGAGGATCTAAATGAACGACGAGGCAGTGATACGGGTGGAGCACGTGTCCAAAAAGTTCTGTAAGAACTTGAAGACCTCTATGCGATATGGAATCGAAGACATTAGCAGGAACGCGGTAGGCATGCCGTCTCGTTGCGGACAGCTTCGGGAGCGGGAGTTTTGGGCAGTNGATGACGTNNCATTCGAAGTGGAGCGGGGGGAGACTCTGGGGCTCATTGGCCCCAACGGTTCTGGAAAGACAACGCTATTGAAAATGTTGAATGGGATCTTTTGGCCCGATAAGGGAAAAATTACCGTAAAAGGAAGAGTGGGCGCTCTCATAGAGGTAGGCGCAGGTTTTCATCCGATGTTGACCGGTCGGGAGAACATCTACGTTAACGCCGCGATTTTGGGCATGTCGAAAGCAGAAACACAGGCTAAGTTTGACAGTATCGTGGAGTTCGCTGATATTGGCGATTTTCTTGATACTTCCGTCAAGCACTACTCAAGCGGAATGTTCGTGCGATTGGGATTTGCAGTTGCTGTGCATTGTGAACCTGATGTCCTGCTCGTGGATGAGGTGCTAGCAGTAGGCGACGAAGGTTTTCAGACGAAGTGCTTTAATAAAATCGGTGAGTTGCGAGAAGCTGGCATCACGACTATCCTTGTTTCTCACAATATGCATACTATCTCCAATTTTGCTGGTAAGGCTGTTTTGTTGCAGAACGGCCGAGCCACTTACTATGACAACACCGCACAAGCGATAAAAACGTACAACAAGCTCTTTTTGCTGAATGGTGAAGCTGACCACAATTGGGAGATCCAAACGTTACATGAGGGCAACAATAACATATCTTTCAATACCAGAATTAACAAAACTGTCTTGACCCCCGGCGATGATATCACTCTACTCATTGACTATGCGGCTACTAAGGAATACCGAGATGTCGAGATCGACGTAGTACTTCTCTCTAGTTCTGAAAGCGGGATGTATTTTCAGGCAACCAATAAAGCTTATGACAAGGTTGTTAACCTGCTTTCGGGAAAACACACTCTGGCCATCAGCGTAGAACGCGCTCCCATACACAATTCCGTGGGAAGATTGGCGGTCTCCATATGGGCAAAAAACCGAGCTGAAATGCTCTTTTGGTGTAGGGTTCCGGTCGAGTTCACCGAAAGGAGTTATGCCCACGGTAACAATTTCTTCAGAGTACGATATGAGACCTTAGCATAGAATTGCACCTCACGCGCCTTTCCCGTTAGCTTACCTCGGCTGGTCCGAGCACATTCGAACCGGGATCGTTATTTGAGCCCACGTTGCCACACCTTATCCTGGAATGCTGTCTGCGCATATGGCCGATCCTTCAAGAACCACGGCTCCCGCGCTGTAAGGTTGTTGGTGGCACGTGATTCGTGCCCTGCAACGCTCTTTGAGCGGCCGAGAGAATGCAGCCTGCTCGTGCACGTCATATGGCTCTAACCAACTCCCACCCAGCAAAAAATGATGCCGGATCTCGCGAGAAATAAGCTTAACTAATACCTTTGCTTAAGAAGATTCGGATGGTCGCACTCTGCAGCAATCGGCCAAACTGTTGGCGTTCGGCGATATAAGCCTCCACGATTTTGATCAAGCGCCTTTTAGACAAAGCGTGGGGTACGGTGCCCTTATCCAAAAGCTTTGGCGGTATGAGGGCATAACGTTTGCTAACCTTGAGTGCGCTTTGACCACACGCACGAATTTGAACCTAGGCAAGATAGCACGCAGACCCTCTGTTGTTGCCGGACTTGCCCCGCATTGATCTGTTCTCTCTTGCGAACAACCACATTTCTGATGCTTGGGAAGTAGGCGTTGAGGGCACAATAGAAGCATTAGATCAGCACAAGAAACGCCATTTCGGCTACGGCCGAGACTTGCTCGAGGCGCGGAGACCGGCCCTCATAGAACACAATGGCATCCGCTTAGGATTCCTTGGGTACTGCTGTTTAACAACAAACGGGGAAAACTATGCAACCCCTTCAAAAGCCGGTGTTTGCCCCTTGGCCTTCAGCTATATTGAAACTGATATATCACGACTCAAGAACGAAGTGGATCATGTCATCGTAGCTTTGCATTGGGGAGAAGAGGACAACCACTATCCAACCCCCGATCAGATCGCCCTAGCTCATCGATCAATCGACAAGGGTGCAAGTGTGGTTATTGGCACGCACCCTCACGTGATACAGGGCATCGAACCCTACAAAGCAGGATTCATCTGTTACAGTTTAGGTAACTTTATTTTTTCAGATACTGAGTTAGAGTCGATGCACGACGGAAAGCTTGTACGAACCGTCTTAAGATTATCAAACTGCAACAAAGAGTCATTAGGAGCCGAATTTGTGTTTGAGAAGGGCGTGACGAAGCTCAGTGCAATTCAGGCGTACAAGCTCGATAAGTATCTCTTGCCCAACGCGATCCCTCTGGATCACCTTGAAACGAACGTTAATAAATTAAATGCTAAGCTCAAGGCATACAGTGAAAATAAATCACGTTACTTGAAGAAGCTAAACGAACTCCAGATCGCTGTGAGATTCGAGGGCAACAAGTACCAAAACAGGTATGTCCTGAAACCGATCAATGAATACGAAAGTGCTTCTAGGTTGCAGGCCTTTTTTCACACCTTCTTGCATGATCTAATGTCTTACGGGAAGCGGTCCTTCTGGAGACTTAATCGCCGAGCATAATCCGTTCTCTAAGGGTTCAATCGTTTGAGCAAAGAAGACGTCAAAGGCATCTAACTGGTGCGCTACAGACAGGGATTAAATCACATGTTCTCACGTTTTCAAATCACTCTTAGCCTGGGACTTCTCCTTTCAGTCGTTCCGTCTGTCGCGCGTATGCCTTCTTTCTAACGATATTTTCGATCTCCCACACAAGCGCATTTATGTTTGTCGCAATATCCTCACTAATATGGAAAACCTAATCTTCTGCGCCCGCATCAGCACCGAGTTTGATAGCATCGACGACATCATCGATTAATGTAAAATCCCGCAACTGCTTGCCTCACCATAAATCGCTATCTCGCGCTCGTAAAAAAACTCCGTACATTCCGACGACCTCACCGGTCGTGACGATCTTGTTTGCATAGCAGGAGAAACGGTTGTCCGAGCTCCAGGTGGCAAGCTCGATATCGGCGAGGACATGCCGTGCACTTACCTGAACGGCAGCAACTGTATACGAATAGTCAAAAAGCTGCGTTCTGCTTTGATTCACTGCCAATCAAATCGTAGAGCAGTTTTCGGTCTTCATTGACAATGAAGTTTCGCTTGCCCGCGCGTGTCGTAGGAAGAGTGTCAACGACGTTGATCTTAATCGTCATGCCAGGAGCGATATCTCGAATTCTTTGCTCAAACGCGGAGATTTCGGAAGGGGTGCACCAGTTGTTCTTAACGAGATTGACATGCAAAACGTAGCCAGGTTTTTGAACATATTGAACCGCCCTTATTCCTGAAGCAAAATGGGCCTCGGAAGTGATCGATCCTAAGCCTGCGCCGTAGACGATCAAGAACATAGGACTTAGCGGACCGCTCGGGGTGATGATTATGTCGTTTGTGCGACCCTTGACTTTTATTAACGGCAGTTCCCGGCCGCATGAGCACTTCCGGTCAAGGAAAGTCACAGAATCCCCGTTCTCGTACCGTATGAAGGGCATGGCGTAATTCCAGAGATCCGTTGTAATGAGTTCGCCGTCCACTTCTTCGATGATTGCACGCTCACTGACAAGATGTAGCCCCTCATGTCGCTCACATTCCCAAGCGCAGGCGCCGCCGTCGTTGCAGCAATATTCTTCGAAAACTTCGCACTCGAAGGCGTTCTCCATAGCCTGTCGCTGGAAGTCGTACAAGTTTTCAGATATCGGATCAACCGATTCAATGCCGTGGATCTGGATGTTGTTGTCAAGGAGATATAGTGACAAGAGGTAGAGTGAACTCACGTATCCTCTCAGATGCTGTGGCTTAAATTCGATCAGAGCTGCTACGTTTGATTCTAAGCTTTCGTCTGTGAAATCCCCTGCCAGATGAAGCATTTCATCAGCTTCTACGTGGCCCTGCGCTGAAGAGATTACGGCCATTTTTTTGCCCGGGGTGTATCCGTTCCAAGCCCACCCTCTTAGATGGGCACGGCTCTGCATTTCGCTACCAAGCTCTGAGTTGTAGTATTCAAGAGGGGTGCCCGATGTGCCTCCAGTATTCAGCGTGTCTGCTATGCGACGTGCATTAACAAAGTCGCTGTTGCTTTGCATCTCTTCTCTGGTCGTTACAGGCAGCTTCACAAGATCCTTTTTTGTTTGAATATCATTTGGAGTGATGCCGGCCTCGGTAAACTTTCTTCTATAGGCAGGAATGCAGTTGTATGCGTAGTGCAATAGGACTTTCAGGCGTGCATTTTGAAATTGATCTAATTCAGCTAATGACCAGTACTGGGATTTAGAGAGATCCGGCAGCGATCGGTGTCGCCAGCTAGTTCTTAGGTTTCTGAAATCTCTCAACGCGTTAAGCCACATGATAAGAGGGGGAGCCGCAGATCCACCAGAGCAAGAGTCCCTGGAGCATAGCATCGCGGTTGACCGCGAGTGCCAAACTTGCCCAGACTAGATTATGTATTAGTCTAATCATAAAAAAGTTGTTACTCAGCCTCACGCAAAATTCGGGCTTACATAATAATTGAGGGTCGCAAATCTCATTGTCATTGATTGAGGAGCTGGATTGACGCCGGAGAGAGGAAAAAGTACTTGTCCTACCTGTTATTCAAAATCATACAGATAATCGAACAATACAGTGAGAACATGAACGTCCCGAAAGTCACTGTCTTGATGACAGTGTACAATGGAGAGAAGTTCCTACGCAAAGCGGTGGAAAGCGTTTTGGGGCAAACTTTTGAAGACTTCGAGCTTTTGATTATTAACGACGGATCGACTGATAGAACAGCTGAGGTCCTTCACGGTTTTCAAGATCCGCGAGTCAGAATCTTTGGCAACAGAGAGAATTTGGGGGTATATCATTCAGCAAACAGGGGGTTGAAACTAGCGCAAGGTGAGTACGTGGCACGGATCGATGCCGATGATGTAGCGCTACCCCGCCGCGTAGAAGAGCAGGTGGCGTATCTCGATACACACCCCGATGTCGGACTTGTAGCGAGCGCAGCTGAGATCATTGACGAAAACGGCCTGACTGTTTCAGTCGTGAACGATGTCCTGAGCCCCGAGCAGATATACTATACCCTATTCTTCAACAACTGCATTTTTCACTCTTCGGTAATGTTTAGAAAGGGAATAGCCCTAGGAATAGGTGGGTACGATGAGACTCTTAAAAGAGCCTCAGATTTCGATTTATGGTCTAGAATGAGCACCGTCTCAAGAATCGACTGCATACGTGAGCCTCTTGTCAAGTGGAGAGGTTCCCCGACAAACATGTCGACTGTGTTCAAAAACGAGCAAGATGATGCAGCTTATCGCATCTTTGCCAAGAATATTGGAGGGTTGATGGGTAAGCCGATTGACGTTGAAAGCATCAGATGCATTCACGATGATGGGTTAGAAAGATGCTTTTCAGTGAGCTACGATGCTTTGCTTGAACTTGAGAAAATCCAACAACAGCTGTTAGAGAGCTGCCCCGCCTGGTTAGAAAAAGACACACTAGCTGCGTTTTGCCAGCAAAAAATGCGACACTATGTGGGAATCATGCTCGTTCATCACCAGATTACTGACGTGCTACGCCTTTTACGACACGCACGATTTCGAAAGCTATTTCTTGAGCTTTTTTAAATAAAAAAATCGAGGCTAACAAGAGGGATGACGAATAACCAAATGCAGATCTCAGTGATCGTCCCGACATTCAATAGAGCAGGCATGCTTCGGAACTGCATCGAAAGCTTGCTCAACCAAACGCTCGACTCCACCCTCTACGAGGTCATTATAGTCGACAACAATTCAAGAGACGCTACGAGGGAGACGACACGTGAATATGTGGGGTTGCAGCCATACAACGTACGGTACGTCCTTGAACCTCAGCAAGGCCTCCAGTACGCGAGAAACACGGGGGCAAGAACAGCTCAAACGGCCATACTCGCCTATACCGACGACGACGCCATCTGTGACGAGCGATGGTTAGAAGCGATTTTGCGCGCATATGATGAAGAGGAGATTGGCTGCGCCGGAGGGAAAATAGTTGTAAAATGGGACAAAGAGCCCCCTGCGTGGGTTCTCCCATATCAAGACTACCTCGGACAACTAGACGAGACAACCTACCGCTGGCCGGACCGTCCATTAGGTTCAACATTTCGCATTTTGCAGCCTGGAGAATATATTTTCGGGGGTAATTGTTCTATGCGGAAAAGCGTCTTGTTAGAGCTTGGCGGATGGAACATGGATCAAGTCGGGGAAGCCCTCACTGGAGATTCCGAGATAGGTCTCTGGATCAAGGCACATAAAAAGGGAATAAAGATTGCCTGGGTTCCAGACGCCATTGTTTGGCACATGCAAACCGTCGACAAGAATGCTAGCTTACCGGACATGAAACGGCGCTTCAGAAACTGGGGCGTCGTGAGCACTTCGATTGAATATAAAGAAAACCCGCGAAACGGCTTCAGACTCCTCGTCAGTGCTGCCTGGTCCTTCTGCAGAGCCATACGCTACAAACTTGTTGCGCTCGCAAAACGTCTGCTCAGCCGCTCAATTGACTATCATTGTGAGCTCACAAGCTCGTTTTTGTTTAAAAAAGCGCTAGTCGAGCTAGATCTTTCGTTCAGAAAAAGCAGGAGAGAGCTTCTTTTGCAGGAGAATTGGCTAGAGTAGTATTCGCATCTTATGAAATCAAAGCGAGATGTACTTGCGTAGTATGCCTGCATTAATGCTGCAGAAGGACGGCGTGGATAGCAAAAAAAGTGTATGTTCTTGTGACAAAGATAGCGTACGAGCGTCAATCATACACGGTTCAAGTCTGTTACGACCGCGGCCTTGAGACATCCGCCGAATAGTGGGCCTTCTCGGGCTGTCAAAGATTCCATTAAAGCGCTTAGTCACGTTTCAGAGCCGCACGTTATGGCAGGAATGGCTCCCGATGGAGCTGGAGAAGAAGATGCAAAAGAGTCCTGCAAGATTGTGCCTAAGGCTTTAATGGCCGTTATTTAGACGGCCCACTCGTCAATTTGCTTCACGGTACGCATAGTCCCTTGAAGATGGTCATAGGACGCAGCACAATCGTTCAAGACTGTAACTTCATTTGAACGCTGCATTCGAGATCGCCCTACCAATCTACTATGCTACAGTTTCGACAATGTCTTCTTTGACTTGATGCACCAGCCCAAAGCTAAGCACCGACGTGCCAAGCTCGTGTGCGACTCCAATAGTGTTTGGTCCCGTTTCGTTGGTAGATCTGGGTGCAGGTGGGCAAACCTTCGCGAAGCTCTTCAGTAAAATGAGTTCACGAAACAACTTGCTGTGACTGTTCGTAACAGATTTTAGCAACTTGATCATGTGGAGGAAATAAAGACACGGGTATGCATTTGAACCCCTCCGTGATTGGAGCCGGCCTCTGCAAGAAGGCAGAAGTGCCTCTTTTTTTAACTGCCGCTAGTTGTCGAGTTGATCATCACATGGCGAGTGGGTTTCAAAGTAGACAAGCGTCGACGTGTTAGCCGTACGCCGCAGAGCAAAACGCCGAGAATTAGACAGTCCTTGTCGGGCACGTATTGTCATAGCAATTGCACTGCCTGCTACGCCTGAAAAGCGCGGCGCGTTCATTGGCTAAGCTCCGTGTCCAGATAATCAGGTTGTAAAACGTATTCAAGGAGCTTCTCGTCGTTCGCTACTTCCGTTTTATGGTACCTTGCACCCTTCTCACGGCAGTTGCGCTCTATGGCCGAGTACATGGCAAGTCGCCCCCTCCCAGTTGCGACTGCGATGCAATACGCCCACCAGCGCCCGAACGCGGACTTCGTCGAATCAATAAGGCCACTTTCGTCGCGTACTATGCCGCCATTGTTTCGTATCTCTGTATATGAGTCACATACGCCTTGAACAAACGCCCTTTGTTTAAAATAATCTATTGTAACCCTATCGTGCGGAATGACATGGATTACGACAGCAAATGGAGTATAGACTACGTCGTAACCTTTCTTAATAACTTTATTCAGGAGGCCTACCTCCTCGTCACCCAGGTATCTCATAAGGCTAGCCGGCGTGCCACCGGGATTAAAGCCACCGACATCGTATAATACGGTCTTCCTAATTGAGAGGTTGCACCCCCATATATCGGCGTCGTTTACTTTTGTGATCTCGCTTCCCCTATCAAGGATGCTCAGAAAACCAGGGTAGTATTGGGCCCACGCCGGCTCTTTTGTTTCAAAACGAGGCAATATCTTGCCGCCAACACATCCCACTTTTGAATCTGTGTAAGGCCGCGTGAGCTCTGAAAGCCAGTCCGGATCACATATTGCATCATCATCTATGTAGGCGAGTATGTCTCCCTTTGCCATCTGTGCTCCTATATGCCTCGCTTTGTGAACGCCATCCTGCAATTGTTCGTAATAGATGATTTCTTTCTTTCCGTGCTGATTGCATTCTTCGATAACGCGTCGAGTATCATCGATCGATTTTTTGTTTATTACAATAATCTCATAGTGATCGTTAGGAAAATTCAGTTGTTGGAGGCTGTCTATGGTGTTTCGCAAAGACTCACAACGATTGCGAGTTGGTACGATCACAGATACATACACCTAGATTCATCCCCTACTTGTTGCAGAACGATGGCTAAATCTACGCTCATATTACATATAGCTCGTGTAACTTCAAGTTTGTCGATGTATTGAACGGCAAAAAAGTGGGCTACTTGTAAACAAACGTATCCTGCGGTGATACCTAAAAGACTCGTGCGGGATCTTTTTGAAGGGCAAAGATGTAAGCTAGCGCACTCACGTCACCACGGGTTGCCACGTTGCGAAATATATGATATTTAATAAAGCAGTCTCAGGCTCACATACAGCGGCCATCGTGTCGAGTTACGCGGGGATTTCGGTGGCACCCAAGCGCCAAATTCACTTCACAGCTCGAATTCCTGATAAACGTTGCATGCAATTTGGCCTTGACGTAGCACACCTTGTGTAGCTTGAGAGCAGGGATAATTTCGTTTTTTCAAAAGTCATTGTTAATCCGAAAGGAAGCTTTTCTGAGATCACAGCTCCTTTGTAACGATTGCTGGAACGGTGAAAACGGTAAAAACAGTTCTCTGGTGGCTTTATAACGCACATGTAGTATAGTACCGCTTTTTTTCGAATCAGGCACACGATTTAAATCTCGGAGGCGGGCGGGGGCGGCATTCCCCGGTATCGACCATAGGTGCCGAAAGTATCCTTACTACCCACGGCAAGGAAGTCTCGATTGCCGATTCTCCGACCGACTTCATTGAGTCAATTATCAAACTAATCATGATAACGCGTTTTCGCAAGAAATAGCGCAAAACCTTCAAACTCTGGTGCAAACTTGATAGCATTGCGCCTGTCCAAGAGAAGCAGACGATATAATACAGGTTCTAACGAGAGGTACGCCGCAAAAAAGAACAATCGGTGAGAAAGATCGGAATCGTGAGGTTCGAGTGCATCCCTGAGTAGCGCTATTGGCGACAAATGCCGCCCCTATATTCGACGGAAACCTAATTGGTTCACAAATTCGTCTACAACCGTACTTCCGAGCGCGGCGCAATCAGTATTGACGGGAAGAATAGCAGCATTCGCTGTGTCGATATCACGCACCACACGACGCGAAGGCAGCGCCGCGTGCCGCTGAACGCTGAGAAAAACCCCCCTATCTCCAGAGAGAATGAACTGCAAGTCTAGTTCAACGGTCTGACCACGAACGAGCGACATCTGTCCGTAATCTATTTTAGGAAGACAATGCCTCGAGTAAACACATCAAGCGACAAGCGCTGGGTGAATTGTCCTGAAAGTGGTCGTGCAGATAATGAAAAAGAAACGGATCGGAATTGTGGCGTTCGACTACCGGCTCGGGTTTCAACCCCTCACGATCAACAGCGCGCTGATGCTCGAACGCGAAGGCTATGAGATCCACATATTTATCGATACCCCGAGTTACGAGGAGTCCAAAATCAACTTTGGCGGCTTCGGCGACAAAAATATCACCACTCACCCAATCGATAGAAGAGACAGCCCACGCGACGCAGCCCCCACAAGCGGTCGAACTGGATCATTCAATGCGACTGCCGACGTGCTTCTAAGGACGTTACCGGGCCACGGCGCCCCTCTCAGAAGCTTGTATCGGCAAACTGTGTCGCTGTACTGGAACCTTTACTTGATGTTCTATCAGGCGTTTTACAATCGAGGCAGCCCCAACGAAAAGCGGAACAAACTGACATACGACTTCTTCCCGGCCCTTTTCGACTTTCAGGAAAAGGTTGCTCAGTCTATAGGTGATGAGTATGTCTGTCTTCTCGGAATTGACGAAAACGGACTCATTGCTGCGACTATGGCTGCTGAAAACGACTCGCACGAGCGGCGAACGCCAGTAATCTACTTCAACATGGAGCTCTTGTTAAAACGCTACGCACGCACGCTGCACACGAAGGTGTTAAACTCAATAGAGCGGAGCTGTGTAACGTCATGTTATTGTGTCGTGATACAAGATGAAAAACGGGCGGCGCACTTTCTTGCCGACACCAAACTGCCACAAGAAAAGCTTGTTTACTTACCAGTTTCGGGGTTGCGCGCCGAATATCGAGGCAAAAGTAACTATTTTCGTGAGCTATTTGAAATAAGCCCCGATACGCGAATTCTCCTCTACGCAGGCGCAATTGAGGATTTTGGAATGTGTGTAGAACTCGCTGAAGCCGCCAACAACTGGGGAGATGATCTTGTTCTAGTAATGCATAGCCCTTTGGCACCTGAGGCCATCCATTTCCACGGTGCCTACGTAGACATGGTCAAGCGCGCCGCGCGCGGCAACAAAGTATACCTATCTCTCAATCCCGTGCAATGGGAGAAGCTACCTGAACTGATTTCGTCCGGTGACATCGGGCTCATGTTTTACAAAGGCAAACAACCCAATTTGTACGAGATCGGCCAATCCTCAAACAAGCTTGTGCAGTACTTGCAGGTCGGCTTGCCGATCATTACTATCGACTTTCCTAGCCTTAAAAAAATCACGCAAGGGTGTCGCTGCGGCGAGAGCGCGCACAGCCCTGACGAAATCGAAGCGCTCGCGCGACGTATTATTGCGAGCTACGACGTTTATCGAAACCACGCCTTTGAATGTTACGAGACACGATATCGCATCACAGACTACTTTGATAACCTTCTCGAGAGGATCCGTCTAATTGAATAAGATGCCGCCCGTACTGCTCAGTTTCGTCCGGTCTGCTACCGCCTTTCAAAGATTCTGTCGTATTTTGTTGCACGACAAACTGTGCCCGCCGGACAGCATCACTAAGAAGCTCTCAGCTTATTCGTAATCCAGAATTGGCCTGCACGGCAGCCCTTACTCCGTATGCACGCCGACTAACCTAAGCCTGTTAGCAAACAAAAAAGATGTATCGCTAAGACGTTGCACCTGTTTGCAGCAGCCGCAAAAAAATCGATGTCGTCCTTTTCAAAAATTTGGAATAATATCGCGAGGAAACTGAAGCCGAACGAGATGACCGCGGTTATTGCGCTATTTGATGTCTCGGAAAGCAGTAAGTAAACGCTTCAAAGCAGCGTTCATTATCGCAGGAGCAGCCATGCTTGGTTTCCAACGCCCTCATTTTGTTGGGCCACCCCCACAACCAGCGCCCTCTAACACTTCGTGCGCATCACATGCCCTGCTTTACTGGCTTAGTCAAGTGGTGGCGTTGGTATTAGCGTTGGTGTAGGCGTAGCCGTAGGCGTCGGAAATGGCGGCGTAGGTGTAGTATCCAGCCAATGCGAATCTAAGCAAAATTGGATCGCGTCTTGAGCATCCCGGAGGGCTATTGTGGGGTGTTGGTATTCCCCCACCACTCGCATATCTCAAAGTCGAACTTGCCGGTAGCGACTTTAAGATTACCGATATAGCTACGGTATCTACTTTTTTGGAGTTCGGTTGTTAAATCCGGGTCGGGCGTCAGACTATATTCGTATCCCCAAAAGTTAACCTCCCCTGCAAAAACTTATGTTTTGGTTTTGTTGATGGCAGTCGCGACCCTAATAGGTGGAGTTCGATTTCTATCTAATCTGAAACAAGCTGTCGCCAAAAGGCTGCTTTCGTTTCACGGCTATGAATTTGACCTGCCACAAAGCACGAACAAGATAAATCAGTTACAAACCGCCGCTTGAGGGAAATTCGCCGACGCATCACGACAAGAAAAAGCATATATTCTTTATAGTCAAGATTTGACCAGTTGCGGGCTGACGAGTAGGCAGAGCTAGGCGCTTACTCTGACACTTTGCTCCGATAAGCTGGGGTATCGCAGTGCTGGCCACAAAACAATCCGAGTAATCTTATGCGAATAGCAATTCTGGGCGGCGGTTTGACGGGGTTGACCCTCGGATACTTGTTGAAACAGAAAGGGGCCCAGTTCGAAATTATTGAAAAAGAGGAAAGTTGCGGCGGTTTGATGAGAACGCTGCAGGAACAAGGCTTCACATTTGATTGCGGAGGATCGCACGTCATATTCTCCAAAGATCGGTCTGTTTTGAACTTTATGCTAAGCATTCTCGGCGAAAATAGAATCAGAAACAAACGAAATACCAAGATATATTACAAGGGCGCTTACGTCAAATATCCTTTTGAGAACGGTCTTGCCGGGTTATCAAAACAAGACAACTTCGAGTGCTTGCACGACTTTTTGCAAAGCGTCATTAAGAGGGCGCTCGAGCCAACGCACATCCCTAAGAACTTCAGAGAATGGTGCTATGACACGTTTGGAAAAGCAATCGCGGAAAAGTACCTGATTCCCTACAACGAAAAAATATGGAAATTCCCAACCGATAAGATAAGCACCGAGTGGGTGCAAAGATTGCCCAATCCACCGCTTGAAGACGTAATAAAAAGCTCCCTTGGTTTCGACGTTGAAGGATATACGCACCAACTTTTTTTTTATTATCCAAGAGCTGGAGGGATTTACGCTCTAATCAGCTCCCTCACTAGCGGGATGGACGGCAACATAATAAACGACTTCAACGTTACGGAGATCCGCAAAGAGCACGGAGCGTGGATAATCTCAGATGGCAACCGCGAACGATCCTATGATCGGTTAGTCTCAACAATCCCACTGCCCCACGTCGTGAAAGCGCTGCACATCGAAGGTTCGATTGCGGACGCGGCAAAGGATCTCAAGTGCAACTCCTTAATTACCGTCATGTTTGGATTGAACGTGGCGAAGTTGAACAGTTTTTCGTGGGTATATATCCCAGACGAAAAGGTTGCTGCCCACCGCATAAGCTTCCCCTCAAATTACAGTCCGCACACTGCCCCCAAAGGCAAATCATCAATATTGGCCGAAATTACGTGCAATACGGAAGATGCAATCTGGCGGATGAAGGATGCCGAAATCGTGAAACGCGTATCCGAAGAGCTGCAAGAAGAAAAAATGCTGAACACGAAGGACATTTGTTATTCGAATGTAAAGCGCACGAGATATGCATACGTGGTTTATGATCGAAATCATCGAAAAAACGTCAATCTTATTCGAAAGCATCTCAAAAATATCGGGATTGACTTAGTTGGCAGATTTGCAGAATTTGAATACTTGAACATGGACGGATGTATAAGACACGCCATTGATTTTGTTAATAACCAGAATTATCGTGCATAAACCGCCGTGCGTTTCTGTGATCGTAGTGAACTGGGACCGTAAGGATGAGCTGAAGGAATGTTTGGAATCGGTGCTCAATCAAACATTTAAGGACATCGAGCTGATTGTCGTAGACAACCATTCTACCGACGGCTCAATAGAAATGCTGCGCGATGAGTACCCCGCAGTTAAGCTTATTGTTTTGCCAGATAGTTCATACGGCCCGTGCGAGGCTTTTAACATAGGTTTTGCAAATGCCGTGGGCGAGTTTTGTGTAGTGATGGACAATGATGCCCTTTTAGAGGATAACTGGGTCCTCTGTGCTTTGCGAGAGTTTAAGACCGATTCACAATTGGGCTGTCTGTCAGGACGTGTTCTCAATTATTATACAGGTCACGACTGGGGCTTCTGGAACTACGGTCTAAGCGACGCTTGGCAAGAGAAATCATTCTTTACGTCGACTTTTGCCGGTTGCGCTGCAGTGATAAAAAAAGAAGCAATAGATAAGGTGGGGGGTTACCCTGCCGAGTACTTTCTTTACTGGAATGAGTTTGCGTTAGGAGCAGCAATCATAAATGCTGGGTACGAGATTAAGTACGTCCCGAGTCTCATCGCGTATCACAAAGTGGCTGAAGCGCGAAGGCCGGGAGCAAGACATTATTATTACATGACCCGAAATGGATACTGGTACTTTTGGACATATTTTCCGTTATATCTGGCAGTTAAGCATTCACTTATTCACTTCTTCACATCACTCTGGTGGTTGGTAACAGATCCGCGACTGTTCTTGAATAATCCGCTACTATTCTTAAAAGCGAGTGTTGACACATTTAAAGGATTGTCCGACGTCGTACAAAAAAGGGAACCGATAGCAGATAGAGACGTCCTCAGGCCTATCAAGTGGTAGCCGCGCCGCACTTCACGCGGATATGCACGGTAAGAAAGATTTGCATTGGGACGGGTGAACGCTTTTCAGAGATTTCATGCCACTTTCGGCAATGAGTCGATTAATGACGTATGTGCGCAAAAATGTTTATCTATTGGGATACGTGACAAAAGGCAATGCCAGTACCGCAGGACATCACCAGCGATAAACCCGATTCTCCGAAAATCTCAGTCATAATCCTAAACTGGAATGGCTGGAGAGACACACTCGACTGCCTGGAATCACTGCATCGTATCAGTTATCCGAGCTATCTCATCATCATTGTTGACAATGGTTCTACTGACGGTTCGCTTGACAAAATACGCGCATATTGTGAAGCCGCATCAAGTGTAGGAATGATCTCCATCATCCCTCATTGCCAAGAAAATCATCTTGCAGAACCAACTTACAAACAAAACGGAATAACGACCGAGCTCAAGCAGATTGTGCCGGATAAGTTTGACAAAAGAGAGATAATAATCAGAAATGACCAGAACTATGGTTATGCTGAAGGGAATAACATTGGGATACGATTTGCACTTAAATGTAGAAGTGATGCGGTACTCCTGCTAAACAACGACACTGTCGTTGATCCAGAGTTCCTCACTGAGCTGGTGAAAGCGCTCCAAGATCAGCAATCCGCTGGTTTCGTTGGCCCGAAAGTCTATTACTACGAACGTAACGGCAGAAAGGACGTTATCAGTCACGCAGGGGGCGTACTCAACATGCTGACCGGGACGTGTCACCCCATCGGCAAGGACGAAGTTGACGCTGGAAAATATGACGTTATTCGCGAAGTCGATTATGTTGAAGGCTCGTGCGTGCTAGTCAGAGCAGAAGTGATCGATCAGATCGGTTTGCTCGACCCAATCTTCTTTGCATATTGGGAAGACGTCGATTGGTCTTTACGCGGGAGCAACGAGGGATG
>JGI24136J36422_10000350_pt1 | contig 18131 bp, 15 predicted proteins | sample BarGraNGADG00212_2_FD_36422 | JGI IMG/M metagenome (IMG submission 36422)
TCTACGGAATCACCCGCTGTTTCTTCATCCTCATCTTCATCATCATCTTCAACCAGTGCTTCGATCAGGGCAGGAGAGATATCTTTTGACTCAAGATCTTTTCTTGAACTTTTCTTTTCCCCCTTGCTTTGTTCCTTGTCTTTTTCGAATTTTCTTTCATTCAGACCTTCGTCGATGGCCTGGCAAAGAATATTAATGATAAGTGAAATTGATTTTGAGGCATCGTCATTTGCCGGTATCGGGAAATCAATATCTGACGGATCAGAATTAGTATCAACCATAGCAAATACAGGAATACCGAGTCGTTTTGCTTCTCTGACGGCAATGTGCTCCTTGCATACATCGACAATGAATAAAGCCGAAGGGAGGCGTGTCAGGTCGACAATACTTCCGAGGTTTTTTTCGAGTTTGGCTCTCTGGCGGGTTACCTGAAGTTTCTCACGTTTTGAAAGGTTTAAGAATGTCCCGTCAACAGCCATTTTATCTATGGANCCCATTTTCTTTACTGCCTTCCTGATTGTCGGGAAGTTGGTAAGCATTCCACCTGGCCAGCGCTCGGTAACATAAGGCATGTTTATCTGTTTTACCTTTTCGGATACAATCTCTTTAGCCTGTTTTTTTGTCGCAACGAATAAAATTTTCTTACCTGATCTGGCTATTTGCTTCATTGCTGTAGCTGCCTCATCAAGTTTTACGATAGTTTTTTCGAGGTCAATGATATGAATACCGTTACGCTCCATAAATATATAGGGAGCCATTGCGGGATTCCACTTTCTTTTAAGGTGTCCGAAATGAACACCGGCATCTAGTAATTCTTTGAAATCTGTTCTGGGCATTTTATTTAATTTAAGTTTACATTCATTAAAATCAATTGCAGAGTAGTTCCTTCAGGGAAGTCTTTGCAATTTAGATACTAAACTTGCTCAGTCCGGCAAATACTAACGTTTACTGAACTGGAACCTTTTGCGGGCTTTTGGCCTTCCTGGTTTTTTTCTTTCAACTTCGCGGGGGTCGCGGGTGACGAAACCATTAGCCTTAAGGGCTTTTTTGCTTTCCTCATCAATTTTTATGAGGGCTCTGGTAATGCCAAGTCGAAGAGCTTCAGCCTGGCCTTTTACTCCGCCACCGTCAAGATTTACAACGATATCATATTTATCAGCAACATTCAAGAGAACCAGCGGCTGGGTTACGACATATTCAAGTGTTTCGGCTCCGAAATATTCTTTATAATTCCTGCCGTTAACAGTAATTTTGCCTTTGCCATCACTTAAAAATACCCTGGCAACTGCTGCTTTTCTTCTTCCGATAGCATTGATGACTTCCATATCTGTTCCTTAGTTGTTATTGAGTTCTACTTTCCTTGGCTTCTGAGCTTCGTGTGGATGTTCAGTACCGGCATAAACATGCAGGTTCCTGTAAAGTGCGCTTCCAAGACGATTCTTAGGGAGCATCCCCTTGACTGCAATCTCAACAAGCCCTATCGGGTTCTTTTTAAGCAGTTCCTCTGAAGAGGTGAATTTCTGTCCCCCCGGGTAACCGGTATACCTTACATATTCTTTATCTGACCATTTTTTACCTGTCAGAACAACTTTCTCTGCATTGATAACAACAACATTATCACCACAATCAACATGGGGTGTGAAATTTGTCTTGTGCTTTCCCCTTAACATGTTGGCAACCAATGTGGCAAGACGGCCAAGAACTGCTCCTTCAGCATCAATTATTACCCATTCCTTGATGACAGTTGCCTTATTTGCCGATATTGTCTTATAACTTAAGGTGTCCACTTGTTCTTAATTTTTTAATTGATACACTTATACTAATGTAAAAACCCTCTGATTTCGGGTCTGCAAAAATACAACATATTTATTAAAAAAAAAGAATATTGATGAGAATTTATTAGTAGTGAAAGAAACTAAGCTTATTTTTACATTCCTTTTCAGTTAATATTCAGTTTGAAAATGAAAGACGAATTATCCTTTTTACAACAGGCTATCGATCTGGCGAAAAGGAGCATTATGAATGGAGGAGGCCCCTTCGGAGCTGTTGTCACCAGGGATGGAAAAATCATTGCAGAGGCAAATAATGTGGTGGTCTCTTCTCATGATCCCACAGCTCATGCGGAGATCCTGGCAATAAGAAAAGCATCAGCTTCCTTAAAATCCCACGACCTTTCGGATTGTGTCATTTATGCTTCATGCGAACCCTGCCCGATGTGCCTTGGCGCTATTTACTGGTCAGGCATTAAAAGGGTTGTCTATGCCGCTGACAGAAAAAATGCTGCAGCTGCCGGATTTAACGACGGCATGATATATGACGAGATAATCCTCAGCCCTTCAGAAAGAAAAGTGGCATTTATTCAGTTTGCCGATGCCGGCGGTGAGGAAGTTTTTAAAGAGTGGGATAAATATGAAGGGAAAATCCCATACTGATCCTCAGACAGGAACCAGGCTCTCTTCAGCATTCTTCACCCGTGATGTGCTTTTTGTCGCCCCTGAACTAATCGGAAAAACCATTGCCCTCACACAGGGAGACGGTATAATCAGGAGATTCTTAATTACTGAAACAGAAGCTTACCGTGGGCCGGAGGATATGGCATGTCATGCCAGCAAGGGGAGAACTCCCAGAACCGAGGTGATGTTTCACAACGGAGGTAAGATATATGTCTATTTTGTTTACGGGATGTACTGGATGCTGAATTTTGTTGCCGGCGGTGAAAACGATCCCCAGGCAGCACTTATCCGCGGAATTGAAGAATTTAACGGACCAGGGAAGCTTACAAAGGCACTTGGCATAGACGGGTCATTCTACGGCGTTGACCTGACCACCTCCAACCGGATCTGGGTTGAGGATACCGGTTATTCACCTGTAATAAAAACCGGCCCCAGAATCGGAATTAATTATGCAGGTAATCCATGGATAAGAAAACCCTGGAGGTACTACATCTGATTCTTTAACCGCAAAGAACGCAAAGCCGGACTTTGCTTAAGTTGCGAGTATAAATCTTCGCTAAGACCGCAAAGTTAAATCAGTTAAATACTTTGCGACCTTTGCGTAAATCTTTGTGCACTTTGCGGTTAAAATGAATTACATGCAGCTAATGACACGTTAAAATGGTGTTAAATAATTAACAGCTTAGACCCATATTATAAATTTTTGCGTTCTTTGTTTATTCAATATATAAAACCGATCATTTATGGATTCAATAATGGCCAGATATCGCCGCTGGAATAATATAACAGGCTGGCTGATGTTTCTTATATCTGCTGTTGTCTACCTGATGACTGTTGAGCCGTCAGTGAGCTTCTGGGATTGCGGAGAGTTTATTCTTTCAGCTAACAGGCTGCAGGTTGGACATCCTCCGGGAGCACCACTCTTCCTTATGATGGGAAGGATTGCTGCCCTGTTTGCCGGGGGTGACNCTTCTAAAGTTCCTTTGATGATCAACAGGTTTTCGGCGCTATGCAGCGGCCTGGCAATAATGTTTCTTTTCTGGACGATAACCCATCTTGTAAGAAGAATTTTTACGAGAAATAACCAGCTTGAGGAAAAACATATTCTTATCATACTTGCCAGCGGAATTATTGGAGCCATGGCATATACATTCTCCGATACCTTCTGGTTTTCGGCAGTTGAAGGCGAGCTTTATGCTTTGTCGTCACTGATACTGGGACTTGTTTTCTGGGCCATGCTGAAATGGGAAGAGGAAGCAGATAAACCCACCTCGGGAAGGTGGATAATCCTGATTGCATATATAATGGGACTGGGCCTTGGAGTTCACAGGCTCAANCTGCTTGTGATCCCGGTTCTTGTTTTTGTCTTTTATTTCAGGAAGTATGAGGTTACTGCAAAGGGATTCATTAAAGCTTTGTTACTCGCAATCTTCCTTCTGTGGATAATGGTTTTTGTCCTCATGCCAGGAGCCCCTGTCGNTGCAGGATGGTTTGAACTACTCTTCGTGAATGTGTTCGGATTGCCATATAACACTGGTTTGCTGATATTTGTAGCTATTACAATTGCGGCAATAGTTATTTGCATCAGATATTCGTTAAGGAGCAGGAGGGTGATACTCAATTATATAATCACCTGCCTTGCANTGATAATGATAGGTTATTCTTCTTATGCAATGATCATGATAAGATCTTCTGCCAGGCCTCCTATGAACCAGAATAACCCTTCCGACGTATTTTCCCTTTCCTACTACATTAATATGCAGCAGTATGGCAGCTCTCCCAAGTTCTTCGGAAACTATTATTCTGCCCCTGTAACAGATGTAAAGAAAGTGCTTGCAGGCTACAATAAGATAGATGGGAAGTATAAGCCATATTACAGGCCGGAATATGTGTATAACCAGGAGTTCGAGACAATATTTCCGCGAATGTTCAGCCAGGAGCCTGATCATGAAGCATCATATAAATACTGGGGAAAAGTCGATGGCAGAAAATATTCCGTCAGCACCGGCTCCGGAAAGGAAACAATTGTTTGCCCCACTTTCGGGGAAAACCTCCTGTTTTTCGTCAGGTACCAGATCGGATTTATGTACATGAGGTATTTTATGTGGAATTTTGCCGGCCGGCAAAATGATATTCAGGGCGATGGCAATAAGATCCATGGCAACTGGATAAGCGGAATAAGTTTCATTGATGAAGCTCGTCTTGGTAACCTTGATGAGTTTCCGGCAGATCTGAAAAAGAATCCTGCCAACAACAAGTATTACCTCCTTCCACTTATTATTGGGATTGCAGGCATNATGTGGCAGTATAAGAAAGACAGGAACGGTTTTGTCCTTGTGCTTACATTCTTTCTCATGACCGGACTCGCAATTATTCTTTACCTGAACCAGAGTCCCAATCAGCCAAGNGAGCGTGATTATGCATATGCCGGCTCATTTTATGCATTTGCCATCTGGATCGGATTCGGATTCATGCACATTCACGAAATGCTCAGTAAATTCCTTAAGCATAATATTGCAGCTGCCTTGACCTTTGCTCTTCTTCTGGCTGCATGTCCGGTTCTTCTGGCTGACCAGAACTGGGACGATCACGACAGATCAGGAAGATACACCGCCCGCGANATTGGTGCCAATTATCTGGAATCCTGTGCGCCAAACAGCATTTTATTCACTTACGGAGATAACGATTCATTCCCCGTCTGGTGTGTTCAGGATGTACTTGGAATACGGCAGGATGTAAGGGTTGCGAACCTAAGCTACATCCAGGCAGGCTGGTATATTGATATGATGAGGCAGAAAGCATTCAAATCCGACCCGNTGCCATTAACACTGACATCGGAAAAATATGTCGAAGGAACAAGAACCCAGATTCCCGTAAATAACAGNATAAATAAACCTGTCGACATTAAAGATGTAGTACAGTTTGCCGGGCAGGATGACAAGAAATACATGATCGACGGAACCGGGCAGGGCGATTATATGAATTANCTGCCAACAAATAAACTTGAAATTCCGGTTGACACAGAGCTTGTTCTTTCAAATGGAACTGTCAGCAGCCATTTCAGGAATAAGATGGTCAGTCCGATGATCTGGGAATATTCTGATAACTATGCATATAAAGGCGATCTTGCCATCATGGATCTTTTATCGACAAATGGATGGAAGCGGCCAGTCTATATTTCAACCACTGTTCCTTCAGACCAGTATAAGGGTCTTCAAAAATATTTTATCGAGGAAGGATTGGCATACAGGATAGCTCCTGTCAAAACTGAAGGATCTGATCCCNGCGAGTATGGCGCCATCGATCCTGATGTCATGTACGACCACATGATGAATAAGTTCAAATGGGGAAATGCTGCTGATCCTTCTGTTTATCTTGATGAAAACAACCGCCGGATGTTTGTCAACTTCAGAAGGCTTTTCGGAAACCTTGGGAATGCAATGCTCGAAGCCGGCGACACCACGAGGGCTATTGCAGCTATCCAAAGGGGACTGGAAATTGTTCCGGCAGAAAAGCTGCCGCATGACTATTTCTCAATTGTGCTTGCAGAGGACCTTATCAGAGCAGGTAAAAGCGATGAGGGTTTGAAGCTTCTCGATAATATTACAGATTATGCTGCCCAGTATCTTGAGTATGTGGTCAGACTCAGAGGCAACCAGCGTTTCGGTCTGGATTATTCCACAGGCATCAACATGCAGGCCCTTCTTGATATTTATAACATGTCGGTGAAAATGAAACTGGAATCACTGACAAAGAGCGTTGAACCATTGATCAATAAATATTATAATCAGCTTTATCGCGCAAATAAATGACCATAAGGCTTTTCAGGCCATGTTTCTTTGCCGGCTGGTTTTATCCGAAGGCTCTCTTCAGGATAAAGACAACCGAAAAGATACTTTGTCTCACCTTTGACGATGGGCCTGATCCTGCCACAACTCCTGAGCTGCTCGATATACTTGATCAATATCACGTAAAAGCAATATTTTTCTGCAAGGGACAAGCTGCAGAAAAGTATCCTTTCCTGGTTGAAAAGATTAAAGAAGAGGGCCACATTGCGGGGAACCACGGTTTTGCTCATGCCGATGGATGGAAAACAAATACTGAAGATTATTGTGAAGATGTAAATCATGCTTCCCGCTTCCTCCCGGGCAGCTATTTTCGCCCTCCCTACGGACGGATCACATATTCACAATATAAACTGCTTTGTAAAAAATTTAAAATTGTTTTCTGGGATTTGATGGCTTATGATTTTGATCCTGATTTCGGAGCTGCCAGATCGTTGCTTGTCCTAAGGCATAAGATAAGAAATGGATCGTTGATTGTATTGCATGACAGACCAGGTTCATCAGCAAACGCGCTGCTTAGAGAATTCCTCGATTCAGCAATAAAAAGCGGCTATCGGTTTGTGCTCCCATAGCCGATTAATAAACTTATACATGTACCGGTTTTATTTTTCGGATTGAAATATTACATTTGGATACCTTAACAACCTGAAGAATGAACATTCTTATCCTGGGATCCGGCGGCAGGGAACACGCCCTGGCATGGAAACTTTCTCAAAGTAAAAAGATTAGCAGGATCTTTGTTGGTCCCGGCAATGCAGGAACAGCAGGAATCGGGACCAATCTGCCGCTCGATCCTGAAGATTTTGCAGCGGTAAGAAAGGCTGTCAGGGAGAACGATATTAAGATGGTTATTGTAGGTCCTGAAGCTCCGCTTGTTTCCGGGATACATGATTTTTTTCTGGCTGACGGATTCCTTAAAAACGTACCTGTAATAGGACCCTCGAAATCGGCCGCGAGGCTCGAAGGGAGCAAGGATTTTGCCAAGGGGTTCCTCACACGCCATAATATACCGACCGCAGCATACAAAACCTTTGATAAAACAAATGCGATACTTGCTCCGGAATTCCTCAGAAGCCTTAAAGCGCCTTACGTTATAAAGGCTGACGGGCTTGCAGCAGGGAAAGGTGTACTTATAATCGACGATCTGGCAGAAGCGGAAAAGGAGGTTAATGATATACTTGAAGGTAAATTCGGAACAGCCGGGAATAAGGTTGTTATTGAGCAGTTTTTAAAAGGGATAGAACTTTCGGTATTTATAATCACTGATGGGCATTCATATAAACTGCTTCCTGAAGCAAAGGATTATAAAAGAGTCGGGGAGGGCGACACAGGGTTGAACACCGGGGGGATGGGCGCCGTTTCGCCTGTGTCATTTGCCGTAAGGGAGTTCATGGAAAAGGTAAAAGTACGGATCATTGATCCCACCATGAAGGGATTATCGGAAGATGGGATATTGTATAAGGGATTTATTTTCTTCGGCCTTATAAATGTCAATAGGGATCCTTATGTCATTGAATATAATGCAAGGCTTGGCGATCCTGAATCCGAGGTTGTGATACCCAGGATCAAATCAGATCTCTTTGATCTCCTGGAGGGAGTTGCTGAAGGTGATCTTTCAGCGAGGCATCTTGAAACTAACGACAATTATTTTACAACAGTAATGCTGGTATCCGGAGGTTACCCGGGCAACTATGAAAAAGGGTATGTAATTTCAGGATTAGAAAGGACTGGTGATTGTGTCGTATTTCATGCAGGCACAAAAATATCTGGTGAAAGTGTAGTTACATCGGGCGGACGGGTGCTTGCAGTGACCTCTAACGGTAAGACTATGAAAGAAGCTCTTGAGGGTTCTTACAGGAATGCCCGTTTACTGAGGTTCGATTATATGTATTTCAGGCCGGATATAGGATTTGATTTATAAGATTAATGTTATTAAAATTTCTCAGGGGAACAGGTCTTGATGTACTTTTCCTCTTAATAGTTACAATCGGGGTATTTTGGGCTGGATCATTTATACATCCGCAATTGCCAGGCAGTTTCATTTATGAAACGCGGCCGATGCCGCTGTATGGATTATTAAAGAATGCAACCGGAATCATTCCACTGAACAGGGAGATTTTTACACTCCTGCTCTTTTGTTTTATGCTGTTTCTCCTCGTGAACTTCAACACATCCGTTTTTTTTATAAATGAAAGGACATTTCTTCCTGCATACTTCTACATCTCATTCGTTGCAATCTTTCCGCAGTACCAGGTACTGAATCCTGTACTGCCGGCTTCTGTTTTCGTTATGCTGGCAATAAAACGTATCATGTATTCATACAGAAAACCGGGGACCGCATATAATTTTTTTGATGCTGGCATATTCATCAGCATCGGAACCCTTTTTTATGCGAATATGATCTGGTTTGGTTTCCTGCTGATAGCAGGGATACTTCTTTTAAGATCAGGCAATTTTAAGGAGATAATAATTTCACTGCTGGGGCTGGCAGCTCCTTTTATCCTTACTGTAGGTCTTTACTATGTTTTTGGGAAAGATTTAGGGCTATTGCTTGCAGATATCAGGGACAATCTTTTCGAAAAGGTAACAGGGCCCACGTTTACATGGCTTACAATAATACTTCTCATATATTCAGGATTGGTTGTATTGTTAAGTATTGGCTTCCTGGCAATGAGGATGAATTCAAAAAAAATAAAATCCAGAAAGACATTTTCTCTCCTCCTATGGTCTCTCACAATTTCTGTTGGATTATTTATTTTTGTGCCTTCGGTTTCGGTTGAAATAGTTTGGATTGCAGGCATACCTGCCTGTTATATCCTGGCNCACTATTTTATATTTGAAAAGAAGAAGATTTTTGCTGAGATTATTTTTTCCCTCTTGTTTCTTCTGGTGCTCCTTGTTCAGATTTTTTCCATATTCTGAAGGTCACCTTACCATTGAAACGACTCCGACAGCAGATCCAGGCTGGCCGTTAAGGAAATCATAGTTGAGTGTATAAATTCCGCTTTTTTTGCAGATAAACTCTATATACGGATAAATTTTCCCTGACTTCTGATCAAAGGAACTAAGCACTACTTTATTTGCATCATCCCTGACGGTGAGAATGAGTTTGCCTTTTGAATCATCAGCGTTGCACTGAGTGAACTTATAATTTGTGTTTTTCCAGAGCGACATTTGTGCTTTATACCTGAAATCGCCTCCAGATGTTGCTTTTCCAAGCTGGATCCTGAAATCTTTCAGGTATTTTGAATTTGGGCCTGCGTTCAATACGCAGCTGCTTACCAGCAGATCAGAAGCCTGACCGTGGATCAGAACTCCGCCTGCAAGCAGAAACAGGAGTGTGAAGAAATATTTTTTCATACTAATTATTTTATAATTAGTTTATTGCGAATTTTCTTGGTAACATCAATAATACCAGCTAACTGTTCTTCTGTCATATCCACCTTGCTTGTCTCGGTCTGAGTGACAATGAGTGCTCCATCCTTTTCAACACTTACAGGTTCACCGATAGTATACGTAATTTTTATATCCCTGTATGCATCTTTTATATCCTGGAGATTCCTGCATAGGGAATTGAATTCAGAGTCTTTGCTGCAATACGGGCTGGCAAGCATAATAAGATCATTCAGGATTATCTTTTGTTCACCGATACGGTCCCTTAACATGGAATTAGGATACTCCCTGACTACCTGGGTTGCAAGATACTGGCCTTCGATCCATACTCCGATTATCATCAGTGCTGAAAGTTGTCCCCTGTCATTATCGCGAAGATATTTGTCGATTTTGTCATAGGAATCAATTGAAAGGAACAGCAATGAATCGAGGTTGGATTTATTGAGCGATAGCCGTTTTATGGTTTCAAAATCAAAAAACTGTCCAACCCTTATACCCTCCGCGAGTTTCTTAATTGAGGAAAGGATATCGAGTGACGATCCGGTCTTCTCGTACATATTAAGATAACCGAGATCAGCGCCAAGAATCCCAAGCGACAATGCTTTGGCGAATGCCGTTGCCTGCTGGTTCGGATTAATTGTCGAGGCAAGATAATCTGGGGAAAATGGTACAGCCATCACCTGGAGCAGATTGGCGATCTCTACAGGGGATGAGATATTCTTGGAAATCTCCGCGATTGCCTCAGCACTAAGTTTTTCGGCTTCTCCCACAGGAACTGAATCAGCTATCGGAAAGACAAATTCAGAATTCTTTTTTGTGGAATTCTTGCACGAGAAACAGACAAAAGCGGTTATAAGCAATATTAAGAGAGCCTTTCCTTTCATCAGGATAATTCATTAATTAATACAAAAATATAAAAAATCAGCTTACCAATGACATAAATAATTGTTTACGGAACCTGAATTTTTCAATAAACCTGACTGCCTTGACCAGAAGTTCGTAGTAGAGAGCCAGGTAAAGAACTATTGTGCTGAACAGAACGAGTATAATATTGAAGAAGAAAGTATCGGTTTTTATACCTAAAAAATATTTAGAAGGCGCATAGAAGTGTGTCCTGTATCCAAAGATTCCCCTTCTCGTCGGATCAAGATAAATAGGATCGGTATTTTGAACCAGGGAATTTTTGTAAAGGAGTATTTTCTTCCTTTCATAATATTTTGTGACAATTTCCTCCAGCTTAAAATTATAATAATCGTTTCGGAGCTGATTCAGGATTTTATCATTTGCATTATAAAACCTGTCACGCCTGTCGCTTGCCGAATTTGATAATTTGCTGAACATATCATCCATCTTGTTCAGGTAAACCGACACTGAATCCGCAATGACCAGATTGAACTCATAGGGAGTGAGGTACTTTGAATATTTGAAAGGATAAATACCATAAATCTCCGAGAATGATAAGAGTTCATTTGAAAGCAGCTCTAGCCTGCTGAAAGCCCGGGATTGCTTGTTCAAAAGGAGTTCCTGCTGGTTACCGATATTCCTGGGATTGTTTCTGTACTCAGAGCGGCTTATTTCAAGTGCTTTCCGCAACTCGGGGATCCTGTATACCTTATTGAAATCAGCTTCACTTATCTTCTTCTGAAGGATAAAGTATGTTTCGTTATCTTCATCATACACAACCTGGCTGTACTTATTATCCTTAAACTGTGAAACCATTAATGCTTCATAAGTCCACCTGGTAGGCATTATCTCAGCAATTAACGGCACCTTGTCGACATTGCCGATCTTCCTGTTAAGCTTATCAAACGGAAACATTGCACCGCTGAGAACCATCATAGGTATTATCAGAAGTGGGATTACAATATATATTGTAATCGCAGAATTGAATGATGCGGAGATATTCAACCCGAGCATATTTGCACAAAATGCCGTTGTGAAAAGCGCTATCCAGTAATGAAGAAACATTCCCTTTATTCCAAGAATTGGATTGGCAATTACAAGAAACAGCATTGATTGCAAGGAAGATATTATAATAAGGATGGCAATTTTTGATGCCAGGTAGCTTGTTCTGCTTAAATTGAGAAAGTGTTCCCTCTTCAAAATCTTCCTGTCACGGAAAATCTCTTCCGCGCTTATTGTAAGACCCAGAAACAGAGCAACAATAAGGCTCATGAAAATATAAATGGGTATATTTTCATTTTCAGAGAAAATATATACAGTCGAATCCGGATCGGGGATATACCTGATGATAAATGAAAGGATAAAACCCAGGACCGGGGCTTCAAGAAGCGTAAGCTGTATATATTGCCTGTTAGCCAGTTTGCTCCTTATATCCCTTGTAAGGTAGATCACAAATTGCTGCCATAAACCTGGCCTCTGAAGATTCTTGTGAGGGGGCTCCTTTACTTCAGGCAGCCTTATGAAGGGATGCTTATCCCTGAAAGTATCTGCCCATTCATCGGGTTTGACTTTTCTCTTATCGGTATACTTTCCGAACTCATCAACAACATGAGTCTCAATAATATTAAAGATGGTCTCAGTGTTTACATTTCCGCACGAGGGACACTCTCCCTGGTTGGAATTGATCTGCGCATCAAGAGTTTTGAAATAGATTACCGCATCAACCGGGTTCCCGTAATAAGCCATGCAACCGCCATAATCGAGTATGATTATCTTGTCAAACATCTTGAAAACTTCGGAAGATGGCTGGTGGATTACTGTAAAGATAAGCTTGCCCTTAAGGGTAAGGTCCCTCAGAAGATCCATCAGATTCTCGGAGTCCCTTGAGGAGAGACCAGAAGTCGGTTCGTCGAGGAAAAGGACAGAAGGTTCTCTTATCAGCTCAAGCGCTATGTTTAGTCTTTTCCTCTGGCCGCCGCTTATTACCCTGTTGAACGGTGAACCCACCTTGAGATCCCTTTTTTCAATAAGACCCAGGCTTGAAAGAGTCTGGTCGACAAGAGAAGTTATTTCTTCTTTGTTTTTTTCTCTAAAACATTGCCGTGCAGCAAAGTACAGATTTTCAAATACGGTCAGGTCTTCAATCAGAAGGTCATCCTGCGGTACATACCCCAGTACTCCCTCAAGCGCAGTACTGTCGCCAATTACGTCGAGCCCATTGATCTTTATGGTTCCGCTTGAGGGTTTCTCAATGCCGCTGAGGATATTCATAAGCGTCGTTTTCCCCGATCCGCTTGCACCGAGAATACCGACAAGACTCCCCTCATCTATTGAGAAGCTTATATTTTCGATTGCAGTGATCTTGTCTACAAACCTGTAGGTAAGATTCTCAACGTTAAAGGAGAGCTTATGGATAATTACGTTGGCGAGAAAGCTTGAACTTATGTCGCTGTAATAAATAGGATGTCCCTGGACCGATTTCAGGGATGCTCCCTTTGCAAAGGAGTATACGTGCCCCGAAGATATTGGGAGGCTGTTCAGATAAAGCTGTTCCTTTGAAATGTATTTCAGAAAATATAAATCAACACTGGCTATCCTTAAAAAACAGATTATGGTATCCTGGTAACCTGCCATGAGCTTGTGGCAAATATCACATGATTCTTCAGGGGAATTCAGAACCAGAATTGATGGATTTTTGAGTGCCTCCGGGTCATTATTCTTTACAAACTGCTCGGTAGCGGTAAACTCATCGGGAGATATTTTAAATACTTCAGCGACAGTATTGATGATATTCATCCTCTGTGGGGTAAACCTTCGGTCAGCATTTACGAGTTCGTAAAGCCTCATCAGAACAACCACCTTCTGCTCCTGGTTAAGGGTGCGGTTGATCTTTTTGCAGATTCCAAGGATCTTGACAGAATCTCTCACAGACGGCGGCAAAGGTTCCTTTTGAGCCTGTTTTTCAATTACCGGACCTGCTTGTTCATCAAAAAGTGTGAGATATTCCCTCACAGTTTCGCTGGTAAGCTGCTTTACCAGGAACCCGGAAACATATTCACGCTCGTCAAGTATCATACCCCCGTCCTGCTTGACGATAAGCGCAAATAATTCCATCAGGGCTTTAAGTATCTCTTCGCTCATAAACGGGGTGTGCTATACTCTGTTTCAGAAAGACCTAAAATACAAAAAAATCTATCTTTTATCTAATTATTAACAAATTTTCAAAATAAAGAATTATGTCAGGTTTATAATACTTTTGATATATTTATTGTTCAAATTACATTTATTATGATGCAACTGGAAAAACCCGTCAGGATATTGCTGTTATCAGCNTTAGCATTTATTTGTTACAAACCAGCGACCGAAGCTCAGGGAAGAATTACTGAGAATTTTAATTATAACTGGAAATTTCATAAGGGCGATGTGCAGGGGGGAGAAGCAGTGAATATTAATGAAGCGGGATGGAGAAACCTTGACCTTCCGCACGACTGGAGCATTGAGGGTCCCTTCAGCAAGGATAATTTCAGTTGTACAGGGTACTTGCCCGGAGGCATTGGGTGGTACAGGAAGACATTTAATATCCCGGCAAGGCTGAAGGAGAAAAAAACTTCAATCTGTTTTGACGGTGTTTATGATAACAGCGAAGTATGGATCAACGGACAATACCTTGGGAAAAGACCTAANGGGTATATTTCATTTCAATACGATCTGACACCGTATCTGAAATTCGGAAAGGATAACCTGATAGCAGTTAANGTAGATCATTCTGAATATGGAGACTCAAGATGGTACACCGGGTCAGGCATTTACAGGGACGTAAAGCTTGTAATGACTGATCCTGTACATATTAAACAATGGGGTGTAAGCTATTCAACGTCACAGGTATCAGCACAAAAAGCCCTGGTTGAAATTAATGTAAACCTTGTTAATGGAACGCCGGCAGATGTAACCGGGGAATTAGCGAATTACCTTCTTTTCGGAAAGGATACTGTAGGCTCGGGGAAACTGAAAATAAAGATTGATAAGTCATCTGATAAAATTTTCTCACAGGAAATCACTGTCGGCAACCCCAGGCTGTGGGATGTGAATGATCCAACCTGTACTCCCTTGTCACAATTTTCAGTGGCAGGAGAGCTGCAGACAAAATAACCACAAACGTCGGGATCAGAACTATAAAGTTTGATCCGGATAAAGGCTTCTTCCTTAACGGGAAGAACATGAAACTTAAAGGCATATGCATGCATCAGGATGCAGGAGCATTGGGATCTGCAGTTTCGAAGGAAGAGGTATCCCGGAGGCTTGATATCCTTAAGGAAATGGGATGCAATGCCATTCGCACGAGCCATAACCCTTTTTCTCCTGATTTTCTGGATCTGTGTGATACGAAGGGATTCCTCGTGATAGGAGAGGCATTTGATGAATGGGAACTCCCTAAGAAAAAGTGGCTGGCAGGCTGGAATGTAGGGACACCCGGCAAAGAAGGGTATTTTGTGAGTTTTAAGGAATGGAGCAAACGTGATCTTTCTGACTTTATAATGAGGGACAGGAATCACCCCTCCATCATAATGTGGAGCATCGGGAACGAAATTGATTACCCGAACGATCCTTATACGCATCAGATCCTTAACACTGAGGAAAACCCGCAGACCTGGGCAAAATTCAGTGAGTCATTGCCTCATGCTGACAGGCTTGGCGAAATTGCCAGGGAACTGACAGCCCTGATAAAAACAATTGATAAGACCAGACCGGTAACAGCAGGCCTTGCATCTGCCTTAATGTCGAATGAGACAGGTTATGCCGATGCTCTTGATGTTGCAGGATATAATTATCAGGAATCCAGGTATGCCCCTGACCATAAAAAGTATCCTCTGCGGCCGCTTTACGGCAGCGAGAACGGAATGACTCTGGATATGTGGAACTATGTAGCGGATAATGATTATGTAATGGGTCAGTTTCTCTGGACCGGCTTTGAATATATGGGCGAGGCAGGACGCTTCCCGATGAGGTCTAATACAGCTGGCGTTATCGATCTGGCAGGAAATAAAAAGCCGGAATTTTATTTCCGGCAGAGTCTCTGGAGCGATAAGCCTATGGTATTTATAGGTACTACAAACCGGATCGCAGAGAGGGAACCCGAAGACCTGTGGGCTCATAAAAGAGTAGATCCTGTATGGAACTGGGAAGAGGGTAAGACAATAATTGTCAATGTTTTTACAAATTGTGAAGAGGTGGAGTTGTTTCTCAATTCAAGATCGCTGGGAACAAAGAAAATGTCTGAATCGCCGAACAGGACGTTAACCTGGGAAGTGCCTTTTGAAAAGGGTACCTTATCGGCAGTTGCGAAAAACAAAGGCATCGTGGCTGCATCTGCAGATTTAAAAACGACTGGAGATGTTTCTGCAATCATGGCTTCCATTGATAAGAAATCAATTAAAGCCGACAGGCAGTCCATTGCGCATATTTATCTAAACCTCTGCGATGTGGCGGGGAATACTGTTTATACAGCCGAAAATGAGGTTACATGCGAGATTACAGGACCGGTCAGGATATTGGGAATGGAAGACTCAAACCCCTCAAATACAGAGGATTATAAAGACAATAAGCAGCATGCTTATCATGGCAAACTTCTTGTTTATCTCCAGGCAACCGATAAACCCGGAACAGTTACAGTTAAACTATCATCACCGGGTTTGAAAGATGCTTTTATTGATTTGGATATCCGGAATTAAATTTTCCGGCCGGTTATTTTTTGTCGTATGCCACTGTTGTCTTAATATCTCCGTCAGGTGAAGGGAAAGTTGATTCGATAGTCAGAACCTTTCCGTCTTCAGTCAGCTTCCATATCGCAGTGGTTTTAAATTCCTGGCTTTGGCCATCACGTTCAAAATTCATTACCGAGGCTATTGTAAGGGCGCTCTTGTCTTCAGACCAGGTAAGCATCGATTTCCTGACTGAATTGAACATCGGGTTTTCACACACCTTTCCGTCGAAGGTATATTTATCAGTAGATTTCCTTTCACCGCCGTCGCGTGAAGGCATAGTGCTCTCTATTGTCATGTTATTGACATCCTGAACGACTGTCATAGCTGTGGCAGCAAAGCGGAACTCGCTACCGCCGAAATTGCTCTTGGATTCGTTGAATGCCCATGAACCCGTGAAATTTGGCTGGGCAAAAAGTGCTGCAGAAATCAGGAGAAAAACAAAGGAAACGAGAAGCTTCCTGTGTCTTAATAAATTATTATTTTTCATGATTCTTGTGAATAAGGGATTATAATTTGTTATGACAATTATATTGATTGTTATATTCCAACTCAAGTTTGTTATTTCATTTTTTTAAACCAAAGATTTTTAATCCTTTCGCTAGATACGGTGCAGCCGATTATGTTTTTATTAGCGTCACGAATAAAAACAATCTGGCTGAAGAACCATTGTTTACTTTGAAAAAAATCAGGTCTGACTGCAATTAACACAAAATCGCTTAACCTGGGATGAGTGGCAACAAGTTTTCCATCCCTTACAATAAAAGTATACGTAGTACTAAGTTCCGGACTATAAAAATTGCCGGAAAATTCATTTAGGTTGACTGAATCAGGATCAAATCCTTGCGCTTCTAGCTCCAATATTTTTTGTCCGGGCGTAAGAATGATTACGTTTTTGGTCTTTCCATTTTCTTTTTTAAAGGAAGTCAGACTGGCACCCAATCCCTTTGCTTCGAATTCCGTTGCCAAAACCTGGGCAGGCAGGAACTGCGATGTTTCAGGAGCTTCAGCATATGACTTGTCATCAGTCATTATTGTTTTAACAAATATCTCTGGNTGTATTTCATAATATNCGCAATAAGATTTTATAAGGTCACCATAAAACAATGTGTTTGACATTCCCAGAGGTTTGAAAATATGTTCACTGGTAAATTCTGCAAAGCTCATTCCGGAGACTCTTGCTACGACCTCTGCCAGAAGTGTAAATCCTGTATTGCAATACCAGAATTTATCTCCCGGATTAAAATTAAGTTCCTTTTGTTTGTTTACAAGTTTCATGATATGTTCTTTCGTAATCACATCGTCAAGGCGCCAGCCGGCCATGGCCAACAAAGTCCATTGATCGCATAAACCACTTGTGTGATATGCTAACTGCCTAAGTGTTATTACCTTACCAAAGTCCGGGACTTCAGGGATATATTTTCTGAATGAATTAATTATCGTAAACGATCCGTCAGGACTTGTCCTTCAGGGAGGCATCTACATCATGAGTTTCCAGAAGTCCGTCATGAGGGTTAATGTCAAAATAAACGCTGACTTCTTCTTTAAAAGTAGCCTCCAGTTCCTTCCTGAGATTATCAACAAACGCAGTTACCCAACCATCCATACTTGTTGTCTTTCTGGCGGTAGCTGATAAAAATGTCGTATTCGTAACCCGGGATAAGACTTACCATATTATCTGTTCAATGTGATAAAGTTAGGAAAGAATGAGATACTAGTCAAGAAATAGTATCTAAGATGACCATGAGGCAGTACTTTCTACTTTTGACTTTTGACTT
>JGI24136J36422_10000352_pt1 | contig 18103 bp, 18 predicted proteins | sample BarGraNGADG00212_2_FD_36422 | JGI IMG/M metagenome (IMG submission 36422)
GTCAAAAACTTTTACTTCTAAAGGATACTCAAAAGACTCAGCTTGCCGTCCAAACGCATTTCTTTTTACCTGCATATCCATAAGCCCCAAGCCTTCTGCGTCCTCATCTTGGTAGTTAGACAGGATGATTAATCCAGCGCACGTTCCCATCATTGGAATGTGCTGATTCTTAAGTATCTCTTTATCAAGGCCTTCAAAACGTAAGAGCCTGGAAATTGTTGTACTTTCACCACCTGGAATGACTAAACCGTCACAATTCTGGATGATTCCCTTCTTTTTTATCCGGACTATTCTGTAGTTCAAACCGCGCGAGACTTTTTCTAACGCCGTTATATGTTCAGAAACTGCTCCTTGAATGGCAATTACTCCTATTGTTAGCATTGAGTGGTTCCTTCTTGATTCAACAAATGGCCAAAGGTTTTTGCTCGGCTATAAGTTTCGCAATAAGTAAAGCAGTCTTTGATATCAAAACATAAAGTAGCTAGCGCGTTTTGGACTGATAATCTGTAGTGACTAGCAAACGCCCAATAACATATAAAAGATAGCATGCAACGGCGCAGTTACAACTCAATCGGAAGTCTGATGAATCACGTACTCCCGNCTCCCCTAAACCCCATCCTCCCAAAGCGATAGTTATATAATTAGAAATGTTTTACGTTTTACGTAATAAATGGCCAAAGATAAGATTTTCAACATTAGAGTCTCAGAAGAGGATTATATCAAACTAAAAAATCTTGGTAGCATAAGAGCCCGAGAAATTTTGCTTGATGCAGTCAACAGCGAACTTTTTGAACAAGTTCCGAAAAGTGAGATGGAGAGGCTCGTCTACAAGTATGACGAGTTAGATTCCTCTTTGACTAGTCTTGAGCAGAAGCTAGGCGTCATCGAACAAAAGGCTCTTTCGAAGTTAATTGATGACGAATACGCTCGAACGGCACTCAGCGATTTTGAAGATCTTTTTCAACGAGTTGATCGCTCTGTCAAAAAACTAAATAAAGAGAGGTTCGAGCTCCTAAGAATGAGAAGGGACGGGACAAGGTACCTTTACTTCGGCGTCAGAGAGCTTGCAGCTAAACACCGACTAAGCGAATCGCTCGATCGAACCGACGCCGAACTTTATAATGAGTTAGCTTCAAAGCAGTTGATTGACAACAAAGAAAAATACAAAAAAAGCATAAGTGAACTTGTTAAAGGCATTCAGGACAAAATCAAAGAAGAGGAGCTACTCTTAGATTCCCTAAGAGCGATGAGCCCTTACATTATAATGCAAGAGAATGTTCAAGGTCAAATTGACAGTTTGAAAGAAGAGATGAAGGATGTCATTTTCATTATCGAGCATATAAAAGCCCTAGAAAAGAAATACGTTAGCAACTTCTTAGAAAGTTTAAGGTTTAGCAGAAGTGATGAAGAGCCATTAGCCTCTAAGCTCTTGGATAACGAAGAATATTGGGCGCGTTTCCATAACTCAGACCTTTCCCTCTATGACAAGTTCGAGAAGTACCTTATCTGTTGTGGAGTCGATCAGACTAGAGCTAAGGCAATAGTAAAAAAACATATGACATAATTCTGCGTCTTGCACTTGATTTAAAATCGCAAGCTCGTAAAAGAAAAAAACTAGTGGACTCGACGGGAATCGAACCCGTGGCATCCACGTGTTTCTCCTGAGATGCGAACGTGGCACTCTACCCCTGAGTTACGAGCCCTAACAGCTGCAACTGATGTTGCACTTTAAATAATTTGGGACTTTCAGTTAGGTAAGCAAGACCCTCAATCCACTGCTACCCTCACAACGGAGTTAAAAAAAGGAGATCAGAACAGGATCTCAATATCCAGTTCTTCTGCCAGTTCTTTATAGCGGTTCCTTATCGTCACTTCAGTTACGCCAGCAACGTCAGCTACCTCTCGTTGCGTTCTCCGGTCACCACAAATAACTGAAGCTATATAGATGGCCGCTGCAGCGACTCCCGTAGGACCTCTTCCGCTTGTTAACTCCTTTTCCGCAGCTTGCCTCAATATTTCGACAGCCTTGGATTGNACCTCGCCTTTGAGTTTAAGGCCTGAACAGAACCTCGGCACATAGTCAATGGGTGACGTTGGAGTCAATTTTAGATCTAGTTCACGTGAAATAAATCTGTAAGTCCTGCCGATCTCTTTTCGACTTACTCTCGAAACCTCTGCAATTTCATCAAGAGTTCTTGGAACTGAACATTGTCGACATGCAGCGTATAACGCGGCTGCTGCAACGCCTTCAATACTCCTTCCCCGAATAAGATTTTTATCGACTGCTTTGCGGTAAACAACGGCAGCAGTTTCCCGTACGTTTCTTGATAACCCAAGCGCTGATGCCATTCGGTCGAGCTCAGATAAAGCAAATGCCAGATTTCGTTCTGTAGCGTTTGAAACACGGATTCGCCGTTGCCATTTGCGCAACCTATATAGTTGTGCCCTATTCTTCGACGAAATAGACCGCCCATATGAATCTCTATTTCGCCAGTCTATCATTGTTGATAATCCCTTATCGTGAATAGTGTAGGTCATAGGAGCGCCAACGCGGCTCCTTTTCATTCTTTGATCGTGATCAAATGCTCTCCATTCTGGACCCATGTCCATAAAGTCTTCATCAATAACTAGCCCACATTTATCACAGACAAGTTCCGCCCTTTCATAGTCTTGGACTAGCTGTCGTGAACCGCATTCAGGACAAACGGCTTTCGATTCCTCATATTCTCCAAGCTCTTTTTGGCGTTCTTTTGCTACTTCCCGCGCTTTTGTGCGCTCTATTATCCTTTCCTTTTCCACTTCAACCATGATTCACCTTTGAGCTCAGATGTAAACCTTTTCTCCAAGCAGTTGTTTCAAGTCAGCCGGAGCGAGTTTTTTAGATGGCTTCACAGATATATAGGGCGATATTACTGGACCAAATACGTCATGTACCTTGCCAATTTTTTTCATTCGCTTCGTTAATACCGCAGAATCAATCTTTGGAAATAAAGCCGCCCTAAGAATAATGTAGCCGTGATTCGAAACGTGAAGTACAATGCCTAGCTTTCTCAACCCTGACCTCAAACGTTACATATATATATAGTTTTTCAAACTATTTAAAATTTTGGGAAAAACTTATAAAATTTCATTGAGAAGCGATTTTGCATTTTGATTAGTTGCTCTCTGCGCCTCTTCCTCACTTAGGCCAGCGCCTCTTGCAATTCTTATTGCGTCAGCAGTCCCAATGAGCTCAGTCCCGTGACAATCGGTGTTTACCAACATTTTAGCGGCGATTTTTGCTACATGCCCATTAGTAACGTTGTGACCACATCGTGCTGTGAGCTCGAGATAGATGCCGTTTTGACGTGCAAGCTCAGCATCTTCCTGACTAACAAAACCTGGATGTGCAATGATATTGACGTCAGCAAGAGCGGCGGCGGCTTTGTTTGTTCCAGGCGCTACCGGCTCTACGATTGTCTCACCATGTACGATGATAAGTTGTGCGCCTAACGTCTTAGCCCTCTGAACAAGCTTTGGAATTTTTTCCGGAATAACGTGAGTGATTTCAGCTCCAACAAGTACTTCAACGCCGCTAGACCCCTCAGCTGCCCGTTTAATCGAGCGTATCACTGAGTCCACGTTAGAAAAGTCTACGTGATCTGTTATCGCTATTGCTTCGTGATCTGCGACGTATGCCCGCCGTATTAATTCACTTGGAAGNAGNGCACCATCGCTCAAAATGGTGTGCGTATGAAACTCTATTCGTTTAGTCATGCACTTAAGAGTCGTGCTGGGCTCGCATTGATTTTATTCTGTGCGCAATTTGCCTCATCGCGTCTCTCTTACTATCGTCTAAGTCTATGAGCACTCGGCCTTTATGTTCCCACCAAGACCGTGGGTACATCTTTTCATCTTCGCAAGAAGGATTTAGTCCCAATTCCTTAGCTGCCCGCATGATTTCGTCTATGACTGGCGCTCCTAATGAGTCTTTCTTTGCCAAGATTCGGCCCTCTTTGCGCGTTTTATGCGCGTCCATGTATACAGGCCAAACAATTCTTTTTGAGTTCTTCGCCATCGTCTAATAGCCGTCAATATGGTAGATATCTTAATATTGTCAAACCAGCCATTAAAACCTATGCACAGGGTTGAGATAGAGGTGGGCCGCGATGTTCTTAAACGTAACAAAGAAGAAGCGACTCAAAACCTAGAGGTGTTAAGGCAACACAACATTAAAGCATTTGATATCCTTGGATCAATCGGCTCAGGAAAGACCTCTATCATAGAAAAGATCGTGCCTATATTACAGCGTAAGGGGTGTCAAATTGGAGCAATTGCTGGTGATGTCGTTGGTGAAGATGATTTTATTCGGATGAAAGCGCTGCACATTCCAGTGATTAACCTAAACACCGGAACTGAATGTCACCTCGACGCACACATGGTAGGACACGCTTTAACTCAGTTGTCTCTCAAAGAATTGGACCTGCTTTTTATTGAGAACGTTGGTAATATGGTATGTCCAACAGATTTTGAACTTGGAACAGATGCAAGAATCGTCGTTGTAAGCGTCACTGAGGGCGATGACGTAGTGAACAAACACCCCATGATCTTTAGAGTAAGCGATATTGGAATTATCAACAAGATCGACTTAGCTCAGGCAGTTGGAGCAAGCGTGACACGTATGCGTAGCGATATGAAGCGAATTGCCCCGCAAGTTAGACAGATACAAATGAGCGTTAGAACTGGACAAGGTATAAGGGAATTTATCGACGACCTGCACAAATATATAATTTCTTAATACAACTCACATGGGCTGTTCTTCGGCGACTAGAATGGCGTTAATTGATCCATCTTGACCTGGCCTGCTAGTAACTTTCGCCTTTCCTAATGTTGTTTGAATAATCGCGCCTTTTGTTATTATGTTACGTCTAACGTAGTTTCTGTTAGCAGCGTTAAGTTCAACGGTTTCGATATTTGCTATACTTGTTTTTCCCGTCAAACCATCGGTCACATTAGCATGAGAACCTTTGTAAAGCCGTGTCTTTGAGTTACTACCGAACCCGAAGATTTGCTTCTTTCTCGTTTCTCCAAGCTGAGTAAGCGTCGACTCTCTACCCATCTCGTGTTTTTTCTTACTAACAGAGTGCTTAATTCTGCCCCCTGTACTGCGGCGCACGGACTTTCCTTGCCACTTCATATGTAAACAACCTAACTTGAATGATTGATAAGGGTTCTTATAAGAGATTTCTTATTTCAAGCTTTCTGTGACTTCAAAAGATTGATTAACTAGAACAATACAGGTGAAAAGCTTCGCCAAACGTGATTGATCTTGGAGGTTGTTTCGTTATTAAACTCCGTTTACAAACCCCTGTTGCGTGCTATAACCTAATAACACTCCTGGTTGATGGTGACAACCAACTCAATCTCACTTCCATAAAAGAAGAATTCAGCGGTGTTTTGAGCCGCTTAAGAAGCAATTTTTTTTGCTATGTGGGCGCTGAGAGATTTCCTCGACTCAACAAAACAAATTCCGCTACGAGGGCTTCGAGTTGGATCGTCTCGTTAGCGCCCTCACTAAGTCTAAAATCAGTCTCTCCAACACTGTTTATAAACTGAGCTTTTAACTGATCAGGGATGTTAAGATCTAAAAGTGCTTTGTGGATCTGCGCTACCACTTCCGTACCAGAAAGGCCTTGTTCTATAAGAAGCGAGTCCAGCGACGACAGGGCGCTTGAGAGCTTGCCCTCAATGGATGCGGATAGAAGGCCTTCGATAGCTTGTGGATTGGCAGTTGCAGTTATTTGATAGATCGTTTCCAGATCGATCTCTTTTCTTGTGGAAGCTGCAGACTGTAATGTATTTATCGCGCGACGTAGATCTCCGCCGGCTGCGTAACTGATGGCTTTCAAAGCTTCATCGCTTATAGCTACGTGCTCTTCTTTAGATATGTATCGTAGCTGTGATTGCACATCGTTCGGATCGAGGGGTGTAAATCTATAAACGGCGCATCTCGACTGTATTGGTTCAATGATTTTATTGGAATAGTTACACGACAAAATGAATCTACACGACATGCTGTAACTTTCCATTGTTCGCCTCAAAGCCGACTGTGCGTCTGGCGTGAGCGAATCAGCCTCATCCAGGAAAATAATTTTGAAAGGTGCGTTCACGGGAGCTGTTCTGGCAAAATTTTTAATTTTGTTACGAACAACTTCTATACCTCGTTCATCAGAAGCATTTAGTTCAGTGAAATTGCTTTGCCATTCACCTTCGTAAAGTTCGTGCGCCAAAGCGATTGCTGCGCTGGTTTTTCCCGTCCCCGCAGCCCCTGCAAACATTAAATGCGGCAGGTTCTTTAGTTTAACATAGGATTCAAGTCTCTTCACGACGTGATCTTGTCCAATAACTTGTTTTAGCTTACGAGGACGGTATTTCTCAATCCATATTTCTTCTATATCGATCGCCTCTGTTCCTGCTACGACTTTTCAGAGGGCACAGCGCAATAACGCATTTGGCTAATAATCTGCGATTGCTGGCTCATAAAATCAGCAATATCGAAAATCCCGGTAACATCAACAACCCCAATGGCGGCTATTGCGGAACCTGCGCTATCTCGAATTGGGGCGACAATAACCGGCACATTTGCGTAGTCCCCCACCTCAGGCCGCGCCTTTATCACTTGGTTCTCAACCAGTACTCTCTCGAGTATCGGCCCCGTATAGCTCCGACTTTTTACTGCGCCTTCTTCAACTTGGACGCCAAGATTGTTCCTGCTGCGTACAGTTACTGGCAAACCACTTAATACAGCGTGAACCGCTAGTGCAATCGGGACCAAATCGCCGCTCGTGCTGTCTGCAGTAAGCTTAAATTCTTCCACTACACTCCCCTCATTTTTCACAACCGCTACAACAAATAAAGAACTGACTCATGCAACAGTCGCAAGTTTATGCGCGAAGGCGCGATTTTTATCTCTTCTGTAACAACTGACGCCCTATATCATCCGTTTTTAGTCTTTTTATTTCATTTCCAAAACGTGATTGAGTCCCAGTAATCTTCCCTGGTGTTCTCCTTTCGCAAGTCATTCCACGCGTTCAAACCTGTCCTCAAGCCTCCTGAGCACTTTAGGGAGTGTCGTATACTCCATATCCTGAAGCGGGAGCCGATGTGGTTCGAAAGGTCCGTGTCGCCTCATGTAGTTCGCAATCACATTTGCCTCATCGCGCGCTGCGTCATATGCAGGATCGTTGAATAGGTCCACAGGCCCAACAAACTTCCCGTTGGCTATCTGAAATCCAGCTGCGACGACACGCGGAGGACCATCAAAGCGAGTGCACTTAGCGTTTTCAAAGGCGACTGGCATGACAGGGCCATTATGACTGCCGCGCATCCATCCACTAACAAGGTGAGGGAACGTCCATGGTTCGATAACCTCGCCGAGGGCTGGCAATCCAGACTGAGACCGCACGAGCGCTACTGGGTCGTCCTTACCCACGTATTCGCCTGCGATTTCATACAGCTTCTCCGTACTTACAGCTGCGACTGGCTCGTCGGACGGCAATTTGCCTCCCTCTTTTGGAAACACCCGCTTTATGACGTATCTACTTTTAGCGCCGATGAGGGCCAGCATGTCATACAGCTCGGCGGGGCAATCCATAAAGACGCGCATGTGGTCTCTAATGTCCCATATCTCGAACGTGAAACCAGCGTGCATGCTTGGATCAATCACCAATCCGGCCGTGTTGAACGGGTCAGCAAACATCTTAAAAACCGGAAGATTGAAAGCACCAGGTTCGGTCTTGTCCATCATGAATGCGACAAGGGGCTCTCCTATTCGTTCTGTGAACTCAATTTCAGTGGCACCCGGGCCCATTCCGCGTATGTTTCCTGAAAACGAGTCCTTCAACATGTCTTGACCCGCGCCATACAGCTTCAAGACCTTAGCAACTTCCGTGCACTCNGTAAAGATCTTCCAAGCGAGTCCGTGGATTTCTGGGTCGTTATCGCCTTTGGCGTGCCCCATAAGGAGCTCGAGGTCATCGCCACACGCCATAACCCTGAAATCAGCAACCAAGCCGGTCTGCATTGCTTCGCTTAGAAGCTCCTCTGCTTTTTCGCAGAGCTGNGGGTGTACGGTCGCGTGTCCCGGAAACCCGCCAACATCTGCTTTTATTAAACTTATTGTTACCTTAGTCATACCTGACCACCGACACTGATCTAAATTATTCGGTTATGCTAAATACTCGTCGGCATATTTAAGATTCGCGAAAATAAAAGTGGTTTGTTATTCGTCTGAAGCGCCTTCGTGCAGGCAAGGAAAGGTTTAAATTAAGGTAACCTATATAAGGAACGGTGAGGTTTGCCTTTCTCTAATTGTAAAAAGTTGTCAATAAGTTAGAGGACTATATCGAACTATTTAGGGGCTCGTAGCTCAGTTAGGCAGAGCACCTGGCTTTTAACCGAGATCTTAGGAGAGATACCAGGCGGTCAGGGGTTCAAATCCCTTCGAGCCCGCCTTCTCTACCAGCCAATCGACAGACGCAGCAAATCTCGAAATGTCAACAGACGAAGATTATCGCTCAGTTATGGATGAATTTCGGAAATCAATTCATTGTCGTAATTGTGGAGACTGTTTGGGGGGCGCATGAAAAACCTAAACGTTCTAAAGCATGAGATGGTGCCCGAGCACACAATCATGTCCGAAGAAGAAGTGAACGAGTTGCTGGCTCGATATGGCATCGAACTCAAGCAACTACCTAAAGTGTTGGTAACCGATCCTGCGTGCAAAGAAATTGGTGCGCGAAAAGACAACGTCTTAAAAATAAGACGCCGCAGTCTAACGGCAGACGAAGCCGTTTCATACCGTCTTGTGATCGACACGAAGATGGGGTGACAATTTGATAGATAGACAGGTAATTTCAAGAAGCTATTTTACAAGAGACAAAATCGCGCAACATCATATCAATTCTTTTGACGATTTCATCGAACGAGGGCTGCAGAAGATCATTGACGAACAGGCAATGATTGAAACTGACGTTCCAGGCCTACTTGTGAAGCTAGGGCGGATTCGAGTTGATACCCCAAAAGTGCGCGAAGCAGACGGTTCACTCGAAGAGCTTTATCCTACTGAGGCGCGGCTTCGAAATATCACATATGCGGCTCCAATTTTTCTTGAAATGACGCTTATACAAGGCGAAATCGAAAAAGAGCCAGAAGAGGTAACAGTTGGATTAATGCCGATTATGGTGGGCTCCACGGCGTGCAATTTTTCAAAGCTCTCCGAGAGTCAGATGGTCAAGCTAGGAGAAGACCCAGCAGATCCTGGAGGCTATTTCATTGTAAGCGGCTCCGAGCGAGTAATAATCACCCTCGAGGATCTCGCGCCGAACAAAATCTTCGCAGAGTATGACGAGCGCTACGGAGGACGAATAGAAGTCGCCAAAGTTTTTTCGCAGCGCCGGGGCTACAAAGCTCTAGTAATGGTAGAAAGAGGGCGCGATTCAATTTTAGAGGTGTCCTTCCCTTCAGTGTCTGGACGAATTAACTATGTCATGCTAGTCAGGGCGCTTGGTCTGGTGACCGACCAAGACATCGTCCAATCTGTTTCCAATGATCCAGAAATTATCAAATTCATGCTGGAGAATATTGAGGAGGCTGATGACTTCACCCAAGACGAGGGAGAGTCACTTGAAGAGCTGCATCAGAAGATTCAAGAAGCGGCAATGAAAAAGCTCGGCGAGAAGGTCGCTGCCGGTCAAGCTACTGAGTATCAAGCAAAAAGATCTAACTATGTGGTCGATCGCTATCTCTTACCACATCTCAACGATCCTCTCCTCTCCGAGGACGAAACGCGGTTGGTCAAAGCGCATTTTCTTGGAAGAATGGCAGAAGCCTGTTTCAAGCTAGCTCTGCGAAAACGCGGAGAAGACGATAAAGACCACTACGCAAACAAACGCTTAAAGCTAGCTGGCGATCTAATGGAGGATCTATTTCGCGTGTCATTTAGTCGACTTACGAGAGATATAAAGTATCAACTCGAGCGTGCAGATATGAGAAACCGCGAGCTCAATGTATTGACTGCAGTAAGGGCCGACGTATTAACAGAGAGGCTCACTCACCCCCTTGCAACAGGAAATTGGGTCGGAGGGAGGACAGGCGTGTCGCAACTACTCGACCGTACTGACTACATGGCTATGCTGTCGCATTTAAGAAGAGTTATTTCGCCATTATCTCGAGCGCAACCTCATTTTGAAGCCCGTGACCTGCATCCGACCCAATGGGGCCGCATTTGTCCAAGCGAGACGCCTGAAGGACCTAACTGTGGGCTCGTCAAGAATTTTGCCCAACAGGTCGAACTTTCTACCGCTTTAGAAGACGAGACTACTGTCCTGTCAGCCCTAGAAGAACTTGGCTACACGCCTATCGGACGTGAACTCGTGCGAGAGGAGAGATAAATGACAGAGGCCCGGATTTACGTTGATGGCGCCCTTAAGGGAAAACATAGCGATGCAAGACAATTTGTTGACCAGTTTCGAACAAAAAGAAGACGCGGAGAGCTTCCGCATTTAATAAATATCGCGTTTCACGAAGATACGAATGAGATCAATATTAATACTGATTCTGGAAGAGCACGAAGACCACTCATCATCGTTGAGGCAGGAACGCCACTAATTACTGAAGACCACATACACAAGCTTGAACGCGGAGAGAAATCGTTCGACGATCTAATAAGCGACGGCTTGATTGAATACATCGACGCCGAAGAGGAGGAGAACATCTATGTTGCCGTCACTCCGGATGACCTCACCACTGAACACACTCATCTCGAGATCGATCCATCACTCATCTTAGGAATCGCAACAGGACTGGTTCCCTACCCAGAGCATAACGCATCGCCTCGCAACACTATGGGTGCCGGCATGGTTAAGCAGTCGTTAGGCGCCTCGTGCGCGAACTGGAAGCTGAGACCAGATACTCGATCACATTATCTGCATTATCCACAACTTGGCCTCGTAAAAACAAACACGATGGAGACGGTGGGCTTTGACGACAGGCTTTCTGGGCAGAACTTCGTAGTAGCTGTTCAATCCTTTGAAGGTTACAACATCGAAGATGCGCTCATAATTAACAAGAGCTCTATTGAGCGCGGACTCGGTAGAAGCCACTTTTTCCGCACTTACGAAGCAGAGGAACGTCGATACCCCGGAGGACAAGAAGACAAATTCGAGATACCCGATGCAGAAGTTCGAGGGGCGCGCGGCCCCGAAGTGTACGCAAACTTGGATGAAGATGGATTTGTGAATCCAGAAGCCGTAGTTCAACCCAACGATGTGCTAGTAGGAAAGACTAGTCCGCCAAGATTTCTTGAAGAACCTACTGAACTTGGAGGTATANCCACCCAAAAAAGGCGCGAGACGTCGGTTACGATGCGTTCAAACGAGAGTGGTGTTGTAGACGCAGTAATCATTACAGAAGGCGAGAACGGATCGAGACTAGTTAAAGTCAGAACGAGAGATCAACGTGTACCAGAATTAGGAGATAAGTTTGCTTCAAGACACGGACAGAAAGGTGTAATCGGGCTTATTGTCCCACAGGAAGATATGCCATTTTCAGAAGAGGGCATCGTGCCTGACTTAATCATCAATCCTCACGCGATCCCGTCGAGAATGACNGTCGGCCACGTCTTAGAGATGATAGGCGGGAAAGTCGGAAGTCTCGAAGGGAGGCGCATTGACGGAACCGCGTTTTCCGGTGAACCCGAAGTTACACTTAGAGAAGCTTTGCGACGAAACGGTTTCTCACACACCGGAAAGGAAGTCTTATACGATGGGATTACGGGGGAAAGATTGGCAGCTGATATGTTCATCGGAGTGATCCTGTACCAGAAGCTGCACCACATGGTGTCAGAAAAACTACACGCGCGGTCGCGTGGACCTGTCCAAGTACTAACGCATCAGCCTACAGAAGGCCGAGCACGCGAGGGAGGATTGCGGTTCGGCGAAATGGAACGTGACGTCATGATTGGCCACGGCGCAGCTCTAGCGCTAAAAGAGCGACTTGTCGACGAATCAGACAAGGTTGAGGAGTATGTATGTACGGCGTGTGGAATGATCGCGACATTTGACAAACGTCGGAATGTGGTCTATTGTCCAAATTGCGGGGCAGATACTGACATCTATAAAGTTGAAATGAGCTACGCTTTCAAATTACTGCTGGATGAAATGAAAGCCCTTGGCATCGCTCCACGCATCGAACTTGAAGACGCTGTATAATTAAGAGGACTCTATGAGCAGCCCTAAACGAATAGGAAAAATCAAATTTGGGTTACTTTCACCTAAAGAATATCGAAAGATGAGCGTAACCAAGGTTATTACCGCTGATACTTACGACGACGATGGTTTCCCCATTGAAATGGGTCTTATGGATCCACGGCTTGGAGTCATAGACCCNGGCCTTCGATGCAAGACGTGCGCTCAGCGTGCTGGTGAATGTCCAGGCCACTTCGGCCATATCGAACTTGCCGCTCCTGTAATTCACGTGGGATTTGCCAAGCTCATAAGGAAGCTTCTTAGAGCAACATGTCGGCGATGTGGACACCTCTTGCTCGATGAGATTCAGAAACATGATTTCCTTAGCAAGATGCACGAACTCAAGGATAAAAATTATTCTACTGACGAGATCGTGAAAAATGTCATCAAAGAAGCACGAAAATCAGTTACCTGCCCGTACTGCACTGAACAACAAAAGGAAATTAAGTACGAAAAGCCGACCCGGTACGTCGAAGATAGTCATAAGTTAATGCCCGCNGACATCCGCGATAGATTTGAACGGATTCCAGATGGCGATATTGAGCTGCTCGGCATCGACGCTGCAAACGTCCGTCCAGAATGGATGATACTCACTGTGTTACCAGTACCTCCTGTAACAACGCGACCTTCTATTACGCTTGAGAATGGGCAAAGATCCGAAGATGACCTAACCCATAAACTCGTGGACATTATAAGAATAAATCAGAGATTTCAAGAGAATCGAGAGGCAGGAGCGCCGCAGCTCATTATAGAAGACTTATGGGAACTCTTGCAGTACCACGTCACAACTTTCCTCGACAACGAAGTATCTGGGGTTCCACCAGCGCGACATCGCAGCGGACGGCCTTTGAAAACACTCTCGCAAAGACTTAAAGGCAAAGATGGACGATTCAGGGGGAGCCTTTCCGGCAAACGNGTGAATTTCTCGGCACGAACCGTGATTTCGCCTGATCCAAACTTAAGTNTAAACGAAGTTGGGATTCCTGAAACCATAGCCCAAGAGATGACGATACCTATCATTGTGACTTCGAGGAATACTGTCGAATTGCAGGAATATATCAAGCGCGGCCCGCTTAAACATCCAGGGGCAAATTACATCAAACGACTTGACGGCAGACGTGTGAAGATCACAGAAAAGAGCATGGATGAGCTTGCTGAAACGGTTGAAAATGGGTGGATCGTAGAAAGACAACTAAAAGACGGGGACCTTGTCCTTTTTAACCGGCAACCGTCATTACATCGAATGAGTATCATGGCTCACAGGGTCAAGGTGATGCCGTTTAAGACTTTNCGACTTAACCCTGCAGTCTGCCCACCCTACAACGCCGATTTCGACGGTGACGAGATGAACCTGCACGTGCCTCAAACAGAAGAAGCGCGCGCGGAAGCTCGTATCCTCATGCAAGTAGAAGAGAACATAATATCTCCGAGGTTTGGCGGCCCAATTATAGGCGGGATACACGACCACATTTCAGGGCTTTTTCTTCTTACTCAAAAAGGCACGAAGTTTACAAAAAGCGAAGTCTATGAACTTCTAAGGAAATGTGATGTCGAAAAACCGCTTCCTNATCCTGCAGTTGAGGCAGATGGCACAAGCTATTACACTGGTAAGCAGGTGTTCAGTCAAATACTCCCTGAGCGGTTGAGTATGACGCTTAAAGCTAAAAAGTGCGTTATGCACGGAGAATGTCTCAAGTCTGGTTGCGAGATAGACGCATATGTCAAGATTGAAAAAGGCGACTTGATTTGTGGCATAATTGACGAAAAATCTATTGGGGCCTTTAGCGGCGCAATACTTGACGGGATAATCCGCGAATACACTGATACCGGCTTTCAAGAAGCTTCTCGGTTTATTGATAACTTCACTAAACTTGCGATACGAAGCATAATGAAGTTCGGCTTTAGCTTCGGAATTGACGACGAAGATGTTTCGCCACAGGCACAGCTAGAAATTGAGGAGATCATAGAAATGGCGGAAGGGCGCGTTGCGGCCCTCATAAATGCATATGAAGTCGGTGAGCTTGAATCAATGCCCGGTCGGACCCTTAACGAAACCCTAGAGATGAAGATAATGCAAGAACTAGGAAAAGCTAGGGATAAAGCAGGTGAGATTGCAGGGAAGAACCTAGGGTTTGCTGGAAAGCTTGCGCTTGATAATTCCGCTGTCGTAATGGCTGTTTCCGGCGCACGAGGATCGATGTTGAACCTTACACAGATGGCAGGCAGCGTTGGACAACAGTCGGTGAGAGGTGAACGAATCAAAAGAGGATATTACGACCGGACGCTTCCTCACTTTCGAAAAGGTGATCTTGGCGCNGATGCGCGCGGTTTCGTGAGATCAAGCTACAAGAAGGGCCTGACGCCGACGGAATTCTTCTTTCACGCTATCGGAGGGAGGGAAGGGCTCGTCGATACCGCTGTTAGAACATCACAGTCTGGATATCTCCAGAGAAGACTAATAAACGCGCTGCAGGATTTAGAAGTAGAATATGACGGAACCGTGCGATCTGGAGAAAAATTAGTCCAGTTCGNATACGGTGAAGACGGAATTGACCCGGCCAGAAGTGACTATGGCAAATCGGTGAACGTCCACAAAATCGTGCAAAACGTCATTGAAAAGCGCGAGAGTAGGTGAGTTTGATGGATCTTCAAGACGCCATAAACACGCTAAAATTGCCTTTAAACGTAAAAAATGATCTTTTTACAGAGTTGGGGAACTTGCAGCTTTCTGACGATGAAATAAATGAGGTCCTGGAAATAACAAAAAATGTCTACAAACGATCAAAAGTAGAGCCGTGCGAGGCTGTTGGAACCATAGCTGCTCAGTCAATTGGAGAGCCTGGAACGCAAATGACAATGAGGACTTTTCACTACGCAGGAGTAGCCGATATTAATGTCACGCTGGGACTTCCAAGGCTTATAGAAATAGTCGATGCCCGAAAAGTACCTGATACACCGATGATGACAATATTTATCGATGCAGAGAGCGCGAATGATCGCGATAAAGCTTTGCAGCTTGGCTGGGAAATTGAAGCGACGCACGTCAGCGACATCGCAGACATCCTGGCTGACACAGACGAGATGCAAATCTACCTGGAATTTGATGACCGGGCTTTGCAGCAACGAAACGTCAATCTTGATGCTGTTGTGTCCAAACTTGAGATGCTTCAGGACGTTGACGTTCGAATTGACGGGCCTAACATAATGCTTATTCCCTCAGCTAAGCGTTACCGAGCGCTGCTTCAGATCGTGGAAAAAGTCAAAGGGATGGTCATCAAAGGCGTCGAAGATATAAAGCGGGTTGTCGTGAGAAAAGAGCGCGGCGAATATGTCCTTTATACAGAGGGTTCATCCTTAAAAAAGGTAATCGTACTGGAACATATTGACTCTACCCGGACGAAGACCAACAACATCAATGAGATGGCTGAGGTTTTTGGTGTAGAAGCAGCACGAAACTCCATCATCGAGGAGGCAATGAGCACATTACGCGAACAAGGACTAACTGTTGACGTTAGGCACATTATGCTTGTAGCAGATATGATGACAATTGATGGCGAAGTCAAGCAGATTGGGCGGCACGGCATAGCAGGAGAGAAGACGAGCGTACTATCACGCGCTGCTTTTGAAGTCACGGTAAATCACTTGCTCGACGCAGCCATACGTGGCGAAATAGATGAACTCGCTGGAGTCACCGAGAATGTAATTGTTGGTCAACCCATTCTTCTCGGAACTGGCGATGTTCGACTTATCGCTAAAACAGGCAAAATGTAGCTTCTGAGGAAAAAATGGAACTAGACATTGCAAAATCTTTAAGAACCGCGATAAGGGATGGNAAGGTCTCTATCGGAGCGAAAAATACACTCAAATCGATTAAGAGGGGGGACAATCAGTTGGTCGTGCTAGCCTCCAACTGTCCGCAGAGGTTCCGCGAAAAAATTATCTCTAAAAGTGTCCCGACCGTCGATCTTGAGATAACCACCGTCGAATTAGGGTCAATGTGTGGCAAGCCATTTACTNTTTCAGCTCTTTCGATCATAGATGCGGGATCTTCAGATATTATGTCTATAAGGGAAAAGGAGATAAGTAATGACAGAAGTTAAGCTCACAACAGAAGGGATACGCTATATAGCCTTGTTTGAGAGTTTAACTCGAGCAGTCGCCCGTGATTGTTACATCGACGACGAAAATGATCGCGTGATATTCGTCGTCAAAAAAGGGGATATGGGCCTAGCGATTGGCAAGAATGGCAACAACATAAACAGAGTAAAGAGATCAATAGGCAAGCATATCGAGATAGTCGAGTTCTCAGACGACGTTGAAGAGTTCATTGCAAACGCGCTTCAACCCGTTTCTGTTAAGAAGGTTCAAGTTGTTACCAAGGAGAGCAAGAAGCTTGCCTATGTCGAAGTCACGTCCAAAGATCGCGGCATCGCGATTGGAAAAAACGGAAGAAACATTCANAAAGCCAAAGTGCTTGCACAAAGGCACTTTGGACTCGAAGACGTTATAATTCAATAAGCCACAAACGGGGAGTCGTTATGGGAAGGGGTATGTATTCCGCACGCAAACTAAAGCAAGACCACAAAGCGCTTCGATGGAGCGACAGGAAATTTAGCCGTAGAGAACTGCATTTGGACGAAAAAGCGGATCCTTTGGAGGGTGCCCCGCAAGCAAGGGGAATAGTTCTTGAAAAAGTGGGAGTAGAAGCAAAGCAACCAAATTCCGCTATACGGAAGTGCGTAAGAATCCAGCTTATCAAAAATGGCCGCCAAGTAACAGCATTTTGCCCNGGAGTTGCCGCGGTAAATTTTATTGACGAGCACGACGAAGTCACCGTGGAAGGGATTGGAGGCCGTATGGGCGGTTCAATGGGAGATATTCCGGGCGTCCGATTTAAGGTCATAAAAGTCAATAACGTGTCTCTTGAAGAGATGGTCCGCGGCAGAAAAGAAAAACCTATACGGTAATATCATGCAAACGGAACAAAATAGCTTGGTCTTCGGCAAATGGGAAACCACTGACATTCAGGTTGAAGATGCCGGTATCAAGCGCTACGTCCATTTTGAATCGCCAGAAATTCATACTGGCGGAAGACACGCTCATCAACAGTTCAACAAATCGAACTTATCTATAGTCGAACGATTGACAAACAAACTTATGCGCGGAGAGGACAACACCGGAAAAAAAATAAAAGCGTACGGGACCATAAGAAAGGCGTTTGACGCTGTGAACAAACGCACAGGTGAAAATCCTATAAAGCTGCTTATTCAAGCTATAGAAAACGCTGGACCTCGTGAAGAAACGGTGCGGTTGAAATACGGCGGTATTTCCGTTCCAAAAGCTGTTGACACCGCATCTCAGCGGCGAGTAGACTTAGCTCTTATGTACATTGCGCAAGGTGCTCAGAAAGCTGCGTTTAAAAGCAAGCGAACAATCGATGATTGTCTTGCGTCGGAGATTATAGCCGCAGCAAAAAATGACGTGCGGAGCTTTTCGATCAGCAAAAAAGAAGAAAAAGAGCGAGTAGCTAAGGCAGCAAGATAAGACAGTTTTTAGAGATCAAAGCATGGTAAGTAGGCAGCAGATGGTTGAGCGTGTCACAAAGCTCATGGATCGACCTGAATATATTCGCAACATCGGAATTGTGGCACATATAGATCACGGAAAAACTACACTTTCCGATAACCTACTCGCAGGAGCAGGGATGATCTCAAAGGAGCTTGCTGGAACACAACTTTTCATGGACTTTGATGAAGAAGAGCAAGCGAGGGGAATCACAATCAACTCAGCAAACGTGTCGATGGTTCACGAATTTCTCG
>JGI24136J36422_10000353_pt1 | contig 18080 bp, 14 predicted proteins | sample BarGraNGADG00212_2_FD_36422 | JGI IMG/M metagenome (IMG submission 36422)
GTTTCCTGTAGATCTCTATACTGTCACAGAAGAACTCCGGTCTCATCATGAGCTGGACAGCGTTGGCGGCCCTGTCTATCTTACCCAGCTTACATCAAAAGTTGTTTCAGCTGCAAACGTTGATTTTCATGCAAGGATTGTGGCACAAAAATATATCCAGCGTGAGCTTATAAGAGTATCTACAGAAATACAGACCAGATCGTTTGATGACACGTATGATGTAACAGAACTTCTTGATTATTCGGAAAATGCTCTGTTTCAAATTGCTGAAGGCAATATCAAGAGAGAAGTGGCGCCAATTAATGTGGTTATCAAGGAGGCAATAAAAGAGATCGAGAAAGCAGGCAAAAGCGAAGATGCATTGGTTGGTACACCCTCCGGATTCACCAAGCTGGACAGGCTTACATCAGGCTGGCAGAAATCTGAACTGATCATAATTGCAGCCCGGCCATCAATGGGTAAAACTGCCTTTGCCCTCTCAATGGCAAGGAATATGGCTATCGACCATGGTAAAAAAGTTGCAATATTCTCATGTGAAATGTCCTCTATTCAGTTGGTTAACAGGCTTATAATAGCTGAAACAGATATTCCGGGCGATAAGATAAAAAATGGACGCTTATCTGAAGAGGAGTGGAAACAACTTGAAACAAGGATAAAAAAACTTGTACAGGCGCCGATATTTATAGATGATACTCCGGCAATTTCGATATTTGAACTACGCGCCAAGTGCCGGCGTCTGATGGCTCAGCACAAACTCGATATAGTGATAGTTGACTACCTTCAGCTTATGTCGGGTCCTGAAAATGCCGGAAGCCGTGAACAGGAAGTCAGTACTATTTCCCGTTCACTTAAGAGTATCGCAAAAGAGCTTAATATTCCGATACTCGCTCTTTCTCAGCTTAACCGTTCAGTTGAAATGAGAGGAGGTACCAAAAGACCACTTCTATCTGACCTTCGTGAATCAGGAGCTATTGAGCAGGATGCCGATATGGTTGTTTTTATTCACAGGCAGGACAAATTTGGTATCCCGACATTCGAGGATGGTTCTTCCACTAAAGGCATTGCTGAAATTATCCTGGCAAAGAACAGGAATGGTCCTGTTGACGATGTGAAGCTTAGATTCCGCGAGGAGAAAGCACAATTTGTGGATATTGATGATTTTGATATGGATGGGAATCCGGATCTGAGCGGATCGCCGAGTATCACACTCGGTTCCAAGATGAATCATGATAACCTGAGGAAACTGGGAGGGGGATTCGAAAATGAATCGGATATCCACGACGAACCGCCATTTGCTTAATTGAACCTGAGAACAGGAAAGGGGGTAATGGTTCCTGAAACAATGGAGTATAGAACTAATCATTTAATCCTTTTTCCCTGCTACAATAATAACTATTTCTCCTTTTGGCGGTTTATTTGTATAGTACTCTGAAAGAAATGATAAAGAACCTCTGATATTCTCCTCAAANATCTTGCTTAACTCCCTCGAGACNCAGGCATTACGATCNGGACCAAGATGAATNGCCAGTTCATCNAGTGTTTTTATCAGACGGTACGGTGATTCNTAAAAAACCATNGTCCNTGTCTCATCAATTAATCCGGTAATTCTTTTATTTCTGCCTTTCTTTGGTGGAAGGAANCCTTCAAAACAGAACCTGTCGCTGGGCAGTCCGGAGTTTACAAGTGCAGGAATGAGAGCAGTCGGACCTGGAAGGGTTTCTACCGGAATCTCCTTTTCTACACATGTTCTGACAAGTAAGAACCCGGGATCAGAAATACCGGGAGTTCCGGCGTCTGAAACAAGTGCAATAGTCTGNCCGNCAATGATCTTTGAGCAGATCGATTCCACACTTTTATGTTCATTGAACATGTGATGCGATTGGAGGGGTGTATTTATATTATAATGATTAAGTAATTTTTTGGTCTGACGGGTATCTTCGGCAAGGATCAGATCGACACTTCCAAGAATCTCTACAGCCCTGAAGGTAATATCTTTAAGATTACCGATAGGAGTAGGTACCAGAAAAAGTTTACTCATTTAACGGGAATTTGAGTTTTACAAGATAAAGAAGTTGGTCGACGGCTTCACTTTCAGATTTTTCACCAGTATAGCTCATGATTATTGCCATCGCATCCTGGAGACTTTCAGCTTTGTCAAGCCTGGAAATTGCGTGTGTATATGCATCTTTGTCGCCATCGAATATTGCACCTATAAAGAGAAACTTGTCACTGATACCTATTGCTTCCGATAAATTGGTTATTGGTTTAGCCATCAGGTAATCTGATAAATCTTTCTCAGTTTTAATTGTTCCTGATTGCTGATCATACACGTCGGCAGTATAGCTGAATTTATCTGCAACAATGGGGATCTCTGCTGTTTTTTTTACAGGGCTTTTTGTTTCCGCTTTTTTCTCAACAGAGGGAGAGGGAACACGCAGTTGATTAACCTTTACAGGTTTTTCAGAAGTGCCTTTTTCATCCTTAGTTTGAAATATTTGTTTTTCCTGAATAGGTTTATCAATAGCAGGGATAGGTTCGCTAAGGTTTTTTAGAAGAGAAATTACTTCACCTGCACTTCTGCATTTCGATTTCGCCAGTTCTACCTGCAATGCAGGGACCCCGGGGTATTTTTTCAGATCATCTATTATTTCGGAGGCTTCCTTGAGATCCTTAATAATTAAATCGATGGTTGTATTGAAATCCATACATTTTGATGTTAATTTACCAAACCATTTTNTTTATTTTGCAAAAGTAACGATTATTCAGCAAGTCATCGAGGAATAAAACCAGAATTTAAGTATTGACAAAAGACATTAATCAGAGATGGACTTTCTTGAGAATTCAGTAAGGGTAACAGGAAAAAGAGGATCTATTGAGGTGATAACGGGTTCTATGTTCTCAGGTAAAACTGAAGAGTTGATCAGACGGTTACGGAGAGCCCAGTTTGCAGGATTAAGGGTGGAAATCTTTAAACCTGCGCTGGATAAGAGATATTCTGAGACCCGGGTTGTATCTCATGACGACAAATCGATCATTTCAACTCCGGTCGATAATGCTTCTGCAATTTTATTGTTGGCAGTTGATGTGAATGTTGTAGGAATAGACGAAGCTCAGTTTTTTGATGATTCTGTAATTGAAGTGTGTAATACCCTGGCTGATAATGGTATCCGTGTAATTATTGCCGGGCTTGATATGGATTTTATGGGAAAACCTTTCGGCCCGATACCTGCACTCCTTTCTGTTGCTGAATACGTTACAAAAGTGCACGCTATATGTATGCGTTGCGGCAACCTTGCACAATTTTCTTTCAGGAAATCAGAAGACGAACAGGTTGTGCTTCTGGGTGAAAATAACCTATATGAACCTCTATGCAGGAATTGTTATAATGCAGCTCTAAATAAGTAAACATTGAAACTCAGCTCATCAGATATTGCCAGGATTGTTAATGGTAATCTAACAGGTCCATCCGACCTGATAGTTACCGAGATAGTGACGGATACACGGCAATTAAGTATCACTGCCGGCCTTCTGTTTTTTGCTTTGAAGGGAAAAAATCACAACGGTCATAATTTTGTTGACAGCCTGTACCAGAAAGGCGTCAGAGTTTTTGTAGTTGAAAAGCTTCCTGAAGAACAGGAAAAATACAATGGAGCAGCTTTTATAGTAACTGCAAATACACTGGAAGCATTACAATTATTAGCTTCTTTCAGGCGAAAATCATTTAATTCACCTGTAATTGCAGTTACCGGTAGTGCAGGTAAAACTATTGTAAAAGAATGGCTGGCCGATATTCTTGGTCTTACAACATCCGTTATCAGAAGTCCGAAAAGTTATAATTCCCAGATTGGTGTCCCTCTTTCAATACTGAAGCTGGATGACAAATATAAGATTGGAATATTTGAAGCAGGCATATCAATGCCTGGTGAGATGGAAAAACTTCAGCAAATCATCGATCCTGATATTGGTGTAATAACAAATATCGGAGATGCCCACAGTGAAAATTTTCCGGATAATTTAGTGAAGGCAAAGGAGAAACTTAAACTTTTTATAAATACCTCTTTAATAATATATTGCAGCGATCATGAACTTATTCATCAGTCAATTCTGAGCAATGAAAATTTAAAATCAAAAATACTTGTGGACTGGTCCTGCGAAAAGGACGAAGCAAAGATTTTTGTTACAAAGAGTTCATTACCACGTGGCCGTACCGGGATCCAGATGAGATTTAATGGCATTAATAACGATTTTGAAATACCATTCAGTGACAGGGCCTCAGTCGAAAATGCAATTACCGTTGCTGCTGTCTGCCTTGCTCTGGGAACTCCTGCTGAAATTATTTCCAAAGGGATTACAGGACTTGTATCTGTAGCAATGAGGATGGAGATGAAGAGCGGTATTAATAATTGCCAGTTAATAGAGGATTATTATAATTCCGATCCCGGGTCGCTCGGAATGGCCCTCGAGTATCTTAAATCGCAGGATGGAAGAAAGACTACCCTGATACTTTCCGATTTTGTTCAGAGTGGGAGAGATGAAAAGGATTTATACGGTGAAGTTGCCAGGCTTATAAGGAAAACAGGTATTAAGAAGTTTATAGGGATTGGAAATGCACTTGTCAGAAATTTTGCATTATTTGATGAGAGTGCCAGGTTTTACTATACCACAGATGAGTTTGTCAATGCTTTTAAAAATTCTGATTTTAAAAATGAGATTATACTTCTTAAAGGAGCACGGATCTATGAGTTTGAAAAAATAGGTAAACAACTTGAACAGCAGATTCATCAGACGGTTCTGGAGGTTAACCTGGATGCCATATCTCACAATCTCAATGAATTCCGCCGGCATCTGGATCCGGGTACCCGGATTATGGCAATGGTCAAAGCATTTGCTTATGGTGCGGGTCCTGCAGAAATTTCAGCCTTACTTGAATACCACCGTGTAAGTTATCTTGCAGTGCTTATGCAGATGAAGGGGTCGAATTGAGAAACTCCGGGGTAACGCTACCGGTTATGGTTATGAACCCTGATCCCTCCGCCTCAGAACTATTGATAAAGTATTCTCTTGAACCTGAAATATACAGTATTTCATCTCTTGAACAATTCGCAACAATAGCTTCCAAACACGGATTGATTGGCTATCCTGTGCATATAAAAATTGATACAGGAATGCACCGGCTTGGCTTTATGCCGGAGGATGTCGATGACCTGACGAAAGGGATTAAAAACCTGGAGTGTATCAGAGTCGTCTCGGTTTTCTCGCATCTGGCAGCTAGTGATGACCCTGGTCTGGATCATTTTAGTCACCATCAGGTGGAGGTTTTTCTTATAGCGGTTAAACAGATACAAGACGCCATCGGATATACTTTTCTTCGTCATATTCTTAATTCTTCAGGTATTGCCCGTTTCCCCCAATATCAATTTGAAATGGTACGACCCGGCATAGGGATGTATGGTGTTGGACATTTTGAAGGACTTGATCTTAAAATAGCCGGACGTTTTAAAACCAGAATTTCACAGATCAAGACAATAAGAGCTGGTGAGCCGGTAGGTTATGGATGTGCAGATGTTTCTGAAAATGAAAGAAATATTGCAATATTACCTGTTGGTTATGCTGATGGTTTAAACCGGAAACTTGGGAACAGGAACGGGAATATGTATATTAAAGGTTCAAGAGTACCGATAATAGGAAATGTGTGCATGGACATGTGTATGGTTGATATAACCGGATTGAATATTGAAACTGGCGATGAAGCGGAAATATTTGGTGATAAAATCTCTATTAATGAAATAGCTGAGAAGTGTCAGACTATTCCGTATGAGATACTAACGTCTATCCCAAGACGTGTTAAGAGAGTCTTCTTCAGGGAATAATCAATTCAGATATTAAATATAGCCGGGTTAACCAAGTTCACTTATAAGTTCAATCTGGTTGCTGTCAATTATGCTGATCCTTCGTCCGGTTATTTCAATAATTCCTTCAGAAGCCAGGTTTGAAAGTGTGCGGATGGCATTTGACGTAGTCATATTCGACAGGTTAGCAATATCCTCTCTCGACAAAGAGATACGGATTGTTTTTCCATCCGCTTCAAACCCATAAGTATCGCGCAGTATCAATATCGATTCAGCCAGTCGTCCTCTGACGTGTTTCTGAGTAAGCGAGACAGTTCTGTTGTTTGAAAACCATAATTCATCAGCAATAACCTTAATAAATTTCATGGAGAGGTCAGGGTTTTTCTTCAGGATCCTGATGAAAGAACTTTTCTCAAAAATACATATTGCGGAATCTTCAATTGCTATTGCTGATACAGACCACAGGTTATCAGAAAACAATGTTTTGTAGCCTATAAATCCCTGGTGGCGTACCATCTTTAGTATCTGACCTCTTCCTCCAACTCCATCTTTGAAAACTTTAACTTTACCTGATGCCAGGCATATCAATCCATGCGTTTTGTCTCCTTCTTTAAATAAGAACTGGCCCTTTTTAAAGACTGTCAGGGTATGATGATGTACCAGAGTCTCTTTGTCTTTCTGATTTAATCCTTTAAAAATGGAAGAAGATCCTTCAAGACACAACTCTATATATGGATTAATATATTGCATGAAAAGATCATGTTAAATAGCATATCAAAGGTAATAAAAGAAATTTATGAAATCTAAATTAACATTTTTTAACATATTCAATTTCAGATAGTTGTAATAGGCACATTAACAGTTTTTTGCAAAAGTCACGGTTAATACCTTGCAACAAGTGGCATTCTTCTTCCGGCTCCGAATGCCTTTGAGGAGATTCTTAAAACGGGAGGAGCCTGGTATCTTTTGTACTCATTAAAGTCGATCATCCGGATTACTTTTAAAACGGTTTCCTTATCACCACCTTCCCTGATAATACGGCTGGCAGGTTTCTGTAATTCGATATACTGGTATAAAATTGAATCAAGTATGTTGTAATCGGGAAGGGAATCAGTATCAAACTGGTCAGGTCTTAATTCTGCGGAAGGCAATTTTCTGATTATGTTTTCAGGAATGATTTGGCTGTCCCTGTTAATGAAATCTGCAAGCCTGTAAACATCAGTTTTATAGACGTCACCTATAACAGATAAACCACCGGCCATATCTCCATAGAGAGTACCATATCCAACAGCGGCTTCGCTCTTGTTAGATGTATTCAATACTATGCAACCGTATTTATTTGAGACAGCCATCAGCAGAATAGCCCTGACACGCGCCTGAATATTTTCTTCTGTAACATCCGTATTCATCCCTTCGAAAACAGTGGCAAGATCATTTTCGAAAGCATTGAAAGGTTTCTCAATATTTATGATATCATACCGCACTCTGAGAGATTTGGCGAGGGCCATAGCATCACTGACTGAATGTTCAGATGAATATCGTGAAGGCATAAGCAATGCCCTTACGTTTTCATTCCCCAGAGCATCGACTGCAAGACAAAGGCAAAGAGCAGAATCAATACCCCCCGAAAGACCGATAATACTGGTTTTTAAACCGGTTTTAGTAAAATAATCATGTAACCCGGTTACTAAAGCCTTGTATATAAGAGAAATCGGGTCAGGTCTGGTATCTTTCCTGGAAATTGTACCTGACTTAATATCATCGAATGAGAAAGTCTCAACAGCTTCTTCGAAAAAAGGGAGATGATTAAATATCTCCCCATTTTCATTGACTATGACAGAGGCTCCATCAAATATAAGTTCTGTATTAGCGCCTGTCTGATTTACGGATATTACAGGTATCTTGTATTTTACAGCTTTAGAGATGAAGATGTTCTCCTTAGCTTCAATTTTGGTATATGAAAATGGAGATGCCGCGATATTGATAATTATATCAGGATTTTGCCTGGCAAGCTCTTCCATTGGTGAGATTGTATAAAGTCTGGCCTTTTCGAATTCATTGTCGAAGGGCTGTTCATCCCAGAGATCTTCGCAAATTGTAATAGCGAGCCTTAAACCTTTAAATAAAAAAACTGAGAACTGTTTCTCAGGTTCAAAATATCTGTATTCATCAAAGATGTCATAAGTAGGAAGCAAGGCTTTATTAACAGAAAAAATAACTTTCCCCTCCGATAAGAGAAGAGCCGAATTATAGAGCTTTTTGCCTTCTGGCTTTTTATTAAGTGTAGGAGACCCCACGATAGCTGCAATTCCTGTGCATTCGCTGGCTATCTCCTGTACCGTCTGGTCACATTTTTCGATAAAATCAAGCCGGTCAAGAAGGTCAAGTGGAGGATAGCCGGGTATACAGAGTTCAGAGAAAATAATAAGATCCGATCCTGCTTCTTTTGCTTTTCTGATCGCCTTGCAAATCAAGTCCTTATTACCGGAAAAATTGCCAATATGATAGTTTAGTTGTGCAACTGTGAAATTCATCACTATTAAATTAAAAATTAACACCAAACCTAAAGCTCAGTATCTTTTGCGACACCTTGTCAGTTGGTTGATTTCCATTGTCTTTTGTTATGTCAAGGAAATTATTGTCAAAATCCAAACCAAAAACCAATGCCGTGTTACCCCCAAGTGAGTATTCAATACCTGCAGTAATATGATAGGAGAGGTTAAACATCCTTAATTCGTTTGAAGCGTTTTCTCCCGAAATGTTTAAAGAAGGAATGTCTGCTTTTCTGTTTATAACAATTTTAGGAACAAATCCCAGATCGGAAAAAAATGAGACGTAACCAATCTGGTTTGTCTGAAACTTTAACCCAAAGGGAAATGCCAGATATTGAATTTTATATACAACAGGGTTGCCAGGTAAAACAGTTGATTTGAAGTTTGAAAAAACCATTACAACCGTATCACTGCTTACCAGTCTTCCTCCTGCATTCAGGAGACTAATACCAGTTGAAAATGAATAGTTTGATGAGAAATACTTATTGTATGTCAAACCAAAATTGAAGCCAGGTCGTGCCCCCTTATTTTTGACTTCCTTAATATCGGTGGAAAACCAGCTTATAACAGGATCGGCATGTATTCCAAAACTTATTTTTTGCTGGGCATTAACCATTCGAAGAGGAACAATGGCTAATAGCAGAAAAAAAAGAATTTTAGCTAAATAGCTTTTATCGGATTTTAAGTTTTTCATATTGAATTATATGAGTATCATCAATAATTGACAACATATCCTATCTCGCTCGAAAATCAATTTTAATTCTTCATGTAAAAATAACAAATAATAATAGAAGTTATTGTATCGTTTATTTTAGTAGCTTGTAATGGGAAATGTATGTACTTTAGACTGCCTAAATAAAACATTATGAGAAGCCGGGTTTTAACATTTATTCTTTTATTGTTGGTCGTTACGACGGCCACATCTTGTAAAAAGAATCATTATAAAGTCAACACATCATCAATCAAAGTAAATATTGAAATAAAGAGACTTGAGAAAGACCTTTTCACATTAAGCCCCAATGAAGTTATACCTATGGTTCCTTCTCTTAAAAAGAAATATGATGGTTTTCTTCAGTTATTTAGTCTGGTGATAAATTCAGGTGATATTAATGAGGCATCATTTGGTGATTTTCTTCTCCGTTTTTGCTCAGATAAGCAGAATAATGAAGTCTACGGACTGACGATGAAACAATTTCCTGACATCAAGTCAGTTGAAAAGGGGCTTACAGATGCTTTCAGGCATTATCTTTATTATTTCCCGGGGAAAAGGGTACCTGCAGTATTTACTTGTATTACAGGATTTAACAATAGTATCATCACAGGAGACTCATTGCTTGGTATAGGTCTTGACAGATATCTCGGAGCCGGGTGTGAATATTATCCGAGGCTTAATATTTACAAATATATTGCTGCCAGGATGACTCCTGAGAATATTGTTCCAGACTGTATGTATGGCTGGGGCGTTTCAGAGTGGGATTTTTCCACACTTAAATACCCGGTTGATAATGTTTTGTCAGAGATTATCCACGACGGTAAACTTAAATACTTTGAAAAGTGTATGTTACCTGAAACCTCTGATGAAATTATCTTCGGTTTTACCCCTGATCAGATGAAATTCTGCAGGAACAATGAATCCCAGATGTGGCAGTATCTGGTTGAGAACAATCTTCTTTTCAGCAGTGATCAGTTTAATATACGAAAACTTGTCGGGGAAGCTCCTTTTACAGGTTATTTTACGAAGGATTCACCCGGTCGGGCAGCTGTCTGGCTGGGTTTCCGGATTGTCGAATCATATATGATGAATAATTCCGGAATAAAAATTGAGGAGATATTTAAGAATACAGATGTTCAGAGCATTCTGGAAAAGGCTAAGTATAACCCCCGGTAGAAAATGAATAAGGACATGCCATGGCATGTCCCTTGTTCATTTTCTTAAATTGAAATACTATGCAGGATGAATAGCCTCAACGGGGCATACATCAGCACAGGCACCACAGTCAGTGCAAACATCAGGATTAATTTTATAGATGTCGCCTTCTGATATTGCTTCAACAGGACATTCATCAATGCATGTTCCGCAAGCAGTGCAATCATCGTTAATTTTGTAAGCCATTTCGATTATTTTTTGATTAATTAATTACCATTAGTGCACAAAATTACCTTAATTTTTTTAATTGGGAAAGAAACATGCTATATATATCGTTTAATATTCCTTTACTGGTAAGTCTTCATTCAGTAAAAAATTGTACACAAGCCAACTAAGATTTGCAACGCCAGTCGCGAGTCCATTCTCATCAATGTCAAAATCAGAGGTATGCAGCTTCATCATTTCTGTCTCCTTCTTCCTGATCCCTATCCTGTAATAGAGTGAAGGGGCTATTCCCGAATAGAATGAAAAATCGTCTGAACTCATCCGGATATCAAATGTTTCAATGTTGCTTTTTCCAAGAAGCGCCTCACTGAATTCAATTGCTTTTGAAGTAAGGTTTTCATCGTTAACCAATACCGGGTATCCTTCTACAATATTCACATCAATGCTAACTCCGAACTCTTCTTCTGTTTCAGCAGATACCAGTCTGACCAGGGCAAGACCTTCGGCTCTCCATTTTTCATCAAACGTTCTGAAGGTTCCTGCAATATAGACTTTCTCCGGAATAATATTTGTAGCTCCTTCACCCGATATTCTGCCAATTCCGAGAACAGTTGGTATCCCCTTGACAGACTGTTGTTCTGACATCCTGTTTTTAAGTCTTATAACAAGATGAGAGGCAATATATATCTGATCGGTTGTTAACCCGGGCAGGGCCGCATGACCTCCTTTACCGGTTATTGTAATGTAGATTTCATCACATGAAGCCATATAACGGCCGGCCTTATAGCCCACTTTCCCGGTCTCAAGTTCAGGAAGAATGTGTTGGGCGATTACAAGATCCGGTTTTGGATTCCTGAGTTCTCCGGATTCAATTACAAGTCTGGCGCCTCCGGGCGATTTCTCTTCTCCGGGTTGAAAAATCAGAAGGATAGTCCCTCCAAACTGACCTCTGATGCTATTGAGCAATTTTGTTGTCCCCATTAACATTGCCATATGAGCGTCGTGTCCACATGCATGCATCTTACCGGCATTGAGGCTGGAATATTCAGTTTTATTTCTCTCAGTAATTGGTAAAGCATCCATTTCGGCTCTTAGGGCAATAACTTTTCCGCCCTTTGCTTTTCCTTCTATATTTCCTATTATTCCCGTACCGGCTATTCCTTTTCTAAAGCTGATCCCGTTTTTCTCCAACCAGTTACAAATGTACAGTGACGTTTCTGTCTCTTCATAAGAAAGCTCAGGATGTCTGTGAAAATGCCTGCGAAGTTGAATTACTTCCTCTTTAAGATCAGCAGATTTTACAAGGATATCTTCTTTAATTCCCGGCATAGCTAAATATTTTAAATGAGGTGGTTAAAAATCGAGACTGAATGACAAATAGAAAATTCTGGGAAGTATATATTTGTTCTCTATACCCCAGGCCCAGTCTGCCCTGACAAAATACCCAAAAATCTGAGCCCTGAGCCCGGCGCCGATTCCTTCTATGATCGGATCTCTGTTGGAATCAAGTGTTACTGATACCGGGCCATTCGTAATTTTTTGGATGTCGTAACCATTTTTTCCCGACCAGGGTGATTTTCCCGACCAGGCTGTTCCTATGTCACCAAAACCGACGACCTGCAGACTGTTGAGAAAATTGGAGCGAAGGGGATGACCAGCTAAATATCTGACTACCGGCCACCTTATTTCACTGTTTATAAGGGCAAAACTATTACCGTTTCTTACGTTCTGTGAAAAACCCCTCATGTTGGTTGCAAGTGTTTGAAAACCATAATTTACATTAGGAGTTACCGGAATAGTATTATCGAACATAGGGATTTTATTAAACAAATATCCCATCCAGTTATCAACACCGCCCAGGTAGTATAACAGTTTGGTCGGGCCAAAGGATGTACTTGCTGCAAATCTGTTAGCCCAGATAAGCTCTCTGTGTATCCGGATATATTTTCTGAAATCGATACCAAGAACAACCATATCGGATTTTTTCCTGGTAAGCTCTTTATAATATTCGCCGAAGATCTTGAACCTGGTACCGAAGTAAATATTAATACTTCTCTTGCGCGTATTATCATATATTACTTCTCCTTTGAGGCTTGCCCATTGCTGTGTAATGCTTTTATAGTTGAGAGTAGCTATGTCTGTGGACAGATAGATATGCCTGTCGTACCGGTATGAGATAGTCCCCTTAAGAGCTAAAACAGGATTAATGGGTTTAGAAAGCGAAAAATATATATTCTGGCTATGCGTTTTGAAAAGGCTTGAATCATCTGAACTGAAATAAGTCTGCCTGTGGTAAATTAACTGCTTATCAAATTTCCCTTTAAGGTCCTCGATACTGAGTAAGTACTCATTACTGTCAAAATTTCCGGCGAATCTGAACGCGCCTGTTACCCTAAAATCCTCGAATAAATCTACTGTTCCGATCTTGGTCAGAAGGTTAATTCCAGGATTAAAATAGGGAGCTCCTCCGCTATATACCTGGTACGAATTATTAAGGAAACTAAAATCGATCTGGGTAGCAATGAAATTATTATAGAAGGATGTCTCATAAATTCTTATCAGCGGAAGATTAATCTGGCCTGTATCAAGTTTGATGTCCATATATTTTTTCCGCCATAATTGATTATAGTAGTTTTGTTTCTCTTTTTCAAATATATAATGATTTATGTCAATGGGTTCGTTCTTGATATAGTACTCATAAAGTGGTTTGGTAAGAGTGTCCCTTCTTTTTTTATCTTCAGCGACCAGCCACTGTCTCAACTGTTCTATGCTGTCCGCTTTATGAAAATACTGATTTTTCTCATTCCGTAATTTACTATTTACAATCTCCCCGGCTGGTATAGGATCTGACTTGCTCAGGAGTCCGTTTCTTAAATTGTATTTCCTGTTACTGAAAATTACTTCACCATANNAGTCAGTTCCGTTCAAAACAGACTGGTTCATAATATTCCTGTCATAATTAGTTGTAGGCTGGGAATTAATATAATATCTGTAGTGAGCTGTTGTATCGATAAAACTGATTGAACTGTCGAATTTAGCTGTGTACCTGTTAAATATCCCGTTCTGGTCTCCTAGGTATATAAATTTATTTTTTGCAATTTCGGCCGATTGAAACCTGTTGGCATATTTACCTTCAGAAAGCCTTACCAGAAGATTGGTTTTTTTTGCCAGGTTGTACGTAAAAAGATCAAACGTCTGAGATACTTTTTCAAAAGGGCTTGCTGTATTTGTAAGCGTATCGGTTAATCTGTTTGATGAAAATATAATTTCGTCCGGAGAATCTTTCATGAANGAAGGATTAAGATCATCNGCTATATCTCTGGTGATCTGCTCATTGGTTCCAGATGCAATAGTATGAATGTATAAGTCTGTAATTCCATCTTTTACAGCTGAAAAGATAAGCCGTGAACCTTCGGGAGAATATGAAAAATCAAGAATCTTATCAAAATAAAGAAGGATTCTTTTTTCGGTTGTTTTTTCATTGACCCTGTAAAAATACATCTCCAGGTCAGATTTTTCATCATTTATCAAAGTCAGAATTTTTCCACTCGGGTGCCAGGCTATTACAGGGTAAGTCTTATCAAGAATTTGTTCGAATTTCGGCTCTTTCCTGAATATTATTTTTCTTTTGCCTGTTGCCTGGTTGTACAGCCAGACCCGTTTCCTGCCCCAGTCGTTGGTTACATAAGCTATATAATCTCCGCCGGGACTGACTTTTACCTGCTGGTAGATCTGCTCTTTTTTTGATTTTAATTTAGTATTTGCATCTTCAGATGGGATGTTTTTATCAGTAGAAAATTCCTCAGAATAATAACTTTTCCATTCCTTCAGCAGGTCTTTGAGCTTCTTCCCTGTGACATAAAGGAAACCATCATCAATGTTTTTATAAATTTTTGTCAGGTAGATAATATTTGGAATCAGCGCATTACCATATTTTTTACCTATGAATCTCCAGAAAGACTGACCTGCATCTATTGCGTCATCATATTCAAGATGATTGATTTTTTTGAATTTACCCGATTTGAATCCATCCTTCACCCTGTTTTCAGCCTCATAGTCCCATCCGCCTCCCACATAACGTACAAGCCCTTTAATGTACCAGTCCGGCATATAGATCAATGAGGAGCTTGATATCCTGTCTTTTAAATCGGCATTGTATAATAATTCATTGATTATCACTTCAGTAATTGAAGCTTCGATCTGACGTTGATATGCCTCATGGTCGCCGTCATAATAAAGCATTACTTTATTCTTAATAATCCTGTTGAAGCCGCCAGTGTTATAACTGTCCTCATCAAAAGTAACGAGTCCGATATTAGATTGTTTGTATTCGGAATTTTTATTGAAGATGATGAATATCATTCTTTTCTCAAGCGTGTAATCGAAAAAATCCTCCACTTCAGCGAGCTTTTTCGTCGCGTAATCTGCTGTGAACTGTGCCAGATCTCTTCCATACTCATTAAAATAGCAATCAAAATCGTTGAATCTGTAGTACTGCCAGTAGAAATCGGTGTACTGAACTTTGTTTTTGCCAAAAGACATCTGAAGGCCATTATAAAACTGACCACTTGCATTTGAATATAAAATGCAGGTAATAAGGATGATAATCAGTTTTCTGATATTTCTTTTTTCCACGGCTTTCATTAGGTAACCGGATCTTTAATAAACAAAATATGTTCCAAAGAATCCTGGCTAAACAGCAAAACTAATGATTATCTGTTTTAAACTATCTAAAAATCTTAAACTTTATTATTTTTACATCACTTTCTATAAGTTCAACGTTTGCGGCCCGATTTTTGAATAGTCGCATGCAACCAAATGGTTTCAGAAGTTGTTATATAAAGGAATTTGAATTTGCAATCTATATATTTGTAAAAAAAATTACTGATAATTCTTCAAATACTAAAATACCAGATTTATATGAAACAATTATTCTTTATTTTTTCTCTGCTGATTTTGGGAGTTACCGCAAAATCGCAGATAGCATCAACAAAGATGCAACTTTCCACCACAGAACATGATTTTGGTACCTTTAAAGAAGAGGCAGGAAGACAGACCTTTGACTTTATTGTGACTAATACAGGAACTGAACCTTTGATAATTCAAAACGTTCAGGCGTCATGTGGATGTACAACACCAGAGTGGACAAAACAGCCAATTCCTGCAGGAGCTAAAGGTAAGGTTACTGCAATTTATGATCCAAAGGACAGGCCGGGACAATTCAACAAGACACTTTCAGTGTATACAAATACAAAACCTGAAGTTGTCGTTCTTGTAATTAAAGGAGAAGTCGTCGCTCATGAGAAAACTGTGGAAGAGTTATTTACATTCCCTGTTGGAGCAATCAGGTTCGAGAGCAATCATCTTGCATTCACCAATGTTAAAAAAACTGAAAAAAAGATGAGGGTGATGCAGTTGATTAATACTTCTACTTCGCCTGTTAAACTTGAATTTGATGGGTTACCTCCTCATCTGACTCTTAAATCTAATCCTGAAACCCTTAAACCAGGACAAAAAGGAATGGTTGAAGGAACTTATGATGCTAATAAAAATGCAGGGTGGGGTAATGTCAGTGATATGATAAAAATTAAACTGAATGGAATAGTCCAGGAGAATGTGTATTATTATGTTTCAGCAAACCTCGTTGAAGATTTTTCTTCTCTATCAAAGGAAGAACTGGAAAACGCTCCGGTTTTCAAAGTTGAATCTACAACTGTTGACCTCGGTAAAATAAAAGGCGCTACCCAAAACGAAGTTGCATTCAAATTTACGAATAATGGCAAAAGCGACCTGTTGATCAGGTTTATCAGATCCACTTGTGGTTGTACTGCNGTCCAGCAGGGAAATCAGAATGTNGGGATCAAACCAGGCGAGTCAAGTACTATTAAAGCAGTATTTAACTCAGGTACCTATTCGGGAAAAGTTACAAAGGCAATCTATGTTTATACAAATGATCCCAAGAATTCAGAACTTGTGCTGATGCTTACAGCCGATGTTGAACAACCAGCAGCGGTAAAATAATGATTCCTCAACCACCAAGTATTAACCCTGACGTTCTGACTAAATCGGGGCATAAGAGGCGAAAGAAATATTCAGCTGATGAATTCGTTTCTGGTATCCTTGCAGGAAACAGAACCATTTTAAGCCAGGCTATTACTCTGGTAGAGAGTTCGTTGCCTGAGCATTATGAAACAGCACAGGTTATAATTGAAAAATGTCTTCCTTTCAGTTCCAAATCGATCAGGATTGGAATAACGGGTGTCCCGGGAGCAGGTAAGAGTACATTTATCGAGACTTTTGGACTTTATATCACAGGAGAAGGACGAAAACTGGCTGTCCTTACAGTTGACCCAAGCAGCCAACTGAGTAAAGGAAGTATTCTCGGGGATAAAACAAGAATGGAACAACTCAGCATTCATCCCGGAGCTTTTATACGGCCATCTCCTGCCACAGGNGCTCTTGGCGGCGTTGCNAGAAAAACCAGAGAAACTATAATACTGTGTGAAGCAGCAGGTTTCAATACAGTACTTGTTGAGACTGTGGGTGTCGGGCAATCGGAAACAGAAGTTCACTCAATGGTTGATTNTTNTCATGCTTGCAGGTGGTGGTGATGAACTTCAGGGTATAAAACGCGGAATCATGGAAATGGCAGATATGATAGCTATTACAAAAGCTGATGGAGCCAACAAACTGTTTGCTGAGAACACCCGTGTTTCATTCGAGAATGCACTTCACCTGTTTCCCAAAAAAACATCGGGATGGGTGCCTCAGGTTCACACATGTTCTGCATTAGCAAATACTGGTATTAAAGAGCTCTGGGAAATAATTATTGAGTACTCTGCCTTTACAAGAAATTCAGGATATTTTGAGACATTCAGGAAGGAGCAGGCAGTTATAAGAATGCATAATACAATTATAGAGTATCTGAACAACTCTTTCTATAATCATAAAGAGGTAAGATCGCTGGTTCCGGAGATTGAAAACCAGTTGTACGAGGGAACAATAACCTCATACAAGGCAGCTATTAAGTTGCTTGACAAATATTTCAAAAGGCATACTGAATAATAATTCATATATTTGTCNGCTCGTATAAATAAAAATCAGTTACAAATTCAAAATTAATGTATATGAAAAAGGTAATTTATCTGTTTATAGCTTTTGTATTGTTCTCATGTTCTTCAAAACCTCATTATACAGTGAAAGGGAAAATTGAAGGATCCGACAGTATAACCTTTTATCTTCAAAAAAGAGAAGCTGGCAAAACTATTTCAATTGATTCAGCTGTTTCCAGAAAGGGATCATTCACCATGAAAGGCGGAGCAGTTGAATATCCACAGTTGGTTCAACTTGTTGCAGGAAATACAAGGAAAAGGACATCGCTTTACCTTGAGAACTCGGAAATAACTATTACAGGAAGTCTTGATTCGCTTTTTAAAGCAAAGTTTTCTGGTTCTAAAACGCAGGATGAATACGATAACTTTATCAAATCCAATAAGCCTTTGAGTGATACATATTCAAAAACCGTTATAAAATATCAGGCTGCCAGTCAGTCTGGTGACGTGGCAAATCTTGCAATCCTTGAAAAGC
>JGI24136J36422_10000365_pt1 | contig 17762 bp, 17 predicted proteins | sample BarGraNGADG00212_2_FD_36422 | JGI IMG/M metagenome (IMG submission 36422)
CAATGCTTCTTCAGTTCTCTTATTTCTGATTTCCCCGATGATATTATAAATAAGGTCTTCATCAACAACAGCACTTCTTCTGATATAAATAAACCTCTCGATAAAAAGGTATATGCTGAATATTGACAGAAGAAGAATCGGGATCATTATAAACCCGCCCTTCATGAGCAATTCAGCCACATTATTTACTGCATTCGTGTCTTTTAAATGTGGTTGATTAATAGCAAGTAAAATGTAATTGTAAAGCATTTTTATCCTTTATTTAACCATCAAAGTTATTCATTGTACAAAGTCATGGAAGAACGATAATTTGATTTTTTTAGTATATGCAGATTATTTATTAACAATTAAGGGGAGATAACTCAAACAAACAAATTGTACCAACTCTTTAGGAAAAACCTGTGATAACTATTAAATTTGGGTTTTTTACAGGATAACTGCAAATTACATTGATACCTCAACAGGCAAATTTGGACATATTGAATAATTTTTCTCTTAAGATTTCGTTTTGAATAATATTACCACTAATAAAAACAGACATGACAGCAGTCCTTTTTCTTATAACACAAACTTTAGACACTCTGAATAAAACTATTGCGGCTGCTCCCTCGCTGCCCGTCCAACAGGCGCCTGATGTGACAAAAATGATTGATATTATTATGAAAGGCGGTATTATTATGATACCAATAGCCTTGCTTTCCATAATAGCTATTTATGTTTTTATTGAGCGTTATTTAACTATCAGACGTCATATCAGTTCAGATGTTGAGTTTATGAACAGGATTCATGAATATATTCTGAACGGACGAACTGATTCGGCTCTTGCACTCTGCCGTAATACTGCAAAACCTATCGCCAGAATGATAGAGAAAGGGATTTCCCGCCTTGGCAAGCCTATAAAAGAAATAGAAGAAGCCATTGAGATTGCCGGCAAGTTTGAAGTTTATGACCTTGAAAAAAATATAAATATACTTGCTGTAATAGCAGGTATCGCACCTATGTTCGGTTTTCTGGGAACCATAATCGGAGTTATAAAAATATTTTTTAATATTTCGATGACGAGTGATGTAAGCATAGGGAGTGTTTCCGCCGGGCTCTATACCAAAATGGTNACCAGTGCAGCGGGACTAATTGTGGGTATACTTGCCTATATCGGTTACCATTGGCTTAATATAATATTAAACAAAGCTATTCACCAGCTTGAGTGGAATGCAATGAATTTCATTGATTTGTTAAAAAGCCCCTCAAAATGATAGACCTTCGTAAGAAAAAAGACTTTACTGCTGAAGTTTTCACTTCTTCAATGAACGACATAATGTTCTTTCTTATGCTGTTCTTCATCATTATCTCCACACTGCTGAACCCGAGCATGATAAAAGTTTCACTACCCAATTCAAGGAGCAGCCAGACTATTCAGAAGAAGGAGATCAACCTTACGATGACTAAAGAAAAACTTTATTATGTGAATAATACACAGGTCACTTTTGAGTCGCTGGAATCGCAGCTGAAAACTGAACTGACACATTCTCCTGATGCTTTCATCATGTTACGTTTCGATAATACTCTTCCTATTCAGGATCTCGTGAATGTACTTTCTTTAGGAAACAGGTTAAATTCAAAAATGATTATTGCCACTGCAAAACCCAGGTAGGTATAAAAAAGGTAATACAAAACTTTGGTTTTTGAGAAAACATATTCAATGAGATTACCAGAACTTGCCGATATCAGNTCTGCACATTCAAGGATTAAATCATTTGTACATCGTACTCCGGTTATGAAGTCTCAGAAATTAAATGAGCTTTTTAACTGTGAACTCTTTTTTAAATGTGAAAACTTTCAAAAGGTCGGGGCATTTAAGTTCAGGGGAGCTACCAATGCAGTCCTCNTGATATCCCCTGAGGAAAAGCTAAGAGGTGTNGTTACACATTCGTCAGGGAATCATGCAGCAGCTCTTGCACTTGCNGCCCGGATGAACGGGATAAAGGCAAATATAGTAATGCCNGAAAATGCACCAGTTGTTAAGAAAAATGCCGTTACCGGTTATGGAGCTGAGATCACCTACTGTAAACCCACTTTACAGGCCCGCGAAGAGACCACCCGTATGATAATGGAAAAGACGGGTGCAACACTAATTCATCCTTACGATAATTTCAATGTTATATGCGGACAGGGGACTGCCGCACTTGAACTTCTTGAGGAAAAAGGTGACCTTGAAATAATTATAGCTCCGGTCGGAGGAGGCGGCCTGTTGAGCGGCACTTCAACCTGTGTAAAAGGTATCAATAGAAATATTCAGGTTGTCGGAGCAGAACCAATCAATGCAAATGATGCATACATATCATTTACCNCCGGGATACTGACACCTTCAGTTAATCCACTAACAGTGGCTGATGGACTTCTCACCTCTTTGAGTGAGCTTACTTTTTCAGTTATCAAAAAGAACGTGGATAAGATACTTACTGCCAGGGAGGAGTCAATAATTGAATGTATGCTTCTCATATGGGAAAGGATGAAGATCATTATAGAACCATCATCAGCAACAGTGCTCGCCATTGTTAAAGAAAACCCTGATTTATTCAGGGGCAAAAAAATTGGAATGATTATCTCTGGCGGGAACGTTGATTTCAGAAAGCTCCCGTTTTAATTTTTCTTCCGGAAGTAGGCTATTATAGGATAATGATCGGAATACTTCACCTTTAATATCTCAAAATAGCTGTTTATGAGANAGTTATCATACAATATGTAATCAATCCTGTTTGGAGGATAGTTTCCTTTATATGTGAATCCGGCACCATATCCTGAATTAACAAAGGAATCATAAAGCCCACTTCGTATCTTACGGTAAGNATATGATACAGGAGTATCATTAAAGTCCCCGACAACCATAACNGGGAAAGGGGATTTGTTTATCTGAGCTTTTACAATCTCTGCCTGAAGGGCTCTCTTTACAAATCCCTTTTTCAGACTGACTGATAAACCTTTTACCTCCTTCATTGTCTCCTTATCGTCTGAGGCTGTCAGTTCGTCAATGAATGAGCGTTCCATCCTTTTCAGCCGGAATGACTGCAGATGGTTATTGTAAATTCTGAAGGTATCTTTCTGTATCAGGACATCTGTATAAATTGAAAGGCTTGAAGAACCGGGATGGATTATTTCTCCTTTTGTGACAATTGGAAACCGGCTCAAAGTGATGATCCCATAATACCTGTTTTTCCCGCTTCCTGAAAGTTTCATATGAGAATAATATTTCCCGCCCAGAGCCTCTATTATAAACTTCTCTTCAACTGCAGGATAGCCTGACACATAAAACTCCTGAAGGCAAATGATATCAGGCTTTTGAGCTTTTATGAATTCTATTACTTTTTTTTCGGAAGTAACACCATGGTTATTCTCAAAATAATTAAAGAGGCGCACATTGTAGCTGAGGACTTTAAATGTGTTTGTCTTATTTCCTGATGGTCTGGTGAATTGTATATAATTAGATATGTGGTTAAATCCGATTACAATTACAACTACCGAGATAAGAGCCTCAAACCTTAATAACATAGCCCAGATAATAACAAATATAATATTTATCAGCAAAAGATAAGGATAGGCAAGACCAAAAAAAGCCGGAAGCGCAAAGTCATCAGGACTGATAAGCACTGCCAGATAAGCTATAAGTAGACTAAAAGCAAAGGCTACATTTACAGCCAGAAGAATTTTATAAAGGATCTTTCTCAATTACAATAATTTGTGATTACGAATTTACCAGTATTTAGGAAAATTACTGTGGTAAAATTCTGTTTTTTGACAAGAGGTTGAAATAGTTATACAAATGGATAAATATCTGAGATCAATTTTTCTTCTGGCTCTCATTAAAAAGAGTCTCCTTTTCTTCTTTTGTCAGACTATCATATCCTCCCTTGGATATTTTGTCAAGTATATTGTTGATTTGCTTCTGGTGGTCTGTTTTTACCTTGTTATACTCATATTCAGTGGCAACTTTTTTATGAGTGACTTTGAGTTTTTTCCTGGGCTTAAAAATCGTTACAAAAAAATCGATTATCTTATTGAATCCTTTCCCTAAATCATGTCCATGTCTTAAGTTTATTGTATAGATATACCCGAAAAAAGCTCCACCTATATGGGCAAGTTTCCCCCCTGAATTTACAGAAAAGTCCATTATTGAAGTNAGAACAAATATCGCCAGTGCCATGTATTTGATCTTTATCCTTCCCAACAAAAACAGTTGTACAGTATAATCCGGGACATATGCAGCAATCGCAATAACAATGGCCATAACAGAAGCTGAAGCTCCTATTGCAACCGAGTCAGATACTACACCTGTAAATGCCGGGAAAATATTAAAAGAAAGAATGTAGACCATTGCTCCACTTATCCCGCCAAGAAGATATACGGCCACAAGTTTCCTCCCATCGAGATATTCAAGGAATATCCTGCCAAACCAGTATAACCATAACATATTGAATAGAATATGCCAGATATCTTTATGGGTGAACATGTATGTAATTAATGTCCAGGGCTTTATCAGCAAAGCATTTAAGGAAGCAGGAACTGAAAAGAGATCAAGAGTTTTTCCGGAGATTTCAGGATTATTGAGCAGAAAGCCGATAACAGCAATAAGAGTAATCAGAAAAAATACTACAATATTGATGTAAATAAGCCTGGTAAGGTTACTCCCATTTCTGAAAGTCAGCTTTATGTCGTCCCAGATCCCCATCAATATAATGTATTTGTTGTTTTTCTCCAGTACCTTATAAGAATATAACCAAATAACATTCCTCCCAGGTGTGCTGCATGTGCGATATTGCTTCCGGGCTGTGTTACAGCAAGATAAAGTTCCAATGCTCCATAACCTGCTACAAGATACTTGGCCTTGATAGGTATTGGAGGAAAAAGAAGCATAAGCTGAGTGTTCGGGAAGAGCACTCCGAAAGCGAGAAGAACACCAAAAATTGCACCTGAAGCACCAACTGTGGGTGTATTAAGAAGTAACTGAAGGCTTTGCATGTCTGGTGCGGTAAATACTTTTCCCTGATGAAAATAAGCTGTTCCTTCATTTAATACAACCTGGAGGTCACCGGGACTGAGGTTCTGTACCAGGTGGTTGTATTGTAAGAAGATTACAGATTCATGTGTAAAAGCTGCACCTAATCCGCAGACCATATAGAATATGAAAAACCTCTTTGGACCCCACACATTTTCCAGTACCGGTCCAAATATAAACAGCGCATACATATTGAAGAAAATGTGCCAGAAATTTCCATGCATGAACATATGAGTGACAATCTGCAGAGGCTTAAATTGTTCTGACTTTGGGAAATAGAGTCCTAGCAGGCTATTTAGATCAATACCCCAAACGCTATTAGCTGCATAATATGCTAATATCATTATTACATTTATCATTATGATATTCTTCACCACAGGTGGTAATCCCAAAATGCCTCTGCCGTATCCGTTCATCTATCAGTTTTTACATTTTTAAGTCTTCAATTGTCGGGCCAAAGCTATTTATATATTTTTTTCAGTCAAATTGTCATTTTAATTATTCTTTACTTTTTTACTCAAAAAAGCTATTAATTGTCAGTATTTCCCTTATGATTACTTTGAGTGGTTTACTTTGTGGTCCTTTGTGTTGTGCGCTAAGGATTTCACGAAGGTTCACAAAGGTTTGTAAACATGCTCAATGTCCGTTTCCTATTTAAATCTTTTATCAATTTCCTCCAGGGTAATTATATTTATAACAGGTTTCCCTTTAGGAGAATAATTTGGCGACTGACATGCAAAAAGTGTATCAAAAAGATCTTCCATTTCGCCCTGGCTCAGCACTTTCCCATATTGGATTGCTGAAGCACCAGCCATAGCGGCCGCAATCTTTTCCCTGGCACCTGTTGAGGGTTCTGCCTGTGTATTTTTATAATCCTCCAGTAAAATCTCAAGCATTTCAATAGGATCGGAAGAACCACTGTCAGAAGGCCTTCCATTGATTGTAATTTTATTTTTGCCGGAATGTTGAATATTAAAACCAAGTAATTCCAATTCACTTTCGATTTCTTTGAGAATAATATAATCGGCAGGATTTAGCTCAGCAGTCATGGGGAACATATCTACCTGACTTATCGCACGGTTATTGCTGAGGGATTCGAGGTACTTTTCGTAAAGGACCCTTTCATGGGCCCTCTTCTGGTCAATAAGCATAAGACCAGATTTAACCGGGCAGACAATATATTTATTTTTTATCTGGAAGAATTTTCTTTGCGACTCCCTGATCCTTTCGAATTGCTCCGGATTGTCGTTTTCTTTTTCAAGAGCTGAATAGAGTTTTTCCCAGTTTGCAACGTTCTCTTTCTCAAACCTTTCAACAATTCCCGATTTTCCATACGATCGTTCTTCGCCTTCAAAGGGATTAAACCGGGGATTGATCTCGATTTTTGGTTGTTCGGGTATTATGTTCGATGACCTCATCACCGGGATATCTATAAGGGCTTCATTTTCAAAATCAAGTGACGGTACTATATTGAATCGGCCCAGTGCTTCACGCACCGATGCCATCAGGATCTGCCAGATTGATCTTTCATCCTCAAATTTTATCTCGGTTTTTGTAGGATGAATATTTATGTCAATAGATGCCGGATCAGCTTCCATGAAGATGAAGTATGACGGGATTGCTTCAACAGGAAGAATATTCTGGTAAGCCTCTACAACTGCTTTATGGAAGTAAGGGTGCTTCATAAAGCGGTTATTCACAAAAAAGAATTGTTCTCCGTATGTTCGTCTTGCATTCTCAGGTTTTCCTATAAATCCCTTTATTTTGATCAGGCTTGTTTCTGTCTCAAGTGTGATGAGATCCTGGTTGATTTGTTTACCGAATACTCCTATTACACGTTGTCTCAGGTTTCCTGACAAAAGGTTATAAATCTCACTGTCGTTGTGATGGAGAGAAAATCTTATATCGGGNTGAGCTAATACGATCTTCTGAAATTCATTGACAATATGTCTGATTTCAGTGTTATCCGATTTTAGGAATTTACGTCGTGCTGGTATATTGAAAAAAAGATTTTTAACTAAAAAACTTGAACCAACAGGGCAACTGCATGGTTCCTGAGTTTCAACCTTGGAACCGTTTATTACTACCAGGGTTCCGGTATCACTATCCTCTCGCCGGGTTTTAAGTTCAACCATTGCTACAGCGGCAATCGAGGCAAGTGCCTCGCCCCTGAAACCTTTTGTGGTAATGGCAAATAGATCCTGTGCTGTTGTGATCTTTGATGTAGCATGNCTTTCAAATGATAACCTGGCATCAGTTTCAGACATTCCTGCTCCATCATCAATAACCTGGATCAGGGTTTTCCCGGAGTCTTTAATAATAACCCTGATATTTCTTCCTCCTGCATCAACCGAGTTTTCGATAAGCTCCTTTACTACAGAAGCAGGCCTTTGTATTACTTCTCCTGCAGCTATCTGGTTAGCTACNGAGTCGGGCAAAAGCTTTATAACATCAGGCATCAATAAAAATATTTAAGCAAGATACAGCAAAGAATTGATTGGTATACAAGTTCGTAAAAAGAGCGGTGCATCCTTTATTTAAACAATTTTACAAATATATAAATAATTGGTACATAACTTTTGAGAATAGACTCAGTGAAGGTATGTGATAACTATTATGATTATTAAAGTTCAGATGATTATCTTTGAATAAATTTCCGGGAAAATGAAAAGGTCGTCTATCTGTTTAATTGTTATTTTTTTATTTATCAGCTCAGGATGTTCTCATAAATCAGGAGAAAATAATATTAAAGTAATGACTCTTAATATAAGATACGACAATCCGGGTGACAGTATTTATGCCTGGCCCGAGAGGGCACAACAGATATGTAATTTTATTAAAGATGAAAAGCCTGATATTTTTGGCACACAGGAAGTTCTATGGAATCAGTACATGGTTCTCGATTCAGTTCTGACTGCATATTCCTCAGTTGGAGTTGGACGTGACGATGGGGNCAGGGGAGGGGAGATGAATCCCCTTTTTTTCAGGAAGGAAAGATTTGATCTGGTNAGAAAAATCACTTTCTGGCTCTCCGATACTCCTGAAATTCCGGGTTCCAGAGGTTGGGGAGCTTCGCTTCCGCGTATTGTAACATGGATGGAGCTTGTTGACAAGAATAGCCACAAACATTTTTTCTGCTTCAATACTCATTTTTCACACGATTCCGATTCAGCAAGGTTAATGAGCTCAAAAGTATTACTTAAAGAGGTCAGTAAAATTGCAGAAGGATTCCCTTTTGTTATTACTGGTGATTTTAATATGCCTCCGGCCAGCGCCGGTTATTTAATCTTAACCGGACTCTATGAAAGTGTACCATTGTTCAAGGATTCTTACATTATCACTGAGAAGAGACCTTTGGGTCCGATATCTACATTTAATGGTTTTTCCGATAAGCCGAAAACCGGAAGGATTGACTATATTTTCGTTAGGAATGGCATGAAAGTTCTTGATTATAGAACTATTATCAAAAAAGAACATGGGATCTATATCTCCGATCACTGGCCTGTTGAGGCTGTTATAGCACTCGACTAATCATCGACATTACTATACTTCAGGCTGTTTTCCTGTATCTTCTTACTGCGAGACTTGTTGAACAAACCGCAATAACAATAAGCGAAATTATTTCCCTGCTTACGTCGTGGATTGTTGAGCCCTTAAGCATTACCATCCTGTTAATTTTCATAAGGTAGGCAACAGGATTGATCATATTAATATCCTGTGCCCAGCCTGGCATGCTCTCATAAGGTGTAAAGAGCCCGCTCATCAGCATGAATATTATCATACAGAAAAAAGCAATAAACATAAACTGTTGTTGAGTTCCCGAGAAGGTGGAAATAAACAGAGCAAGTCCAAGTACTGCTATAAGAAAAATAAATGCACACATAAACAGGAGAGCAATACTTCCTACAAAAGGTATATTGAAAAAGATTTTGCCAATTATCAGACCAAGCGACAGATCAATCAGTCCTATAATAATGAAAGGCACCATTTTTGCTATGATGAGCTGATGTTTTCTCACCGGTGTTACGTTTAACTGTTCAATCGTGCCAACCTCTTTTTCCCTCACCATGTTAAGTCCGGCCAGAAGGAATCCTATTACCGTTACCAGGAGTGTTAGTATTCCGGGAAGCATATAGTGCTTGTAATTAAGCATTTCATTATACCAGTACCTGTTAGTGACCATAATCTGAGGAACAGGCACTACAGGAACTGAATTGATATTTTCAGTCAGGATATTCATATTATAATCGCGTATCACACCACTCAGGTATGCCCACGAAAGTTGTGCAGTTGAAGCATTAATAGCATCCACAGATGCAACCAGTTTCCCTGCCTTTCCTGTTCCAAGATTCTCTCCAAAGCCTGATGGGATATTAAGTATCAGATCAAATTTACCCTTGTGTAAAAGGTTGTTAGCTTCATTCTCAGAGAAAGTTGAAAATGTCACTTTGAAAAAGGTCGATCCCTCAAGTTTACTGATCAATCCCCTCGATTCAGAAGACAGATCATTATCAATAATGCAGAGTTTTACATGTTTAATCTCGAATGTAACTGCAGGTACCAATAATAGCATTTGAACAATAGGTACACCAAAAATGGCCTTTGAGATAAACTTGTTACGGAAGATCTGGAGGAACTCTTTTCGTATCAGATATAATATAGTTCTCATTGTCAAACTTTTTTCTTTTTACTTTATAATTACTCAAGCCTGACTTTAAATTTTCTTACACTTATCGCTATGAAAAGTATTGTCATTGCCAGAAGTACGAGAGTTTCCTTCCAGACGTACAGAAAGCCTGTTCCTTTAATCATAACACTTTTAATTATGGTAATGAAGTATCTGGGAGGCAGCAAATAGCTGATCACTCCATATACTTTAGGCATGTTTTCGATAGGGTAAATGAAGCCTGAAAGAAGGATTGTAGGAAGCATCATCCCGACCAATGATATAAAAATTGCCTGTTGCATGTTGCCTGATACTGTTGAAATTAGTATACCTACCGACAAGCTCAACATAATGTATAACATTGATTCTGCCAGAAGCAAAACAATGCTTCCTTTGACAGAAAGCCCGAATACCAGCCACGAGAGTACAAGTATAAGGATAACATTAACAATGGATAGAAGGAAGTAAGGCACTACCTTGCCAAGTATAATCTGAATAGGTCTGAGCGGAGAGACAAGCAATACCTCCATGGTTCCGAACTCTTTTTCGCGGGTTATTGTAACAGATGTCATGAGGGCACATATAAGTATGAGTATCATTGTTATAACACCNGGGACAAACATGTGCTGACTCTTAAGCTCAGGGTTATAAAACATTTTTACCTCAGGTTGAATGAGCATTGANTTATTACTCCTGATACCNGAAATATCTGCATTGAAGTCAGATATTATAGCCATTGTATAATTTGTGACAAGTGTAGCAGTATTTGGTTCTGATCCGTCCGCTATTATACTGATGCTGGCTTTTCCTTCATTCAGAAGTTTCCTGGCAAAATCCTTTTCAAAAATTATTACCTCTTTTGTCTTACCCTTCCTGAATATATCTTCAATCTCGTTGTAACTTATCAGGTTTTCAGTACGTTTAAAAAACCCTGAGGAGATTATTTTATCTGTCAGTTTCTGTGTCGTTTCATCTTTTGAAAGATCAAGAAATGCTACTCCTGCATTCTTTATATCAGTGCTTACTGCAAAACCAAATATAAGTATCTGTGCGACAGGGATCCCGAAAATGATAAAAAGTGTCCTGTAATCCCTGAAAATATGAAGGAACTCTTTTTTAACAAAACCCAGGAATCGTTTCATCTTCTAATTATTAACTGGCCGTGCTATCTTAATAAATACGTCCTCAACCGTAGCCGCATTATAGAGTTTCTTTAGGTTTTCGGGTGTGTCAAGGGCAACAATTTTACCCTCACTCATAATTGAGATCCTGTCACAATATTCAGCTTCATCCATGTAATGTGTTGTTACGAAAACTGTAATACCTCTTGCAGAAGTTTCATATATCATTTCCCAGAATTGCCGGCGTGTGATCGGGTCAACGCCCCCGGTCGGTTCATCGAGAAAAACTATTTTAGGTTCGTGAAAAACAGCTATCGAGAATGCAAGCTTCTGACGTAAGCCCAGCGGTAGATCAGCAATCAATTTGTTTCCATAATCCTGGAAATTCAGCTTTTCAAGAAGATTATCCGTTCTTTCTTTAATAAGTGACTTGCTCATTCCATATATCCCGCCATAAAGCATAATATTTTCCTTTATAGTAAGATCTTCGTATAATGAGAATTTCTGACTCATATATCCGATCTGTTTTTTAATCTCTTCCGGCTTCTTTGATGCATCAACTCCTGCAACTATTACTTCTCCTGATGTAGGAGATGAGAGGCCTGACAGTATTCTGATAGTTGTTGTTTTGCCAGCACCGTTGGCGCCGAGGAATCCAAATATCTCTCCTTTGAAAACATCAAATGAAAGGTTGTCATTTGCAACAAATGTTCCGAATTTTTTTATCAGTTTCTTTACAATTATTACCCGGTTATCCATTGGCTGGCATTTTACATTAGTTCAAGGAATCTGTCTTCAATGCCCGCCGATGTCTCTTCAGCAGTAACATTGTTTAGTCCTGCTTCGTGAAGAAATTTAAACAATGACTCATTGATACGGTCATCAGTGAAAGTTACATGAACTGAATCTCCAAAAGGATAGGCTGTAACTGTATCCGGATAATTCCTTAATGCAGTGATGAGCTTATACTTCTCACGGGCTTTTATCATAAACAGCTTTCTGCTGAAACCATCGCGGATCTTTTGTGGCGGAGCAACCGAAAGTATCGTTCCCTTTTGAATAAGTGCTACCCTGTCGCATCGCATTGCTTCATCCATATAGGGTGTTGATACGATTATGGTTATGTTGTGCTGCCGGAGTTTGGCGAGCATAGTCCAGAATTCGGACCTCGAAACAGCATCAACTCCTGTTGTGGGTTCATCCAGAATAAGCAGCTTAGGTTTATGGATCAGAGCACATGAAAGTGCCAGTTTCTGTTTCATACCACCTGAAAGTTTACCGGCCAGCCTTTTTTTGAAAGGCTCAATATGAGAATAGATGTCAGAAATAAGATCATAGTTTTTCTTTACAGTGGTTCCGAAAACTGTCGCATAAAAATTCAGGTTTTCCTCGACAGTGAGATCCTGGTATAGACTGAACCTTCCCGGCATATATCCAATATTTTTTCGGAGTTCCCTAAACCCTGCAACACAATCCATTCCCAATACCTTCATTTCCCCCTTATCAGGACGAAGGAGCGTTGCAATAATCCTGAAAAGAGTCGTTTTGCCGGCACCGTCTGGACCGATGAAACCAAATATTTCTGATTCATCTACCGAGAAAGTAATCTCTTTCAGAGCCTGGGTTTGTCCAAACGCTTTACTTAAATCTGTTGATTCAATAACTTTTTGCATCTGCATATAACTATCAGAATTTAGCTTCTCCGGGCATTCCTGATTTTATTTTTCCATCATTTTTCACATCTATATTTATCGCGTACACGAGTGTTACACGCTCCTCTTTCGTCTGGATGATCTTTGGAGTAAACTCAGCTTTGTCTGAAATATAACTAATCACTCCCGGGAATGAAGTATATCCCTTTTTCCCATTGTCAATTCTGACTGTGCATTGTTGTCCGATTTTTATACCGGCAAGCTGGGCTCCGCTTACATATACTTTTAGTTTCATAACAGAAAGGTCAGCAATCTTAACAAGAGGTTTACCGGCTGACGTAATCTCTCCAGCCTCAGAATATTTTTCAAGTACGGTCCCATTCAACGGGCTTAAGACAGAACTCCTTTTGATTTGTTCAATCAGAGTCGTTTTTTTCGAGTTTGAAATTGCAAGTTCTGCTGCAACAGATTCCTTCTGAGTGTTATTTGAAGCTATCTGTTTCTGAAGTACTGCAACTTGTCCGGTAAGATCATCCAGCTGTTTTTGTGTTGCAGCACCGTCCGTCAGCATCTTTTTAGTCCTTTCTATGTTAATATTCAGATTCATTATCTGCTGATTCAGAATGTTATTTTGAGCATTAATAGAACTTATGCGTGTCCTTATGCTTTTCATTCCTGCATCTATCTCTGCTTTCTGGAGATGGAAAAGGGTTGTGTCAATGAGCGCAATTTTTGCACCGGTAGTGAGCTGTATTCCTTCAACAGGTTCAAGCTGCAGGATGCGACCATTAGTTTCGGCTGAAACAATAACTTCAGTAGCTTCAAAATTCCCAAATGCATCGGCTTTGTCGGTTTGGTTTTTGCAACCGGCTGACAAAATTGCGGCAATTATTATTAATGATCTGGTTTTCATGATGTTATAATGTTTGTATTACACTGTATTTATATTTTCTTTAATCTCCGGTTTCTTTGCCCATACCCCTTTATTTGCCCCCCATCTCCCTAAAGGGGGGCTACTCTATCTCCTTCCCACTAATATTCAGATACTCAATTTTTGTCATAGCCAGATTTATTTTATGGATCTCATAATTTATCACAGCCTGCTTTTCCGAATTAAGCTCGTTTAGATAATCTGTTGCAGTACTAGTGCCATTCTGATATTGTGATTCCGCAGATGTAGTTATTCTTTTCCTGAGAGTAATAAGTTCCGAATCTGATTCAATTAGTGTTTTCAGACTTAAAATTTCAGAGGCTTTTAATTCAAGAATCCTCTTCAGGTTATCTGCCAGGTCATTTTTTCTGTTCTCCAGGATCCGTTCCTGATAAGTAATTATTTGTTTCTCGTTCTTAGCTTTGTTCCAGTCGAAGATATTCCACTTTATACTGGCCCCGAGCATATAATAGGAGGCAAACTCATTTTTAAAGAAATTGGTTCCCGGAGGGTTTCCGTATCCGAAAGTGGCAAATCCAACAGCTTTTGGCATTCTTTTACTTTCGATCACTTTCATTCCTGCTGCAAGCTGTTCCTTTCTCAAATCGAACAGTTGCAATTCCGGTCGGGAAAGTTCCTGCTGAAGATTTTCCGGCAGTGCAGGTTGAATGAATTCTGTTGAACTATCAATTTGATCTCCGGTAAGATCCGATAGAATTTTAAGAAAAGATATTTTTCTTATCTCATTTTCAGCCAGTTGCTGCTCAATTTTTATCTTTTCCGAAGTGAGCACATCAGAGTCAGACTTTAAAATAACTCCATTATTAATACCTGACTGCACTGAAGCAATTCTTTTTTTTATAATTTCCAGATAGTTATTCAGCAGATCTTTTTGTCTTCCAAGAAGCAAAAGGTTAAAATAATAAGTGTTTATTTGTTCGCGGAGCTTATAAAGGTCAGTCTCTGTTTGTTTTTCATTTACGTTCATGTCAGCTTTTTCAAGAGCTCTGGCACCCTTTATTGCTCCGCCATCATAAATAACCTGGTTTATATCGACTGTGACTTTATATTGTTCATGTGGAAGAGGTTTTATGGCATTTGCGATCCCCGGTATCGGAAGATTACCCAGTACGCTACTCATATCAATTACTGATGAGTTGTATATAAAACTTCCGTTTGCATCGAGTGTTGGAAGCCATCCTTTTGCCAGATTTTCATCTTTAAGTCTTGAAATATCAGTATACCCTATTTTTTCACCAGACAAGGCATTGGTTGTATAAGCCTTGTCGTAACATTCTCTAAGAGTCAGAATCTTCTGGGCAATGAGTTTATTTGCTCCGAAAAATAGTATTATAAATAATATCAGTTCTCGTCTTTTCATTTAGATAGATTTATATTCTTATATTTTAGGCACTTCAAATTCCAGGCACTTTAGGCACTTATTATTTGGTTATCGCTTTAATAACAAACTCAGCTGCAAACTCTTTTCTCTCCTCAATATACCTGTCGAAATCGACGTCCATATTTTGAAAAATACCCTCAAGAATTCCTCTTGCTGCAAACGGGAATACACTCATTGAAGCTATGGTTGTCATAATCTGGGGAAGGTTTTCTTCTGTAATATTGTATTTATCCAGCTCATTTTTATGCTGGCTTTTGAGAAGTGTCCATATTTTTCTGAATTCGATAGTACTGAGTAGTTTTTTGATACGTGCAGGGTTTCTGTTTATTTCATTTAGTATGAAACCAGGAAGACGCGGATTGTCCTTCATAAATGATATATGGGCATTGAAGAAGAATCTTATTTTTTCTTCGAGAGTTAAATTTTCGTCGAAAACAGGTGCAAATTTTGAGAACATTCTTTTGGCAATTTTCTCGAATACCTTGCTGAAAAGCTGATCCTTTGTACGGAAATAGTAATGCAAAAGAGCTTTGTTTATCCCGGCATGAGTTGCAATATCCTGCATTCTGGCTCCGTCCATTCCCTTTTCAACGAACACATCAGTTGCAGCTTCAAAAATCTTCTCTTCGGTCATTTTATCATTCTCTGTCATATATTTAACTATTTGGTTTAACTATTAGGTTTAACCTAATGGTCAAAAGTATAATGAATTTTTGAATTGCACAATTATTTTCAAAAATATTTGCATTATTAATTAATAATATTCTATATTTGCAATATATAAACAACTTATATATAAAATTATGATACCAACAGACCTTATCAAAGGATCAATAAAGACAATTGTTCTTCAGCTTTTAAAAGAGGAAGGACGAATGCATGGTTACGCTATTACCCGAAAGGTGGAGGAACTAACCAAAGGGAAAATAAAACTTACATACGGAGCATTGTATCCTGTTCTTCATAAACTCGAAAAGGATGGCTCTCTCGTTACTGCTTCAGAAAATTTTAATAACAGAATCAGAATCTACTATACCCTGACTCCTAAAGGTCATACTGTAGTAGCTGACAAAATAAATGAACTTAACGAGTTCATCGAATCTCTTCAGCGAATAGTTGATGCCAAACCCGGATTGAGCCATGCCTGAACTGAGTCTGCATCATATTGATCAGATCAGCCGTGANATCAGNATGCAGGAGATCACATTTTCCCATCTNCTCGAAGATCTCATTGATCATGTCTGCTGTGATGTGGAGGATGAGATGCANTCTGGNTTAAACTTCTCTGAAGCCTATCAGAGGGTTAAACAAAAAATGGGATCGCGAAGACTTAAGGAAATACAGGAAGAGACACTTTATGCAGTTGACACTAAATACCGATATATGAAAAACATAATGAAAATTTCAGGCGTTGCAGGCACAATCTTGTTTGGCTTTGCAGCAATGTTTAAAATTCAGCATTGGCCCGGTGCCGGAGTCATGATGACCCTTGGAGCTCTGATCCTGGCATTTATATTCCTGCCTTCAGCCCTGAATGTCCTTTGGAAAGAGACTCATAACAGAAAAAGACTTTTCCTGTTTATNTCAGCNTTTTTTGCAGGGATGTTGTTAATTATAGGGACTCTCTTTAAAATTCAGCACTGGCCAATGGCAGGNGCAATTTTAACCCTGGCTTCAGTATCCGGTATTCTGTTTTTTATCCCGGCACTGGCTCTGAGCAGGTTGTCGGATCAGAAAAACAAGGATAAACGGCCAGCCTACATTCTTGGGGCCATTGGCATTGTACTTTTTGTTGCAGGCATGCTATTTAAGATGCAGCATTGGCCACTCGCAACCCTGTTTATTGTTTTCGGGATAATCCTTCTGGTCTTTCTGGCTTTTCCACTGTTTGCATGGCTTACCTGGAAGGAGGAAAGTCATATTAGTTCCATGTTCATTTTTCTGGTCATCGGATTGCTATTAATTGTTGTCCCCGGAGCCATGATAACCCTGAACCTGCAGCATTCATTCCAGGCATTTTACTATCCTAATAATGATCAGCAGAATGCATTATATGATTACTTATTCAGGAATAACAGTTCTCTGATCAGCAGGTATAAAGACTCCTCAAACTATCATGAGATGGAACAGTTGCATTCAAGAACTAATGGAGTTCTTACAATTATCAGCAATATCGAGGAAAAAATGGTTCAGGAATCGGAAGGTGAACCGGGCAAGCCTGCCGTGAGCACCGGTCAGATAAGTCAGACTAAAACCGGTCAGGAAATTTTATACAGGGAGCTTTCAAGACCGTTCGACCAGGGACCTGCGAAGGCATTTCTTATGCCTGGATGTAGTACCCGTAAGGAACTTAATGCTTCAATGGCAGAGTATGTAAATTACCTGACCAGTATAACTCCTGCAGAAGATTTGCTGAAATATAAAAAAATGCTTGATGCAGAAATATTTCTGCCTTCAGGAAACCCGGAAAAAGGTAATATGTCTTTAATGTCAGGACTTCATTCTCTTANAATTATGAAAAACGGGCTGCTTACAGTTGAAGCAAGTGTATTAAATACAATTGCAAGTCATAGATAAACAACTAAATACATAAGATTATGAACCCCACATTTTTTACAAATCTAATGATTGATAGTTTAATTTCATCAAAATGTGGGCTCCATAATACCTTTAAACTCAAAATTATATTATTATGAAACAAAAGATATATATTCTCGGAGTGATTGCAGCCATTATTATTTCCACCGGAGCAATACTCAAAGTGAACCATTGGCCGGCAGCTGCAATTTTGTTAGTTACCGGAACTATGATACTGGTCCTGCTCTTCTTTCCGGCTGCATTGATTAATAATTACAAAGCTGAAGGCAACAGTCAGAATAAGTTGCTTTATATAGTAACATTTATTACATGCTTTGTTGTATTCACAGCAATGCTTTATAA
>JGI24136J36422_10000374_pt1 | contig 17518 bp, 18 predicted proteins | sample BarGraNGADG00212_2_FD_36422 | JGI IMG/M metagenome (IMG submission 36422)
CGGCCGATCCGGCCGGCGGCGATGGGCCGCCGCGACTTCCGGGGGTGGAGCCGGTCTTCGGCGGCGTCGAGGACGTCGTTGACGATGTAGATCGCCCCCGACAGGAGGCAGAACACGGCGAACGCGGCCAGGGTCCGGAGGAGGAGCGGGACGTCGAACACCTTTTTGGCGAAGATCAAGGCCGCGGCGACGAAGAGGTTCTTGGTCCACTGCGCGGGCCGCAACGAAACGACGGCGTCCTTGATCGTCATGCGTTCTTCTTCCCGGATTCCGCCGATATTCTACAACATCCTGGCCATGCGATAAAATGAATTTCGAGGAGGGCCGGCCTGGCCCGCGAGATCAGTACTGGATGCCGGAATCGGTGGATCCGGTGAACGACGAACTGTTGGCGTTCAGATAGAGGAGCAGAATCCGGATGGCCATGAAGATGATGCCGCCGGCCAGGGCGAGGGAATACACGGTTAGGAACGAGATGTACAGCGCGGATTTCCGGCGCGAGAGGTCCTGGGAGAATAGGAGGTCGGTCACGGTCTTCCCGAAGAGGATGATCATGAGGACGACGCCGCCCGCCGCCCGGTAGAAATACTCCATCGAGTTCCGGAGTTCGACCTTGTCGAGGGTGACCAGCGGCAGGAGGAGCCAGGCCGTCAGGGCCCAAAAAACGATGAAGATGATAAACTTCGACATCGGAATGGCGTCGATTCTCTTGGCGAGGTCCATTTGAATTAATCATAGTCTTCAAATCTCCCCCCTGTCAATTCAAATTTCGGACGACCCGCGGGGCCACGGACGGGACCGGCCCGGAAAAAAGTGCTCGGACCGCCGAAATGGGGTACAATAAGCGGCTGCCGACCATGCCGAACCCAGCGCCCTCCCTGTCCCGCACCGCGGGCGGGGCCGCATTCGTCTTTTTCTGCCTGGTCCTCGTCTTCGATTACGCCGACCAGGGACTGTTGAGCCCCTTCGTCAATCCCCTCCTCCAGGATTTCTTCGGGACGACGGCAAACGTCGTCCCGCTCGGCTGGATCGCCTTCGTCTTCACCCTGCTCTCGGCCGCGTCCACGGTCGCCGCAGGGATCCTGGCCGACCGCCGGTCGCGGGTCCGGCTCTGCATCGCCGGAGGGCTCGTCTACGGGACGTTCTCCGCCCTGACCGTGTTGGCGCCCCACGGCCAGGCGGGCTATGCCTTCTTTTTCGTATCCCGCGCTCTTGTCGGCCTGGGCATGGGCCTCGTCGTGCCGGCCGTCTTCTCGCTCGTCGGGGACCTCGCGGCGCCCGCGCGCCGGGCGACGGCCTTCGGGTTCATGTCCGTGGCCATGCTCGCCGGGCGGTTCGGGGGCTTCGCCGTCGCCGGGGCGTTCGCCGGCGATTGGCGGCACGCCTACCTCTTGGTCGGCCTGGTCAACGTCCTCCTGGCCGCCTCCCTGCTCGCCATCCGCGAACCCCGCCGGGGCGGCCGCGAGGACGAGCTCCGGGAGGCGCTCCTCGCGGGGGCCGAATACCGGTTCCGCATTTCGTGGAAGGACATCGGCCTGATCCGGGCGACGCGGAGCAATTTCTGGCTGGTCCTGAATTTCATCGACGTCTTCCCGGGTTCGATCGTCCTCTTCCTCATCTTCAAATACATGAAAGACGTCCACAACCTGGAAGCGCCGGCCATGAACTTCACAATCGTCGTCGTAGCCCTGTCCGGGGCGGCCGGGGCGATCGTGTTCGGCCGGGTCGGCGACCTCTGGTTCCGGAAGGACCGGCGGGCCAAGGTCCTGACCGCGCTCATCTGCAACGCCCTCCCGATCGTCTTCATGATCGTCTTCCTCCTCTCCAAAGTCCGCGTCCCCCCGGATGCGACGCTCGGGACGGCGCTGGCCGTCCCCGGCCTGCTGCCCCTCGTCCTGACGATCGCCGCGGCCATGTTCATCAATCAGGGGGTGAACCCCAACTGGTACGGCACGCTGACCGACATCAACCTTCCGGAACACCGGGCGACGATGATCTCGCTCGCCTCGGTGATGGACATGATGGGGAGCGCCGTGGGACCGCTCCTCGGATCCTATATCGCCTCGTCCTGGGGGCTGAGGGCGGCCATGGCGAGTGTCCTCGTCTTCTGGGCGGTCAACATCCTCTTCTGGCTGCCGGTCCTGGCCCATGTCCGGTCCGACCTCGACCGGGCCCACGCCATCCTCGCCTCCCGCGCCTCGGACATGAAAAGGAGCCTGCCCGGCCATGCCGCATGACCGCTTGTCCATCCTCTACAATCCGTCGGCCAGGATGGGCCGGGCCCTCGACCGCAAAATCAAGCTCGAGCGCCTTCTCCGCCATTTCGACATCCGCTACGACCTGGTGATGACCCGGAACGAAGAGCACCTCCGAGAGCTGACCCGGGAGCACGCGAAGACCTATCCGGCCGTGGTCGGTGCGGGCGGCGATTCGACGTTCCACATCATGATCAACGAGCTCGTCGCGGCGGGCGCCGAGGCGAGCTTCGGAATGCTCGGCGTCGGCTCGTCGAACGACATCCCCCGGGAATTCGGCATCGCGTCGCTCGTCGAAGCGTGCCGAGCCTTGAAGAACGGGAGGACGCGGAGGATCGACCTCGGAACGGTGAGCGAGGGTGGGACCCGCCTGAGCTGTTTCCTGGGGCAGGCCAACATCGGACTGGGGGCCTACGTCAACCGGTTCGTGGCCGACCTGGCCGGCCGCAAGCCCCGGCTGGCCCGGCGTCAGCTATGGGCGGGGATCCTGGGGGTCAGGAAGGCCTACAAGTCGAGGGCGATTCCCCTGTCGTTCACCATGGATTCGAACGCCGGACGGCGCGAAGGCGATTTCGTCGCGGCAATTTTCAGCAACATCCGCTACTGGGCCACGGGCAGGATCATCAACCCCGGCGCCCGGCCGGACGATGGGCTGCTCGATTGCTGCCTCATCGGCGACTGCCGCCTCACGCGGCTCGCGCGCATTGCCGCCCTGGCCGGCACGGGCCGCCACGGGTCCATCCGGGACGTCGAATTCCGACGCGAGGCTGCCTTCGAAATTTCGGCCGGCACGCCGTTCGCGGTGCAGGTCGACGGCGAGATCCTCCGGACGTCGGACGGCCGGTCCACGTTTTCCAAAATCACGATCGGGGTGATGCCGGGTGGGCTGAACCTGATCGCCTCTTGACGGCGCCCGTCAGTCGTTGGCGAAGTGAGCGTGGAGGATGCGGTAGCCGTCCGGCGCCTGGACCAGGACGAACGTCACCGGCCCCTGCTGGACCGGCCCCTCCTCCCCGACGTTCTTGTCGAAGAGCCAGCGGGCGGTGACGAACGCGGCCGTCCCGAGCGGTTGGACGCGGACTTCCTCGAGCCAGAGTCGGCTGTCCTGGGCCTTGCCTCCGGCCGTGAACCCAAACCCCTTGTGGTGCTCGACGAGCGGCTCGAGCCCGCGGATCAGGCCCTTCTTTTCGGAGGAAAAATAGGACGGGGCGGGATTGACCGAGAAGAGGCTGTAGAGGAGCGTGAGATCGGACATGTTCCCCATGACCGTCCAGGTCTTGAGCGTGTCCTCGACGGTCCGGTGGGCGGGATTGGTCAGGGTGAGATTGGCCACGTCGGCTTCGGCCGCGATGGAGGCGAAGTAGGTCCAGGCCTTCTCCTTCAGGATCGCCTCGAAGACGCCGAGGGCCATGAAGACATCCCCTCCCCAGAGGTCCCAGTTGCCGAGGCCATAGGCCCGGATGAGGGCGTTCGGCTTCTTTTCGTCCGCGGAGTCTTCCTCCCAGGGAGACAGCATCAGCTCCGGAGCGATCGCGCCCCGGTACATGAGGATGCGCTGGTAGTAGCCCGTGTTCTCGACGACATTCGCCCGCGGCCGGACCGCGGCCAGGGCGTCGCGGGCCTCCTTGTCGAGTTTCATCCGGCGCAGGGTCAGGTACAGCCAGTCCGTCGCGGCGATCACGGAATCGTCGTTCTTCGCCCACGTCAGACAGTCGCGAAACGCCTTTTCGGCGAACGGATATTCGCCGGTCAGGAAATAAGCCAGTCCGAGGTGGTAATAGATGTTGTAGTGGGTGTTGGAGAGCGGTTGGCCCGACTTGCTCGGAACGCCGTCCGGTTCAACCTCGAGCGGCTTCCCTTTCGCCAGCTCGGCCGCTTTCTCTAGGTCGTCGACGGCTCGGACGAACTGGCGGATGGTGAGATACCGGTGGCCCCGGTGGCGGAGGAGGCGGTAGGACTGGGGAAATTTCGCCAGTCCATCGCTGAACGCCTTGATGGCCTCCCGGTAACGGCCGGCGTATGCGGCGCGCCGGCCCAGCCAGATGAAATTTTCTTCGCTGGGGTCCTTGGCAAGCTTCTGGCGGGCTTCGGCGTAACGATCGAGGCTCGCCTTGTCGGGGGCCGGAGAGACAAGCTTCTCTCCCATCAGGGAGATGGCTTCATAGGTCTTGGGAGCGAGCTTTTTGGCTTCAACGGCCTGGCCGCCGGCCGAAGGACCGGCCGAAGCCCCGAGGAACAAGGCCGCCCCGAGGATGGAAGCCAGGAGGCGGAGCGTTTTCGTCCTCACGCCCGGCGCCCCTTCACCAGCGCTCCCGATGCACGATTTCGGCCAGGGGCTTGCGGACGAAGGCCCGCGGCGCTTCGTCGGGGTAGCCGACCGGTGTCATCGCCAGCGGCTCGATGCCGTCGGGCAGGCCTAGGGCCTTCCGGAGCTCCGCGGGATCGAAGGCCGCGATCCAGCACGTCGCCAGCCCCTCGGCCGCGGCGGCCAGGACGAGGTGTTCGAAGGCGATGGTGACGTCGACGTCCGCGTAATTTTTCTTGTCCATGCGGACCCAGGCTTTGTCCGGCTCGGCGCAGGCGCAGATGACGACCGGGGCGGCGGCGAACCAGTCCCGGGAATAAGCCCTGGTCAGGCTCCGGCGGACCGCCTCGTCGGTGACGACGATGAAATGACAGGGCTGGCGGTTGGCCGCCGAGGGCGCGATCCTCACGGCCTCCAGGATCCGTTCGAGCTTGTCCGGCTCCACGGGGGTCGATTTGTATTTCCGGATGCTCCGGCGGGTTTCTAAAACATGATAGAAGTCCATGGTTCGCTCCTTTAGGGATGGTCGCCTTCGATTATCTCAAAAAGGCCGGGACAAGGGAAGGCTGAGCGCACTCGCGCTTTTCGTCCCTTGACCTTATTGCCCCGTCCAGTTTTTGGGGTTGCCCTCACAATCCGTTGGTGAAGCTTTTGAGTTTCTTCGACCGGCTGGGGTGCTTGAGCTTGCGCAGAGCCTTGGCCTCGATCTGACGGATGCGCTCGCGGGTGACCTTGAACTGCTGGCCGACTTCCTCCAGGGTGTGCTCGTTCCCATCGCCCAGACCGAAGCGCATCTTGAGGATCTTCGCTTCGCGCTCGGTCAGGCTTTTAAGGGCCTCCTCGATCTTTTCGCGCAGATTGATGTGGATGACGGCGTCGGGAGGGGAGGGCATGACCTTGTCTTCGATGAAGTCGCCGAGGTGGCTGTCCCCCTCCTCGCCGATGGGCGTTTCGAGGGAGATAGGCTGCTGAGCGATCTTGATGATTTTGCGGACCTTGCTCACCGGCATGTCCATTTTCTTGGCGATTTCCTCGCTGGTCGGCTCGCGGCCGATCTCCTGGACGAGACTCCGCCTGACCCGGCTGAACTTGTTGATGTTCTCGATCATATGGACGGGGATGCGGATCGTGCGGGCCTGATCGGCGATGGCCCGGGTGATGGCCTGGCGGATCCACCATGTGGCGTAAGTCCCAAACTTAAATCCACGGCGGTATTCGAACTTGTCGACGGCCTTCATGAGGCCGATGTTGCCCTCCTGAATGAGGTCCAGAAACTGCAGGCCGCGGTAGAAATATTTCTTGGCGATGGAGACGACCAGCCGGAGATTGGCGGCGACGAGTTCTTTTTTGGCCTGGTTGCTGATCTTCTTCCCAGTGGCGATGGAGCGGACAATCTTGCGCAGGTTGGGCGAATCCAGCCCGACGTCCTTCTGAACGGTCCGGATTTGCTTCTGCAGTTCCCGGAACTTTTCGGCCAGGTCTTCACCATCCTTCTTTTTCCGGGTCTTGGCCAGGAGAAGCTCGATTTCCTCTTTTTTCTCCTCCAGCTGGTTGACGGCGTGGAGCTGGCGGATGAGGGTTTCGATGATCCTTTCCTTCTGGCTCGTGCGGATGTTGAGATCCCCGATGGATCTCGACATCTCGACGATGACCCGGCCTCGGGAGAGAGCCTTCTTCCGGTTGTTGGGGATCTTGTCCAACTTCCGGCTCAGGTTGTGGATCTTTCGGACCTTGGCCAGGATCTGGTTTTTCTTTTCCTCGAGTTTGCCCTCGGCGATGTCGTCTTCGGAAACGTTGAACATCTCCTGGATGATCATCGGGTTGGCTTCAATGCGTTCTTCCAGGGACAGGACTTCGTTGAGGACCAGACGGGTTTTGCTGAGCGCCTTGACGATGGCTTTTTCGCCGCGCTCGATTTCGCGGGCGATGGAGATCTCGCCCTCCCGGGTGAGGAGGGAAATGCTGCCCATCTCGCGCAGGTAGAGCTTGACGGGATCGATCGTCCGCTCCAGGCCCTGAGAGATGAACTCCGAGATCTCGTCTTTGGGAAGTTTAGTATTGGCCGGCACGTGGCACTCCTCTCCGCTGCGTTTCGCCTCTCAAGGAAAATACGCTTTGACCCGTTCCCCCTTAGTGTACCACGTGTGAAGTTTACGTATATGGGTGGGCCGGGATCCGAGCTGGATCTTTCGACGCTGGGGACAGAAGAAGCCGCCGCCATCATGGAGCGGCTGAAGGGCTGAATCCTGGCCCCTAGCCGCTTTTTTAGGGTTTTGTGAGGTCTTGCGGGGAATTATGGGGAATAGAACAGAAGGGAAAACTATGAAGTAGACCCCATTGTCTGGACAGTTTAGAGGCCTTCTGAAAGTGCATTAAAGACCTGCCTATCGTTGCCTTAATCACTATCCATCAGCATAATTTGTTCAAGTACAAAACATAATATTGTCCGTCTCGCGCTCTGCCGAACGAGTTCGTCCAAGGCCGTCCACGATTCCGAAATCATTCGACCTTCGTCCGCTTTTCCGGTAAGCTTGTCCATGAGCGTATCCTTTCGAACCTCTTCGGGTCCATGTTGAAGTTTGAAGGTCAACATAGGATACGCTCTTTCCTTTCACACACAAGTTTCGGTTATATCTCCGCCCTGGGGTATAAACAGCTCATGGAAGTGGAACGGGCGTTCCGGACGCTCAAAACTACGCTCGATCTCCGGCCGCTCTATCATCGCAAGGAGGAGAGGATCCGGGTTCATGTGCTCCTGTGCTATCTTTCGCTCCTGCTGGTCCGGATCGCGGAGCACGAGACGGGCGAGACCTGGGACCGAATCCGTCCGATCATGGACCGTTGTCATCTCGGAGAATTTTCTTCAAAAGATGGGCGCATTTTGCAGCGCACGGAACTGACCTCGGAACAGGTTAACATCTTGAATCGGTTGAAAATAGCTCATCCGCCATCGGTCTATAACGTCCAGATAAGCGCCTAGAACCGTAGGCACACGCCACTTTTTTGATTTTCCCATAACCCCATGATAATCTATCAGTTAGGACGGGGCGTTAGTCTATGACTGTCGAACCCGGGGCAAACTCCCCAGATAAGAATTTGAAGCATGGCCTCCTCCTCTAGAGCAAATGCCTTCTACGTTTTATTTTAGAGCGGCAATCTTCTTCTCAATATCATCAACTATTTCTACTTGTTGATCATCGGGGATTTCGTCAGTTTTAATAAAGTATAAAGCCTCTTGGAATTTCGCAATTGCCTTTTGTTTTTGATCCATAAAAATCGCCTTCTCCGCTTCTTCGAGAAAGGTTTTTAATTGAAGTTCGCGTACTATCTTGCGGGTGTTTTTATCTTCAGTTTCTAAAACTGCAGAAATTTCTTCACCTGGAAATTCCTTTCTCCATTCAGCGATCTTTAGGAGGACTTTATTGTTTTCCGAAATCTTAGATTTAGGGGAAATCACTATTTCAGCTCTTGTCCTAATCTTATCGATTTCATCGGCCACAAATTGCTTGATCAAGGCGATTTTTTTATTGGAATAACTCGATATCAAAGCGCTCGCTAACGGAGTCATAAGCTGCATCCCCCATGCTTCGTATTTTGCTATATATCGCGCATGTTCAATTAAAGTATCAATGCGGCTTATGATCGTTTTGAAAGATTTGGATTCAGAAATAATTCTTTGACTCTCAATGATGATCCTATATCTTTGATTGAAATCGAATTTAGCTCGAGAAATGCAGGAGTTGCAAACTCCGTTTTCATTGGTTGAAACGAAGAGACCTTTCTTCCCGCACCATTTGCACTGGGACATTCGTCACCCCCGCTCTGAAAAAAAGTAATTCAGCCTATTTCAAGTCCAAACCACCTTATCCTTAAACCAGATTGTAGTTCAGTCTCTTTTTATTCGCAAGAATAAAAATGCTAGTGTACAGTGACGTTCGCAATTTGGAATAAAGGAGGAGCCATCGTAAACTCTCTTCGATCGGCAAGCCGGCTGTGAGTGGAATATTTGCTACGATGGTTCCGCAAGCACGAACATTTCTTGATTTGACCAGCTGGAGGCCCCTTTTCCCAGGTTTATTCCTATTATGCCTGGATCGAATTAAGCGGGCAACTCTGTACATACATATACTTGACAAGTATCCCCATTGTTAGCTATGCTTTTTAAAGGCGGGGGGCTTTTTCTTAAGTAATATTTCGGCAATTATTTTATTTTGCCAAATTACTAAGGAGCTAGAAAATGAAAAATATCCATTACCTGGGTTTAATTTCTCTTTTTGTCTTATCCAGTTGTGTTGCCCCAATACTCAATATATCAAAAACAACTTACGTTAAGAACGATTTTTCATTATCAGCGACAGAAAATGAATGTTTAGCTATTCTTCCTGTTGTAGAAGGCGCGGGAATTGAAGGATATCGGCGACCTTTTGGTGATGCTTTAAATAATGCGATGGAAACTCTCGGGAAAGGTATCCGTTTTATTAAATGGCAGGATACTTTAAATATTTTAAATGAGAATAATTTGGCGAGTCGCTATCAAGATGCTTTAATCCGATACAAAGACACAGCGATAATTGATAAAAATCTTATTCAGGATATGGGGGTAGCTCTATCCGCAAAATATTTTCTTTTTGTCCAACTTCGCCCTCTAGAAAATACGCATGAATTAAGGCAATCAGTCCTCGTAAGAGGCGTGTATACCCAGGAAACTTTTGGAGTATCTGGTTTCGGGCAGATATGGGACGCTAAAGAAGGAGATGTTGTTTGGGAAGGCGTCGGAGGTGTAATGGCTCAATCCGACGAGCTGTCCTATATTGGAGATAGAAATCCTGAAACCTATAGCACGAAAGCCGCATACGCCTTAATTAAAAAGATATTAAAGCTAAAATAGCTTTCTACTCTTTGTTTTATTTCAGCTAACGCTATATTTTTTCGTCGTAATGCTCCCCCCACTCGCTCTTTCTCTAAATTATCAAAATGGCTTTCTTGGTGGGACTCTTGAGCAATCAGTATAACAATGCTCCCTATCGCGTTTAGGAGAGGGCCATCGTAAACTCTCTTAGATCGGCAAACCGAAAAAGATAAAGGAGATTTTATTGATCGGCTACTATTTCACGAACGAATCTTGACATGAGCCTTATGAAAGGGTGTAATGTTTTTCATAGATTCTTCTGGAGGGATCATGAAAATAAAATTTGTTATCGTATTTGTTCTTTTCTTATCCATTATAGCATGCAGCTCAAAATCAAGTACTTCAGAAACCGAATTAGTTATTAAAAAGGCATTCCCTCTATCAGATAAGGATAAAATTGAAATTATTGGAACATCTGACGAATCAAAGACCGCTAGGCTAGTTAAATTTAAATTTAATGATTCGCAAATTAATGCAAGATTACGAAAATATGATCAGGGTTGGCTATTGGATGAAATACAAGATTCAACGGGGAAATGGCTGCCTGTCACAATGATTTCCAGTGGCGATAAAGCAACGAAAAAGTTGGATAGTGAAATTAAGGCGGAATGGGCGCAGGTAGAAAATATATATAAAAGACGAGAAGACCTAATTCCCAATTTAATCGAAGCAACTAAGGGATTAACTTCCGAAAAAGAAGCAATGTCTGTTTTAGTTAAAGCTAGAGATAAGGTTGCGCTAAATAAACCGGATAATAACGTAACAGATAATCCAAATAATTTCAGAGAGTTTCAATTAGCTCAAGATGAATTAGGTTCGGCTATTTCTGCCATATTCACACTTGTCGAAAAGTATCCTGTGATAAAAACAGACCCTAAGTTCCAAGAAGTAATGTATCAAATAGAAGGAACAGAAAACAGAATTACTGTTGAACGATTGCGATACAATGAAGCAGCACGGGCCTTCAATTCAATGAGACTAAAATCCGTTATTAATGTGTTTACTCCTGAAAAACAATATTTTAAATCACAATAAATACTTTTCAATAGCTTAAGAATACACACATGGTCGACAAAATATTATTCGAATCTGGCGATACAAGAGTTACATCATCGCATTTATGGAACAGAGGCACATCCACAGTAATTGCGCAAATCGAACGATATGAAGTTCAAGATGAATATAGAAATAAAACTAAATTTAAATTTCCTTCGCTTGCAAGACTAATAAAGCTGGCGCTACTAATAGGATGCATAAGTGTATTAGTCGGAATTGGTCTAATTAGCAACTATTCCGAAGGTCAAGTACCAGTTTGGATTCGCATTGCGATCCTATCCGGTGGTGCTCTTTTTTTAGCCAGCATCTTTACATTGTTATTTTGGCCTAAGAATTATTTTACTACCACAATTTATAATCTAAATGTTTGGACAGTCGGTGGCCATCAAATCTCCATTAAGTGTGGCGACATTGAATCTCAACGCAACCTAGTCGAATCGCTTCAACGTGCTATCGCGGCTGCTCGAAGCGGTCCCTTACCAAGTAAGTCCGTAGCTGAAGAGCTTCGCGCTCTATTCACCCTTCAAGCAGAGGGAATATTGGGCTCTTCGGATATGGAGCGTGCAAAGGATTTATTTCTCGGTAAGCCGATTGATCGTCGAGCGGCAGCGATAGCGCAAATCGAACAGCTCCACCAATTATACAAGCAGGGCGTTCTTTCAGAGGGAGAATTCAATATGAAAAAATGGGAAGTTCTTTCAAAAAATTGATATTGTATAGTAAATTATTTTTGATACGTATACCATAATTTTGCGATTAACGATTAATTAGGGCCCTAATCATGCCATCAGCAAATATTATTTCAATCCAAACTGTGCTTTCTGCATCAACTTATTATTTTGAAAAATGGCATTCATATTACTACCATTCTTGTTAATCCATTGATACATTATTGTTTGTACAGAGGCCATGACTCCGGGCACTCCTTCAATCTTGTTTTGAGACATTTCCTCTCCGGAAGCGCCTAATATTTTAACGACTTCTTCGTAGGTCATCCCGGTTTGGATACTCTGATATTTATCCATTGTAATAAGTTGACTTCCCGATAATATCGAGGCCCCCCCACTCTGAGAGTTAAAAATATCTCCCAAAAAGCCAAGTTTGTCTCTTTGAACATAAAAAAGGATTAGCAAGAAAACGATAACGATCACTACTGCAATAAGGTTTGTTTTCTTTCTTTTGTCCATCGAGCCTTCCTCTAAAGAATATTTAAAATAGCCAATTCGCGCACTTGCTATCTGATCGGATTTATGAACGTCAAATAATACGGCCCTTTATTTCAATAGCTCCTTCTTCTTTATTAAGAATTCTTCTTCGGTTATGACCCCTTTTTCTCTAAGTTGTCCGAGTTTTTCAAGTTGATATAATGAATTGTTTGATGAATGAGTATTAGGAACTGCCTTCATCGATGATTCAGTTGAATTGATCCTTTTATATTCACCTCGTTTTGCAAGATAGAATGGGAACCCAATAATCCAAAGCAAAAGACAAACAAAAAACCATCCCCATGGTCCCATATTAGCCATACCCGATATTTGACCCTTTTTTACGCCTATAGTATTTGCATCAATTAATACCCATATTGAAGTAACAATAACAACCAATCCGACGAAATCAAACATAATTCCCCCCTTAATTTTGATATTGAGATGAATAAATCTATCAAATTAACCTATTTATCGAATTTCATTCCCCCTGTTGATCTTGTATACGCAAATTCCCAATACGGCAGCCTAAGAATGATTCGATCGGTTGGTGCTTGCCCAAGAGCCATTCCTCTTGAGAATAAAGAAACGCTTCCTGTAACCCCAAGACTGGTAGCGTCAGCCGAATTAAAAAATGGCTCCCCACTGTGTCGCCACACTATTAATGTCACTCCATCTGGAACTGCGCCAATCGGCTGAATGGTATAAAAGCCGACTTTGAAATAAATAACAAGAACGATTAACAGAAACAAAATAAGAAAGAGCCAACGCCTAGTTTTTGATATTGCCAATTTCTCCTCCTTTTAATTCTCACTTTTTCTTATTAATTAATTCCAATTCAAAAAGTCTTTCTACAGATGCGGAATATATGAAAAATCGAATTAATTTTTTACAAATGATCTTGGGCCTCTTATAAAGCTTCCATTAAGCATGGCTAAGTCTTTGTTAATAGCATCTTTGTCATCATAAATCCCATTTGAGGGATTCGAAGGATCATATATCCAATTATCTTTGAGGCCATCCTTCCCAAGAGATACAACTAGAAAATCGTCCGACGCGCTTCCCATAATTCCATACTGGCCATCAATTGCTTTTCCACAATAGACGAGGTAGTTATGCCCCCAAGGATCCTTGATCGGAAGTTTTTTAATATATTTTGGACATAAAGAGTTATAAAAAGTATTCGATTCATTATAAATACCTGAAGACGGGGGGGGTGCCGATGTATCAGTAGCATAATCTAAGAGTGCAGTTGCAATTTGGCTTATATCTATCATTGCTTTTGTAATCTTCTTGGATTCATCTCCGGCATTATTAGAAGAACACGCGATAACAAAAAGTGAAGCAAGCACCATAATGAAATTACGGCATCTCATGTTGTCCTCCCCTTGATAAGATTCTATTAATCCAATCTATTCCCGGTTCACCCGACCTTACCGCAGATCGTATTGTAGTTCTGGCAGATTAGATTCACAATTCGTGGAAAGCCCTCTACCGAGATCTCCCTCCCCATTAGGATTGTTGGCTCTATTTTTATTCGGAAATGAGATATTGTCAAGGCTGGCTAAAGTATGAGTCTGTTTGCCCTTATGACTGAAAGAGCAGCCATCATAAACTCTTTTCGATCGGCAGACCGGATGAAAGGCTTGATCTTAATACGATAGTTCAAGGGCTAACTGAATAGATTTATAATGGCTCCAGATTTGCAAATGTCAATTGACCCCAGACCTAAATATATTTAGTCAAAGGGAAATTCTCTTACGACTGTTGTTCCAAATATTGCTGTGTATACTAATTTCTTTGGCTTATCATATGTCGCGAAAATAATATTTCCTGAGGTCTCTGTTCCGGGCTGCAATTCAACTGCATCAAAGTATCTTGATAATCCATAAGTCTCTGATGAATGGCTTAAGCTTTTGCCTGTTAAAGTGACAAGAGTAAAATTGTTTGGATTTGCATGCCTTACTTCATTAGATGTGTTTTTTATCCATACATATAACTTTAAAGGTTCGTACTCCTGTATTTGAATTGCCATTAAAATTCCATCATTTCCTTCATAGCATTTCAATTTATTTAGCTTTGCCTTAAGCAGATATGCAGGAATATTAAGCGAAACGTTCTTATTATTTATTAATCGTTCGCATATTTGGATAGCTTTATCAAAGTCATAACAACTTTTTGATTCAGCTAATTTAATTACATTGTCAACGTCTTGCTGCAATATTTTTCTTTCCCTCTCTTGAGCTTGTTTTGATAACTCCGTTTTTACTTTATTACTTATGGTTTCAATATCCTTATATTTAGAATCTACCATTTGTATCTTTGCAATTATCTTATCCGCATTAACATAATCGTTATTGTTTATATATGAAATGACCTGTTTGTAATGATTTTCCTTGTTGACTTGGTTATAAGTAATTTCCTGCTGGCGCTCTTGCTCCTTTTTATCGGCCTCAATTTTTAGTCTATTTTCCTGCTCCTTTTCGACTTTAATCCTTTCGTTATATTGCTTATTATTTACAAACCATAATACTGGATTCCAGACACTAATTAATATATAGCCAACTGAAATAGCAATAATTCCTGCTCTGAGATTTCTTTTGCCTTTTAATTTTTTTATAGCAAATAAGATGCTCGATAAACCAAACAATATAGTGCATGAGATTACTACTGGAAAATTATCAGAACTATTTTTAAATCCCTGGAAGATAACAGCAACGAAAAGGCCAAATAGAAAAAAGCAAATCCTAATAAACGAAATACTAACTTGTGTATGCGCTGGTGGGATAGTTTTGGAGAGAATATCGTTGTTTGCAGATTGATCATCAAACTCGCTTTCTTTGTTAAGAAACTCACCACAATACCGACATTTTATCGCTTCATCTTGGATCTTTTCGCCACAGAATGGGCAACTTTTCATATATGCTAGCCCCCTTTAATGAATAAAAAGCTATATCAAATAGAGTATTAAGTCAAATAGAGATAACATAGGTGATTTCTCAGACCTAAAGAATATGGCTGGACACGCTAATTTCAATCATATAGAGTAATTCGTATATCTTTAATCTGGGGGTACAAGATGAATAAATTTACGAGTGTTTTGGTTGTGGTTCTGCTTATTTGCATCTTAGGCTCATACCTTTCGGTAAATTTCTTTTTTAAAGAAAAGGCAAATATCGTGAAATGGGAATATCGTATTGAATCATTTGATGACTTAGAATTTCAATCGCAAATACAAAAAGTTGGCCAAGATGGATGGGAATTAGCATCTGCTAGACGCGCCATGTCTGGAGAAGGATATTCTAGCAAAGGCGTCTATGAATGCATTTTTAAAAGGCCAAAACTCACCAATTAACGCCGGTTTATAGATAAGGTTGCAGCTCGGACTATGGGGATAGCCATCCTAAACTCTCTTCGATTGGCAAAGCGGAAGAGAGGAGTGATTTTACTACAATGGCTCAAGCGGCTTGCTATCGGGCTAAGATGGTTCTGAGACTACGAACAAATCTCGATTCTGCCCTTAGTCTCAATTGGTTATCTTGATTCTCTCTTGAATGGTCGTTAATACTTCGCTCAAGCTAACAAATTTGATACAAAAAGCAAATATTAGTACTAAGAAAAACAAGCATAAGATACTAATAAATACATTTTTTAGTAAAAGATGGATAGAACATGTTATTGCGCAAATTAATAATAATTCAATAATTACGAATAAACCGAATAAGCCATATGACGGTTTATTAATTACCCATAGAATAAATGAAAAAATAATAAATAATAAAATAAGGATAATGGCCCACTTCCAATCAAATTTTTTTGGTAAATCGAATAAATCTCTCGAATTAAAATTTTTATCTATAATAAATAAGCGCTTTATTTCTTCAGGTGTTCCGCTAACTTTGCCAATTTTCATATGACTAGTTATTTGCTCGCGGTGATAAATTTCAAAACATCACTATAAGCCTTTTTCATAGTCCATTCTGAAGAAGAATTATCCTTAATTAATATCAGACGTTGAAATTCCATTATGTAGTTCGTTTCTTTAAAAATAAAGCCATCAAAATTTCCACCAAAAGCTTTTTGGTTTATTGTTTTTAAAGCATCCGATATTTTTGAAAACGTATCTTTGAATTCAATCTTTGATTTTATTCCAGTTCCGAAAAGAAACTCTATAATCGCTCCATCCTCTTTACAAGGATAAACAATAGCACTAATGCCAATATCCGGTTTTAGAATTCCAGAAATTTGGTATTTGAAATTATCAATATAATCTTGAATGATTTTTTTATCTTCCATGTTATATGAATATTAATAGCGTATTTGTAATCAAGGTGTCAATGGACTTCCCCCTTGAGAGAACTACATACCCGAAAAATAGCCTGAATCGGGAAGTCTCACCCAAAATCTTGTCTGGCCCAAAATGGGCTTTCGGACTGTTCAACGAATCTGATACCCGATATGTTCAGAATATTTGCATTTTACATACAGACTTCAACCATAAATATTTGACGCCCATTTGACGCCCGTTTGCCATTTTGGGCGTAAAAGGGCTTCCTACGGCATAAAGCGACTTAAATCACGACCTGAGAAAAACAAAGGAGGATAAAGAAATTAATGGTGGAGCTGACCAGGATCGAACTGGCGACCTCTTGACTGCCAGTCAAGCGCTCTCCCGAACTGAGCTACAGCCCCACTGGGGATGATATCCTACAAAAAAAGGGCCTTCCCGTCAAGGAGTTCCCCGCATCTCTTTGATATCACGGAAGATCTCGATTAGAATGGGAGGGCCATGAAACTCGACGACGTCCGGAAAGCGCGAGAGCGAGCCGCGCAAATCCTGGCGAAAGCCGGGATCACCGTCGCCTTCCGCGAAAAAGAAACCCTAGAAATCGCCGACTTCGGCCTGAACGACCTCGAGCACTACGGCCTCGAAGTGCTGGCCTACGAATCGAACGAGCGCTACTGCGCCAAGGAGCTCGTCCTCTTCCCCCGCCAGATCTGCCCCGAGCACCATCACCCGCCGATCGACGCCCACAACGTCGGCAAACAGGAGACGTTCCGCTGCCGCTGAGGGGTCGTCTATCTGTATGTCGAAGGCGAGCCGACGCCCCATCCCAAAGCTAAAATCCCTGCCGGCGACGAAGCGCTCTTCACCGCCCGGCACGAAATCGTCCTCCGCCCCGGCGATCAATACACGCTGCCGCCCGGCCGGCTGCACTGGTTCCAGGCCGGCGACGAAGGGGCGGTGTTGAGCGAGTTCTCGTCGAAGAACCTCGACGAAACGGACGTCTGGCGGAACCCGCGGATCCGGAGAATCCCGACGATCGATTAATCCGCGTGCGCGGCCTCGGCCATGGCCGCCACGTTCTCGGGCGGGACGTTCGGCAGCAGCGCCTCGTGGCTGGGGCTCACGATCCACCACGGTCCGAACACATCCTTCAGCCGCCGGACCTCGGCCCTCACTTCGGCCGGGGATCCCTGCACGAGAAGCTGCTGGGTGTCGATCCCGCCTAAAAACGCGACCTTCCCCTGAAAGTCCCGGGCCAGCCGCTCCGCCTCCATGCCCGCCGCCCGCGCTTGGAGCGGATGAAGGCAGTTCACGCCGGCCGCGATGAGATGGGGAATCACCCGACCGATCGACCCGCAGGAATGGAGGATGACCTGCCAGCCGTGGGCTCGCGCCTGGTCCGTGAATTTCCGGAACCAGGGCAGGATGAATTCCTCGAAGTGGCGGGGGCTGATGAGGAGATCGCACTGGGTGCCGAAGTCGTTGCCGAAGAAATACCCG
>JGI24136J36422_10000389_pt1 | contig 17133 bp, 13 predicted proteins | sample BarGraNGADG00212_2_FD_36422 | JGI IMG/M metagenome (IMG submission 36422)
GGGCGTGGACCGCGTCGTCCGGGCCGGTATCGTTTTCGCGGAGATAAAGCGTGTCGTAGCCCAGGGTCCCGGCCGACCGCCAATACAAGTCGTCGAAATAGACCATGAGATCCGGATAGTCCCCCCGCACCTCGGCGAAATACTCGTTCGGCTTGATGATCCGGGTCGCCCACGGTTCGCCCTCCGGCCCCTTGATGGCCAACAGGCGCTCGATCATCGCCTCCCGCTCCTTCTCGTAGTCCTCGGGCTTGATGATCCCCTGCGGCTCGCGCCCCTCGACGTTGAAGAAGAGCCGGGCGTAGTAGCCGCCCCAGCCCCAGACCTTGGTCTTCCGCCAGTCGATGGGCGTCTTCTCGATGGTGGCCCCTTTCTTCGGCGTCGCCTTGAGAACGAGGTCGCCTTCCCGGATCAGCCATTCGTTGATGCAGAAGGCGCCTTTCATCCGCTTGGCGCCGTGGTCCGAGATGACCAGGACGACGGTCTCGTCGCCGGCGTCCGCCAGCAGCTCGCCGATCCGGCCGTCCAGGTATTTGTAATATTCGACGATCGCGTTTTCGTATTTGTTTCCCGGCTCGTAGAGATGGTGGTCCTTGTCCATGTACTTCCAGAAAGCGTGCTGGACGCGGTCCACGCCGATCTCGACGAACATGAAAAAGTCCCAAGGCTTGGTCTTCATCAGGTAGCGGACGACGTCGAAGCGCTTGGCCGTCATGGCGTAGATCTCCTTAAGGATCTCGTCCCGGTCCTCGGTCCGGAAAACCACGTCGAACATGTACGGTCCGAACTTCGCCTCGATCTCGGCCTTCAGCTCCTTCGGATAGGTGTAGTCCTTCTCGTTGTCGGGGGTGATGAAGCAAGAGATGAGGTTCCCGGGGACTTTGCGCGGCGGATAGCTCGGCGGGATGCTCACGAGGCAGCTCCGCCCGCCGTGGTCGCCGACGACGTCCCAGATCGCCCGTTCCTTGAAGGCCTGCGACGTGGCGATCCACATTTTATCGTAGGCGTAGCCCGTCCGGTGGCGGAAGCCGTAGAGGCCGAGCCGGCCGGCGTCCTTCCCGGTGGTCATCACCATCCAGGCGGGGATCGTGATCGGCGGGTCCGAGCTCCGCATCTTGCCGTGGGCGCCGCCCTCGATCAGGCGGCGGAGCACCGGAAATTCCTCCCGCCGGTCGATGACGATCTCGCTCGGCGCCGAATCGAGCCCGATGATCAGGAATTTTCGCTTCATGATCGTCCTTTCCAACGCCGGGAGTCCCCGCGCTGGACCAGCTTTCCGCCGTGGGGCCGAATCATCGAGGGATATCAGTCGATATAGCCCAGTGCTTTCAGGCGGTCCTTGACCTTTTCCTCGTCTTCCTGGCTGAAGACCTCGGGCTTGGTCTCGCCCTTGGAGAGAGCCTCCTGGACGACTTTGGCGACGTAGCTTGAGACCGACGACACGTCCGTGCCCTTGATGGCCGCTTCAACCCGCTTCAAAAGTGCGGTGGGGATCGAAACGGCCGTGAATTCCTTCTCCATGGGCTTCTCCTCAGCGGTGCGCGCGCGCGAAAAAGTAAACGTATTTATATACCACGAACAGCCGGCGGAACCTAGCCCCTCGCCGGGAAAATGCCGTCCGTCCGCAGCCTGGCCACGATTTCATCGGCGGCGGCGGCGGTTCCCGACTCGGCCGGCACGACCTTGAGATGGGGGTGGGTCGGAGGCTCGTACGGCAGATCGACGCCGGCGAGGTTCCGGATCTCCCCCGCCCGGGCCTTGCGGTAGAGTCCGGCGGCGTCCCGCGCCTCGCACCATTCGATCGGCGCGTCCACGTGGACTTCGAGATATTGCTCGCAGCCGATGATCCCGGCTGCCTGGGCGCGGACCGACACGGTCGGAGAGACGAACGCGCAGATGACGATCAGACCGGCGTCGTTGAGGATGCGGGCCGCCTCCGCCACCCGGCGCAGGTGTTCCGTCAGGCCCTCCGAGCTGAAATCCAGCTCCCGGCTCAGGCCGAGGCGGACATTTTCGCCCTCGAGGACGACACAGACGGCCCCGAGGTCGAACAGCTTCCGTTCGAGGGCAAAGGCGATCTCGCTCTTGCCGCACGACGGGAGGCCGGTCAGCCAAACGGTGGCCGCCCGCTGGCCGAAGCGCGCGACGCGGTCCGCCCGGGCGACAAGGCTCCCGTGCCGGCGTGCCCGCGGCGTCTTTTCTACCAGGGCACCGGCCATGCGCGCCGGGAGCTGGGCGGACGGCTCGCGGTCGATGATCGTCCCGGCCGCGACGGTGCCGTTGGTCAGGGTGTCGATGAGGATGAACGATCCCGTGGCGCGGTTCATCGTATAGGGATCGCAGAACAGGGGAAGGTGCGACGAGAAAACGATCCTTCCGATCTCGTTCAGGGCCAGCGTCTCGGCCGGCAGTCGCTGGAGCGTGTCGACGTTCACTTTATAGCGGACCTGGTCGACGCGGACCCGGGTGAGCCGCGTGGTGTGCTTGAGGAAGTACGAGGCGTTGGGGTCCAGGGGCTTGTCGCCCATCCAGACCAGCATGGCCTCGAAATGCCGCTCCCGGCGGGGCAGGTTGTGGCGGTGGACGAGCATCTCGCCCCGGCTGATGTCGCGCTCGTCCTCGAGGGTCACGCAGACCGACATCGGCGGGAAGGCCTCCTCCCGCTCGCCGTCGTAGGTCAAGATGGATTTCACTCGGCTGACCTTCATGGACGGCAGGGCCAGGATTTCGTCGCCTTTCCGGATGATCCCCGAGGCGACCGTGCCCGCGTAGCCGCGGAAGTCGAGATGCGGCCGGAGGACATACTGGACCGGGAAGCGGAGGTCGACGAGGTTGTGGTCGCTTCCGATGTAGATGTTGTCGAGGAGCTCGAGCAGGCTTTCGCCGTTGTACCAGGGCATGCGCGGACTGCGCGTGACGACATTGTCCCCGCGGAGGGCGCTCACCGGGATGAACCGGATGTCCACGGCGCTCAGCTTGGCGGCGAAGGCCGAGAACTCCTCCTTGATCGCCCTGAAGACCGGTTCGCTCCAGCCGACGAGGTCCATCTTGTTCACCGTGACCACGAGATGCGGCACCCCGAGGAGCGAGGCGATGAACGCGTGGCGCTTGGTCTGGGGCAGGACGCCGCTGCGGGCGTCGATGAGGACGACGGACAGGTTGGCCGTGGAAGCCCCCGTGGCCATATTCCGGGTGTATTGCTCGTGCCCGGGCGTGTCGGCGATGATGTACTTGCGCCGGGGCGTGGAGAAGTAGCGGTAGGCCACGTCGATCGTGATCCCCTGCTCCCGCTCGGCCTTCAGCCCGTCGGTGAGGAGGGCGAAGTCGATCTTCTCCTCCGACGAGGTATCGCGCGACAGTTTCTTGAGCGAGGCGATCGTGTCTTCGTAGATGTTCTTCGAGTCGTGGAGCAGGCGGCCGATGAGGGTTGATTTGCCGTCGTCGATGCTCCCCGCGGTCGAGAGGCGGAGGAGGTCCTTCTTCTCGTTCTCCTTCAGGAAGTCCCCGATCGACGGCATCAGAAGTAGCCCTCCCGTTTCTTCATCTCCATGGAGCCTTCGGTGTCGTGGTCGATGACCCGGGTGGAGCGCTCCGAGACGCGGACGGTCATCATCTCCTCGATGATCTCGGGGACGGTCCGGGCCGAGGACCGGATCGCGCCCGTGCACGGGTAGCAGCCGAGCGTCCGGAACCGGCTCATGACCTTCATCGGTTTTTCGCCGGGCTTCAGGGGGATGGGCCCGTCGAGCAGGATGAGCTGGTCGTCGCGGACGATCATCTCCTGCTCCCGGGCGAAATACATGGGCACGACGGGGATTTTCTCGAGGTAGATATATTGCCAGACGTCGAGCTCGGTCCAGTTGGAGAGCGGGAAGACGCGGATGGATTCGCCCTTGTTCACCTTGGCGTTGTAGAGGTTCCAGAGCTCGGGCCGCTGGTTCTTGGGGTCCCACTGCCCGAGCTCGTCGCGGAACGAAAAAACGCGCTCCTTGGCCCGGGACTTCTCCTCCTCGCGCCTCGCCCCCCCGAACGCGGCGTCGAAGTTGTAGTGGCGCACGGCGTCGACGAGGGCCTGAGTTTTGAGGATGGCGCAGCACTTCTGGGTGCCGAGCCGAAAGGGATCGGCGATGCCGGCCTGGTCGTGCTTGTAGACGATGAGGTCGGCCCCGATCTCGCGCACGAATTTATCGCGGAACTCGTACATTTCACGGAACTTGTAGCCGGTGTCCACGTGCATGAGCGGAAATGGGAACTTGCCGGGGTAAAAAGCCTTTTGGGCCAGGCGGACCATGCAGGACGAGTCCTTGCCCACGGAGTAAAGCATGACGGGGCGCTCGAACTCGGCCGCGACCTCCCGCATGATGTGGATGCTCTCGGCCTCGAGCTGTTTCAGATGGGTCAGAGAATATTTTTTCAAGGGAAAATGCTCGGAGAGACTATATCGCCCCGCGCGGACCCGTGTCAAGAACGGAGGCGCCCCCCCTTGCCGCCCCCCTCGCCTTGACAAATCCGGTCCCCAAGTGTGTTATAATGTTTGGAAATGACCGACGAAGCGTTTATCATTGTCTAATATGGAAAAAATCGCCTACCCCTTTATCCGGAAAAATGTGTTTTCCGGCGTCCTCGACCGGAACCTGAAGAAGCTCGAGAGCCGGCTGGGGGTCTCCTTGGCCATCCGGGGCGACGACCTGATCATCGAAGGCGAGCCCAAGGGCATCGAACATGCCAAGTTTTACTTCGAAAAGATCCGGGAGCTCGAGGAAAAGGGCTACGACCTCAAGGAGGAGGACTTCCACATCGCCCTCGACCTCCTCGAGGGCGGCGGGAACGCCAATCCCCTGGAGAATTATTCCCCGGCCGCGGCCCTCACCCTCTCCCGGAAATCGGTGACCCCCAAGAGCCTGAACCAGCAGGACTACATCCAGGCCATCCGCAACTACGACCTCGTCTTCGGCCTAGGCCCGGCCGGCACCGGGAAGACGTATCTGGCCATGGCCATGGCCCTCTCCTTCCTCCAGGACAAGCTGGTCAGCCGCATCATCCTGACCCGACCCGCGGTCGAGGCCGGCGAAAAGCTCGGCTTCCTCCCCGGCGACCTCCTTCAGAAGATCAACCCCTACCTCCGCCCGCTCTACGATGCCCTCTTCGACCTCGTCCAGGCCGATCAGGCCAACCGGCTCATCGAGAAAGGCATCATCGAGATCGCCCCCCTGGCCTTCATGCGGGGGCGGACGCTCAACAGCTCATTCATCATCCTCGACGAAGCCCAGAACACGACCAAGGAGCAGATGAAGATGCTCCTCACCCGCTCCGGGTTCGACAGCAAGGTCGTGATCACGGCCGACGTGACCCAGATCGATCTGCCCCAGCCCTCGAAATCCGGGGTCCTCCACGCTATCAAGATCCTGACCTCCATCAAGGAGATCGCCTTCTGCTACTTCAACGAGAAGGACGTCGTCCGCCACCCCCTCGTTCAGAAGATCATCAAGGCCTACCAGAAGGCCGAGACCAAACCCATGGTCTGATCGTCCCCATGAGCCTCATCTCGTTCAAGAACATCAAACTCTTCAAGAGCTCCGGACCGGCGCGGGCCCCCCAGCCTCCCAAGGAAGAGCCGGAATCGGCGCCCGCAAAGCTGCTCCAGAACCCGTTCTTCTTCATCTTCCTCACGTCCCTCGTCCTGGCCTATTTCCTGTCCTACGTCCCCACGAAGTCCCTGCCCGAATTCGAGCCGGGCGATATCGCCACCGCGGACGTCATCGCCTCGGAGGACCTGATTATCGAAGACGCCGACACGACCGAAGCCCGGCGCCAGGCGGCCGTCGAGGCGGTCCTCCCCGTCTATGGCTTCGACCCCAACGTCTTCCTGAACATCGAGGACAAGGTCCGGCAGTTTTTCCTGTCCGGCCGGCAATGGCTGAAGACCGCCCCGCCGGCCAAGGACTACGCCCTCATCCAGAAGACGATCACCGACAAGTTCGGCCTCGACTTGACGACGAACGACATCGCCGCCCTGGAGAAGGCCGAATTCGGCGCCGACCTCGAAACGATTCTCCTCGGGCTCCTGGAGAAGCACGCCCGGCCGGGGCTCATCCTCTCGAAAAGCCTTTTCATCAACCGGGAACTGGAACGGGGATTCACCCTCCTCCGCGGGACCGAGGGCGAGAAGGCGATCCGCGCCTCCGAGATCCTCGAGATCAAGGAGGTCAAGGAGCGGTTCGTGGCCGAGATCAACGGCCTCGACCTGGCCGCCCGCAAGAAAGGCCTTCTCATCAGCCTGGCCTACGGATTCGTGGCGCCCAACGTCACATTCAATAAGGTCGAGACCGAGGCCCGGAAGGAAAAAGCCCGGGCGGGCGTCAGCCCGGCCTTCTTCTCGATCAAGAAGGGCCGGGTCATCGCCCGGAAAGGCGACGAAGTCACGCCCGACGAGGCCAAGCTCATCCGGGCCATCAACCAGGGCGCCCAGACAAGGAAGGGCTGGCTGGCCAATTTCCTGGGGACGTTCCTCCTGTTCGGCCTGCTGATGCTCACCATCTGGTTCTATCTCCGATCGCTCGCCGCGGCTCGGACCGCCCTCAAGCATTATTTGATGCTGGGCCTGACCATCGCCCTGAGCCTCCTCCTCTACAAGTCCCTGGGCTTCGTGGCCGACACGCTGAGCCAGGGTGCCCGGTTCTTCCTCTTCGCCGGCGCGGACAGCTACAAGTTCGCCTTCCCCTACCAGTTCGGCGTCCTCCTCTTCGCGTTCCTGACCACGAACACCGTGGCCCTGATTTACGCCATTCTCAACAGCCTGTTGATCGGGTACCTCTTCAACGCCAATTACTTCCTCATGATCTTCAGCCTGATCGGCGGGCTGGCGGCCATCTACGGGATCAAAATCTATCAGCGCCAGAGAAGAACCGCGACGCTCCGCGCGGGCTTCTTCCTCGTCGCCCCGCTGAACCTGTTCGTCGTCCTGACGTTCTCTCTCATCAAGCCGCGAGGGGCGGAACCCGTCGGCGCCCTGGCGGCCGAAGGCTTCATGGCCATCATCGGCGGGCTCCTGAGCGCCGCCCTGGCCTTCGTCCTGCTTCCGATTTACGAAAACATCTTCCGCTTCGTCACCCAATCCAAGCTCCTCGAGCTCACCAACTCCGATTCCGAGATCTTCCGGCAGATGGCCCTCGAAGCGCCCGGGTCCTATCATCACTCCCTGATCGTCGCCTCGCTCGCCGAGAAGGCCGCCGAAGCGATCCGGGCGGACGTGCTGCTTGTCAAGGCCGGGGCGCTCTATCACGACATCGGCAAGATCAAGATGCCCGAGTACTTCATCGAGAACCGGAACCGCAAGATCGATGCCCACAAGGACCTCACCCCGAGCATGAGCACGCTCGTCATCATCAATCACGTCAAGGAAGGCGTGGAGATCGCCCGCAAGGAGAAGCTCCCGGCCGAAATCCTGGAGATGATCGAGCAGCACCACGGCAACTCGCTCGTCCGCTACTTCTACCTCAAGGCCAAGGAAAAGGTCGACCCGGAGATGGAGAAGATCGGCGAGGAGACCTACCGCTACCCCGGCCCGCGGCCGCAGACCAAGGAGGCGGCGATGGTGATGCTGGCCGACTCCGTCGAGGCCGCCTCGAAAAGTCTCAAGAACCAGAACGAAGACAACCTGAAGCGGGTCATCCGGGACATCTTCGACAACTATCTCACGGACGGCCAACTCGACGACTGCAGCTTCTCTCTCAAGGAGCTGCAGATGATCGCCGCCTCGTTTCTGGCGACGCTCCTGACCGTTTACCAGCAGCGGCCCGGCTACCCCGGCTTCGAGTTCGAGTCCAAGCCGAGGAAAAAAGCCGAGCGGCCTCCGAAGAAGGACAACCATGATCGAAATCATCATCCGACGGAAGAAGGATAAAATCGACCCGGCCCGGTTCGAAAAGCTCCTCAAGAAGCTCATCCGGCATTATGACCTGAAGCGACCGGAGCTCTCGCTCGCCTTCGTCGGCGACGCCGAGATCCGGACGCTGAACCGGAAGTTTCGGAAGAAGGACAAGGCGACCGACGTCCTCAGCTTCCCGCTGAGCGAGGAGGCGGCGGACGGGAAATTCTACCTGGGCGACATCGCCGTTTCGGTGCCGACGGCCACGCGGCAAGCGGCGGAGATCGGCCATCCCCTCGAGCGAGAGCTCGAATACCTGACGATCCACGGTTTCCTCCACCTGCTCGGATATGAGCACGACGAGGGGCACGAGGCGGAAGAGGCCAAGGTGCGCGAGATGTACGCGGGCGACGCGGCGCGCGGCGCGGGCCGGCGGCCGGCGCGGAGGAAATCCTCCCGATGATGGAAATCCCGGGCCTCGTCTTAAGCCTTCTGGGGACGTTCGTCCTGTCGCTCTTCCACATGGCGCTCGACGGCTTCTCCAAGGTCTCGCTGAGCGGCTTTCTCGAGGAAAAGGTCAAACCCTACCGCCACGAGGTCCTCAGGCGCTATGACGAGATCCGGATCGCCGTCGAGTTCTTGCGGACGATTTTCATGATCGCCTTTTTGATCTATCTCTTCCTGGCGTTCCGGACCGGCGCGCTGTGGCCGCTCTGGCTTTTCCTGGCGGCGGTCGGGGTCTATGGCGCCCTTTTCGAGGCGCTCCCCCGCTGGATCGCTTCGGTGGCGCAGGAACGCCTCGCCCTGGCGTTCCTGCCGTCGTATCGTCTCCTCCTCAATCTCGCGGCCCCTGTGGTCGCCCTGGCCCGCTGGCATTGCTCAAGGGAGGACGCCGAGGAAGACGAGGAGGATGAGCGCGAAGCCGGAGATGAGGAGATCGCAACTTTCATCGACGGGGCGAAGGAAGAGGGCATCATCGAAAAGGGCGAGGACGAGCTCCTGCGGAGCGTCGTAGAGTTCGGCGACACCATTGTCCGCGAAGTCATGACGCCGCGCGTGGACATGGTCTGTATCCGGCGGGACGCGACCTTCCAGAAGCTCCGCAACCTGATGATCACCGAGAAATATTCGCGCATCCCGGTTTACCGCGACCGGATCGACAACATCGAGGGGATCGTCATCGCCAAGGACATCCTGGCTTTCAACGAAAAAGAATTCGACACCGCCCCGATCGACCGCTTCCTGAGGCCGGTCATCTTCGTGCCGGAGTCGATGGACGTGTCGGACCTGCTCCGCGAATTCCAGAAGGCCCGCCAGAAGCTGGCCGTGGTCGTGGACGAGCACGGGAGCGTCGTCGGCCTCGTGACGATGGAGGACCTGATGGAGGAGATCGTCGGCGAGATCCAGGACGAATACGATGCCGACGAGGCCCGGATCGCGGAGCTCGCCCCCGGCCGCGACTATCTCGTCCCGGGCGGGACGAAAGTCGAGGAGCTCGAGGACATCTTCGAAATGGAGCTGGCCGAAGACGATTTCATCACGGCCAGCGGCCTCGTAACCCACAATCTGGGCCGCCTGCCGACGAAGGGCGAGAAACTCGAGATCAAGGGCCTGAGCGTCGAGGTCCTCGACGTCGACCAGATGCGGATCAAGAAGCTGCGGATGACGCGGCCGCCGGAGCCGGAGAAAAAGAAGGAAAAATAGCCATGCCCAGAGCGAAGAAGGCCGCCGCGCCGAAAAAGACAACCAAGGTCGGATACGTCGCCCTCATCGGGCGGCCGAACGCCGGGAAGTCGACGCTGATCAACGCTCTGATTGGCCAGAAGATCGCCATCATCTCTGACAAGCCGCAGACGACTCGCATCAGCATCCTCGGGATACACACGACGGAGAAGGGGCAGATCATCTTCATCGACAACCCGGGGATCCACAAGCCCCTCCACAAGCTCAACAAACGGATGATGAACTTCGTCTATTCCTCGCTCCAGACGGCCGACATCGTCTGCCTGTTGATCGACGCCACCGAGAAGTTCGGCCATGGCGACGAGTACGTTCTCGAAACGCTGAAGTCCGTCAAAAACCCGGTCTTCCTGCTGATCAACAAGGTCGATGCGGTGAAAAAGGGCAATGTGCTGTTGTTGATCGACAAGTACAAGGACCTCGCGCCGTTCAAGGAAATCATCCCGATCTCGGCCCTCAAAGGGACGAATCTGGATGTCCTGGAGCGGCTGATCTACGAGAACCTGCCCGTCGCCGAAAAACTGTATGGCGATGACGACATCTCGGACCAATCCGAGAAGTTCCTGCTGGCCGAAATCATTCGGGAGAAGGTCCTGAAATACGTCGAGAAAGAGCTACCCTGGGCCACCGCCGTCTATATCGAATCGATCGAGAAGAGGACGGGCGAAGAGAACGAACACGGAACATCCGAGGAAACGGACGAATGGGCGGAAGATGGAGAAGACGAAAGCGCGATGGAGGGCGATGGCGCGGAAGAACGCGATCACGCGCTGTCGAAGAAAGCAGCGCCGGCCCCGAAGGCGCCGCGGACTCCCGATCCTGAGCATATGCCCGGAGTCGGACCTACGCCCCGGAAGAGGCGGCCGCTGACCTACATCAAGGCCAGTATTTTCGTCGAAAAGGACAACCACCGGAAAATCGTCATCGGCCGCCACGGCCATCTCGTCAAGCAAATCGGGATCGAAGCCCGGCGCGAGATCGAAGAGATTCTGGAAACGAAAGTCTATTTGGAACTCCAGGTCAAAGTCAAGGAAGAGTGGCGCGACAAGGCCGACGTCCTCGACATGATCGAGGGACAGAAGATTATCGGCTAGCCTGTCATAGCGAGCGACCCTTGGGAGCGAAGCAATCTCTCGCGCCCAATGTCATCGCGCAGCGACGAAGCAATCTAAAATAAAAAACGGGGGGCTCGAAGCCCCCCGTCGTCCCATCATCCTCCGGCCGGCTAACCGGCGTCGCCGCGCGGGCGCGAATCCCCATTTCGGGCCGCCTATTATTTTATGTGGTGGCTCTTGAGCTGGGCGGCTACGAAGTCCACGGTTGCGTTAACCTCGGTCATGTAGTCGGCCGCGCAGATCTGCATGGCCGCGGAAATCCCTCCATTGATCAGCGCGGTCAGCATCTCGTCGGACGGGGCCGGCAGGCCGTACAGCGCCAGAAACGCGCCCGCCAGGGACCGGAACTGGTCCACGATGTTGGCGATCAGCGTGGCATCGTCCCCCAGGAGCAGGTAGCCGTAGCCGACCGCCCCCTGCCGGAATTCGGTCTCGGCCTGGACGATCAGGCCCGACGCGTCCTTCACGGACAACGGGAATGGCGTCGTCGTCGAGAATAGGGAGAGGTCTTTGGCGTAAGCTGCGACCATCAGGGATTGGACGTTCGGCCGCGGACGGCCGACGATCTCCATGAGCTTGCGGCCTAGGTCCGGGTCGTAGTGCTTCATGATGACGTCGCCCGCCGCCTCGACGAGATTGTGGCAGATCTCCAGGGCCGCGGCCTGAACCGTGGGGTCGTCGGCCCCGAACAGGGCCGCGTAGCCCGGATCCTGCAGGAGAATCGAATTCAGGATCTTCGCCTTGGTGATGATGTACCCCTCACCCGGAACGTAGGTCAGAGAGCTCGTATGGGCCGTGGTGTCCGCCCCCCAGATATTGTTGTGGGAGAGGAACCCGGCGGCCGCCGACTTTTCGCTCCCCGTTTTGGCCGCGTTCTGGACCTTCATGAACTCGAAGTGCGTCTGCTGATAGAGCCAATCGCGGTAAAGGACGCCCGGCAGGGCGAACAGGTAGTTGAACGTGTCGGGCGCCATGGCGCCATAAACTTCCTCGAGATTCTGGGCGCCGGCCTTCTTCCTGAGCAGGTCGGCGATGTACGCGTGCGTCCCCTTCTCCCAGGAGAACGCGGTCGCCGAAAAGCTCATCCAGATCACCGCCCCGATCATCAAACTCCATCCCAATCGCTTCATCGTAGCCTCCTTATTTTGGATATTCATGACAAATCCAAGATACAAGAGGCTGCGGCGGAAGTTGTTAATATTTTGTTAAGAAACTGTCATTTTTCCCTGGAGAGAAGCGCGGATAATATTGACTTTGCGCGGCCGGCGTGCGAAAATCAGTCACCCTTCTGGACGGTGGGTGTAGCTCAACCGGTTAGAGCATCGGACTGTGGATCCGAAGGTTGGGGGTTCAAGTCCCCTCACTCACCCCACCTGATCTCGTTAAGAAACAATTACTTGCGAGATTTTTTGTTTTAAGCCTGCATTACTCAAACTGAGCCGTTTTTAGCGATTTTGTCCACACCGTGTCCACACGGCGAAATGCCGTGAGTGGGCAAAATCAACAGTCGAACAACTCGTGGTTGGATTCTGCTTTTCGAAAATCAATAGTATCTTGTTTATTTACAATGTGTTACTGAAGCAACAACTCCGCTATTCTGCAGATAAATAAGCGATTCTACAGGGATATCTATCATATTCAACTACTTACGGATCGCTCCCGCATGAGCGCATAACGAAACTATCGTCGAGGTCTTGACCATCTCGTGGAGCGAGAGCAGAGAGACCTCCTGTCTCATGCGCAACGCGAAAGAAGTACCAATGCTTCTCCCCTACTGCAACTGAACTCCCAGACCCATCATTCTCTTCGAATTTCCCACGTGTTTATCACATCAATTTCTCTCCAGGAGCGACGATCGTCGAGGGGGTGGTAGGGTGGTAGCCTCCGGTTAGCGAATGGCTCTATGATTGGAAAAGCACTACATTTATTTTGACCTGTAGAGGCCCGCTTCAGGCGGCAAGGGAAACGGCTCAGGAAAACCCGGATCAGCTTGGCTGATGATGTCAGGCCCTCCTACCCGCGTTGACATCATCCATCCGCCAGAATATCATCCAATCATCCATCGGAGGGGTTATGAAAATTAAGCCTATCGCGTTCCTTTCTGCCGCTCCTTCCCCGGCCCCTATTTCATCAAAGGAGTCGCCATTGTCCAAGAAACGAATACAACATGTTCTGATTGGCTTACTACTTTCGTCCCTGGCCGTCGCCCAGGGCGGTCAGAACCCTTTCGACGCACTCTACCGCGACCGGAACCAAACTACTTTTAGTACAGAGCCTAGTGCGTTTCTGGTATCCGCCGTCAAAGACGTGAAGCCTGGGAAGGCTTTGGATGTGGCTACGGGTCAGGGCCGCAACGCCGTTTTCCTCGCCACGAAGGGTTGGGACGTCACGGGCTTCGATATCGCCGAAGAAGGCTTGAAAGCGGCCAATGAAAACGCCGCTAAAGCCGGCGTGGCCATCACCACGCTTAAGGCGCGTCTTGAAGATTTCGACTACGGCACGGCGCGCTGGGACCTCATCTGCTTCATTTACGTGCCGACCGAGCTGATCGTCGATCCCGCGTTCATCGCGCGGATCAGGACGGCGTTGAAGCCCGGCGGCTTGGCGCTGATCATCCGCGCCGTCCGGCTTAACACCGCGCCCCAGCCTGGACGGAAGGAATCGGACAAGATGAACGCCCTGCCCAAGGCTTGGTCGGACTTGCAGATCGTATTCTATGAGGACACGACGGAAATAGCCGAATGGTTCCACGTCAAAGGCCGGATCATGAGACTCCTCGCCCGCAAGCTGTGAACCTGCCGCGTCGATTCAGGGCCGCCCGCGTCAAGCCTCAGCCCTTCAGGCGATCCCGGATGGCGGCGGCGATGTCTTCTTTGGCTCCCGAAGGTAGAAAGATCCAGCCCGGACCCCATCAACCCGGCGAATTAGATTCGCCGGCCTCTATTTCATCAAATCCACGGCCACAAGCCAGGCAACGGTAGACGAGAAATTTCCTCTCAATGCCCGGCCCCCCGCCGGGTTCCGGCACAATGCGGACCCTTAACATCCCTTCCTGTAGATGGATCTTGGTGCTCCGGGGTAGCTTTGACTATGCCTTGGCCTCTGAAGAACTTGGGGTCCTTGTCGATCTTGAAGCCGTCCCAGTTATGGACGGGAAACAAGGTACGGAAATAGATGTAAAGCTGACCCGCTAGGTACCTTCCTGGGACTCTGAAGGATTTCACATCAGGCAAATTCGTGGCCTTTCGCGATTTGAAATGTAGCTATATTCCGCAGGAATCGCAGACTGAGATTCTTCAGAACATTTAGCTTGACTGACAGGTTGCAGATAAATAGCATTACTACATTGTCCTTTCCAGGGAGTTTTGGGAGGTTACATGAATTTCAATCGTCGTATTGATTTCTCTAGGAAAACTCTGGCTTTTATTGCCCTTGTTTTGTTCTTTGCGAGTTTTTCATTATTTTCCCAGGACAGAAGCGAGACAAGACAGTCTGTCGATAGAAACGCCCCGATGGGTTGGATCCAGGGCTATACCCTGATCCTGCTTAAAGAAAGCGATATTCGTTCTGTGAATGAGGCTAAGGATTTCATTGTCACCGAAGGCGGATCGATCGCCGTCATTTCGGACTGCCATGCTATGCTCGGCTGGATCCCGCCAGCGGCTTTAGAGCGGATCGTAGGAAAGCACGGCATTGAATCCGTTCATTACGATCCGATCGACCTAGAGACGCTGAAATACGGAGACGAAATAACGCGAACATTTGTCGACTTCTTCAACTCCGTCATGTCGGGCGAGATCGAGAGACAATCCAACTCTCTGCAGAAAACGGAATTCTCTATGATGCCGGACGCATTAACACATCCGTTCGCCAATCCTCAGGATGTCATGATGAATCTGGCAGAAAAACACATCAACTGGGATACGGAATTGGCTAGGACCGCGGATAACAGCGGCATCTTCCCTGGCTACAGTGATTACCTGACCGGGACGATCGCCTTCACGTTATTTTTTGTTGAAAGTAACGGTTCTCGAGATGCCAATTTGTATTCTTGGACGAGCGCGGCAGTGGATCAAGTCAAAAGCCAGTGTATTCTCGGCGCTACCTGGTGGTCCAATAAAGCCAGCTACTACAATAAGTCGGCAACCTTCTATCTTTATTATTACACTCCGGATAGGTCAGACATGCAACAGGGCTACGAGCCCATACTACATCCCTCGACGGATGATTATTTATGGATCAACGCAGTCATGGCTAACGTGGGATTTTCTTCTGGAAATGACATAGCCCGCGTGACCGCATTCAACGCGTGGCTAAAGAGTTGGGCAAACACTCAATGGGCCTATTCCTGTTTCTTTGCCTATAATCCTTCCCCTGCACCGACGACTTTTACTGATGGTTATTCTGGGTACGCTTATATGGGCGGACCTTATGTTCATATGCTTTATAGAAATAATGGCTGGTCGTTAACCGATATCGGGAAAATATTCTCGCATGAAACAGGGCATATCTTTTGGGCCTGCGATGAATACTACGAGGCGGGGTATGGAGGGTGCACAAGTTGCGCTCCCTGCAACAGCTATCGGCCCATTACGAATGGAAATTGCGAGCATCCGAGTTGCAATCCATACGGCTCGATCCCTTGCATAATGAAGGACAACAGTGATGCGATTTGTTCTTATACCGTCCAGCAGGTAGGCTGGACGGTGCCACCTCAAACGTTGATTATTCAAACGGGTGCAGGAGGGACGACAAGCCCGCGCCCCGGCACATACACATATGGAAAGGGAACCAGCGTCGACATCCGTGCCGTCGCGGATGATCGCTATCGGCTCGATAGTTGGTCCGGTGATGCTTCGGGGGACGCCAATCCAGTGACCATCACGCTAGATCGCGATATGATGGTCAAAGCCAATTTCCATAGGATCATCAATCCGCCTTTGAATGCCAGTGCCCAAAAAGTCTTGAATCGGACACTTTCTCAAGCTGAATACATCAACGTCCTCACTTGGGAGGCCAACCCTGCCAACAGCGATTTGAATATTGTAAGTTATACGATTTATCATACTAACGGAGGTTCAAGAATGTTGATCGGCAACGTGCCAGTAGGGGCCGAATTGAAATTCATGCATCGTAAAGTGAGTAAAGACTCGACTTACGTCTATGAAATCGTTGCCGTGAACAATGAGCCTCGGGAAGGCGACCCGGCCACAGTGACTGTTCGTTGATCGGAAAAATAAATAGGGAATCATGAAAAAAATATTTGCATTAGGGCTTATTGTTTTTCTCGCCGTGGGGGTGGCTTCCGGTTCAATCACGCTCAAGGTAGCTAGTTTCTCCCCAACGGGAACCGACTTCAAAAACATCTACGGCGGCGGAATAACGTACGGAGTTGATCTATCATTTACATTCGCGAAGGACCTCGAGTTCTGGGTCGGTGCAAGCACCTTTTCTAAAAGAGGGAAAACTAGCTACACCCAGGAGGAGACAAGCTTATCCCTCATTCCTATCAGCGGAGGAGTGAAATGGCAGATTATAACGGGCAAACGAGTTTCTCCATATATCGCCGTCGGGGTAGAATATGTCCTTTACAAGGAATCTAATATTATCGGCGATATAAATACAGGAGGTGTCGGGTTTTTAGGGAAAGGCGGTGCGCTTTTTCATATTTCCAAATCTTTTGGAATTGATGCCTATATCGTGTACTCTTCTTGCTCTATGCACCCGGCAGATTTCGCATTCAATATTGGGGGGCTTGAATTCGGGGCTGGAATTGTTTATATATTCTAGCGCTTCCTGCCAAAATGTGCTCCTACAATAATCTCATAATCATTATCATTGTTAGGGATCTATTGCGCTAGCAATTTGCACCCTTTAGCAATTAAGAGAGGTCTTTTCCACTTGCGAGGACATTAAGCCTGTTCGCGGATTGCGCGATTGCCTCAGCACTGAACACGTCAGGATGCCGCAATACTACAGCCTCAAAAGCTAGATCTTGCATTCCCATTTCGGCAAGGAATCTGTATCCCATAGGATCAACTGTTCTTGTGACAGCTCTTTCTACAGCGACAATGATCCCATGTCGTCTGATCATTTGCCAAGTACGGCTTGCCCGGACATTCTTACCGCGCTTTCTGGAAAGGACCCGTTCATAGGCATACACGGCCGCGAGCGCCTCAAGTTCGACTGCCGAGTTGGCTCCATGCTTAGCCGCGCGGAGCTCAACGGCCTTACGACGGGCTAGATGGGCAAGTTCCGGAAGCCGGCCTTCAACATTTAGAGCGAATTGCTCACATTCCTCAGGAGTTTTTAAGAGATATAACCGAAACTTGTGTATGAAAGGAACGAGCGTATCCTATGTTGGATCACCAAATTCAACAAGGACCTTGCAGGGTCCGGGAGGATACGCTCATG
>JGI24136J36422_10000410_pt1 | contig 16785 bp, 11 predicted proteins | sample BarGraNGADG00212_2_FD_36422 | JGI IMG/M metagenome (IMG submission 36422)
CCCTGGCCCATCTCTGTCCATCCATGTTCAATCATCACCCTTCCTCCTGGTAAAATCCGGATCTTCACATCACTGAAATCGGTCATGCCATTACCGACCCCCGAATTCTTAATCCCACAGGCCAATCCTGCATATTTTGCGGAATAAAAATGATCTTTTAGGGCAAGCAGGCACGCCCTGATCCCAACCCCTTTGTCGAGAACCTGTCCGGTAGCAGTCATTTTGCCCGAAACCAAGGCATTGTCGTAACGGAATTTCCACCGATCGAAACCGCCTTTTTCACAGAGTTCATCGATGCAGCTTTCCAAGGCAAACGCCACCTGGTTGGCGCCAAAACCACGCATGGCGCCAGAAGGAATGTTATTTGTATAAACGGTCAATGATTTAATATCAACCGATGGAAGATAATACCCGCCACTGGCATGACCTGCCACGCGTTCCATCACTTTGGTCCCCACCGAGGCATATGCGCCGGTATCCCCTATCGCACGAAGTTTCAAATGAGTCAGCATTCCCTTTTCGTCGCAGTCCAGCGAAATATCCATCCAAACCGGGTGACGCTTGGGATGCATGATGATAGATTCTTCCCGAGAGAGATGCACCTTCACGGGTTTTTGTAACAGGAAAGCAAACAGTGAAGCATGGCCTTGAACGGTCATGTCCTCGCGTCCACCGAAGCCTCCGCCGCATGGAACCAGCGTAACCCTTACCTGGCTTTCATTTAGCCCAAGCAGCGAAGCAATCTGTTGCTGGTCAACATAAATACCTTGACCCTGACTGTAAAGATGAATGCCCTCTTTGGCTGGAAGCGCAACAGCCGCTTCGGTTTCCAGGAAGGCATGTTCGACACGCTGGGTCTCATAAACTCCGGAAGATGTATAGATAACTTGTCCGCCTGTCCGCCCGTCCGCTTGTCCTCTTCTTACCACACAGGTTTCAAGCAGATTCGACATACCGGGATGTACCTGTGGTGAATCCACTTTTAATGCCCTGTGAACATCCGAAACGGGTTCAAGAATTTCGTATTCAATCCGGATCAGTTGTGCTGCTTTTCGGGCAGTATCTTCATCAATAGCCACAACACTGGCAATAACATCACCAATGTACCGCGTCGTTTCTCCCTTGGCAATCATCAATGGCCAGTCGCTGAAAATAAGACCAGTATAACGGTCTCCGGGAACATCGGAAGCAGTGAATACCCTGATAACGCCATCCAATGCAAGTGCTGCATCGGTGTTGATGGAAATAACCCGGGCACGGGGATGGTCACTGAAACGCAGAGCGGCATGAAGCATGCCCTCAAATTTCATATCGTTCACGAACAATCTCTTACCGGTCGCCGTTTCATATGCTTCATATTTTGTAAGCGATTGGCCAATGCCGGCAGTCGGCGGATTATTTCTGCTCTCACTCCCTTCCCGCAATGTCTTCAGCGCATCTTCAATTGCATCAACGATTTTTACATATCCTGTACAACGGCAAAGGTTCTGGTTGATGGCTTTTTTGATCTCTTCACGGCTTGGGTCGGGGTTTTCTGCAAACAGGATCTTCGTTCTTATGATCATTCCGGGGGTACAAAACCCGCACTGTACAGCGCCTTTGTTAACATATGCTTTTGCAATCACATCACGCACTTTTTCAGGGATCCCTTCCATCGTAATGACCTGAAAACCGTCCAGGAATTTCAGTTTCTGAGTGCAGGAAAGCTTTGCTTTCCCATTAATCTCCACCATGCATGAACCGCAGGAGGCTTGACCCGAGCAACCATCTTTTACAGAAGTGATCCCTTCTGTCTCCCGCAAATAAGATAAAAGTGTCCGGCCTTCATCACCTTCATAATCAATCCTTCGTCCGTTCANGGAAAATGAGATCATTTATGGGTTTTTGGAAAGGATTGTGCGGATCAACTGCCCGAGCGACAGGATATCCGGATCTACCGGTGCCGGAAGATGGATTTGTGATTGAACGGAAGCCAGGTCCTTCAACCCACTTCCGGTAAGCAATACCACATTTTTTGATCCATGAGGGATCCTGCCCGACCGGGTGAAGTTTAACAATCCGGCAAAGGCAGCAGCAGCAGCCGGTTCCGCGAATATCCCGGCCGATTCCGAAAGTTGTACCGATGCCTGCAGGATCTCTTCATCCGTCACAGTCACAGATTCGCCCTTGTACTTTTTTATAAACCCTGCCGACATGAAAAAATTCTTTGGCACATCCACCGAAATAGAATCTGCAATGGTAGCAGATTTTGTAATACTGAAGTTCTGATGATCAATATTGTTGACCAGGTTTGGGCTTCCCGCAGCCTGCACAGCAACAATGACCGGTATCCGGTCAGTGATTCCCAGCAGCAGCATCTCCTCAAAGCCTTTGTATACCCCGGAGAGGATCACGCCGTCGCCGGTTGGTACGAAGACACGATCCGGGACCTGGAATTCAAGCTGGTTGTAAATTTCAAAAGAAACGGTTTTTTTGCCTTCGATGGTGAGCGGATTATAGGCCGTATTCCGGTTATAAAATCCAAATAACCGGGAGGCTTCCACACTAAGGTCGAATGCATCGTCATAAGTGCCGTTCACCGGGATAATATTGGCTCCATACATCATGATCTGTGTAAGCTTGGCCAACGGAGCTTTTGCGGGTATGAGGATGATCGACTTTTGCTGCTGTGCTGCACAAATACCGGCAAGTGAAGATCCGGCATTGCCGGTGGATGCAACAATCAGGGTGGAAATTCCATTTTCCAGCGCCCATGCTGAAACCAATGCAGAAGCGCGGTCCTTGAAAGAGAAAGTCGGATTCTGGGAATCATCTTTAAGGTAGATTTCAAAACCGGTATTCTCTTGAATCACGCTGTCGTTTCGGTAAAGCGGGGTATTGCCGATATGCAGGTTTGGCCAGGATTCCGGTCGCAGGATAGGTAACAGCGGAATGAAATAGTCATCCTGAAGCTCTTGAAAAAGCCGGTTTGCCTGATACAGCTCCCGGATCTGCCTGTAATTGTATATCGTTTTCAGCACTCCCTTCGGTGGCTGACCTGCGAGATTACCAGCCTGGCAGACAGGACAGAGGTAAATTACTTTATTCCCCGGATATTCGGCTCCGCAATCGACACATTGGTAACGAAATTTATCAGTCATCTTGCTGATATTCATTTTTCTTCTAAAGATAGAACATTATTTCAAAAGTCCGGTCCGGTCGTTAAATTCGTTGATCAGTTCATCCCATCGGGCGGGTTGTCTGAAGATCTTCGGCCATATCTGCCGGTCATCCCAAAGCTGGCGGAGGTCCTCTACATCCTTTCCCTGCTGCTCGATCCAGGTAAAGTATTTCAGGTTGTGAATGGCTTTCTGGTCTTCGTACGTGAGATCCTTCATATGGTCGGTGGTGGTACCGAACATGCATTTCTCATGATCCTTTGCAGCCTGCAGAAAGGAATATGCTCCGCGTTCAGCGGTTAATTCTTCCAGCCGCGATCCGTACATTTCAGCCGAATCAGTGGCGATCGTCACCAGGACATCATCGCCTTTCAGATCAAAATATTTTGCTGTTTTGATTGCAGAAAGGATGTTTGCAATTCCGGAGATCCCGATCATTCCAAGTTGATCAACGAGTTCCTTTCTGACTCCATTGCCGGTAAGATAATCATGACCTTCCTTCTCATTGAAGACACGAAGGAGCCGCATGCAGTCTTCATCGTCTATTGCCGTGACCATATTGGTGTTTTTTACGTTATGGATCCAGGGAACATGTTTATCGCCGATACCTTCAATACGGTGGCCGCCAAACCCGTTGCGCAACAATGTCGGGCATTGTAATGCCTCAGATGCGACGACTTTCAAAAATGGAAATTTTGTACGCAGGTAATCGCCGGCTGCAATGGTACCCGCCGATCCGGTTGCTGAAATATAAGCAGCCAGCCGGAGATTTTCACCTGAAATCTTACTGAAAACCTCTTCAATGGCATGGCCGGTGACTTCATAATGCCAGCAGGAATTCCCGAATTCCTCGAACTGGTTAAAGATCATGCAATCCTCACGGGTGCGGCGGATCTCCCAGCATTTGTCGTAGATCTCCTTTACGTTCGATTCACAACCGGGTGTAGCGATGACCTCTGCCCCGATCTCTTTCAGCCAGGAAAACCGTTCCCGGCTCATCTCTTCCGGAAGGATGGCAACTGCCGTCACGTCCATGAGATAGGAATCGAAGGCGCCACCCCGGCAATAGTTTCCGGTCGAAGGCCAGACCGCTTTATGATAGGTCGGATCAAATTGTCCTGTGATAATGCGTGGTGCAAGACATCCATAAGCAGCACCGACCTTGTGTGCACCGGTCGGGAACCATTTTCCAAGCATCACAACGATCCGGGCATCAATGCCTGTCAGTGCCCTGGGAAGTTCCATGAAATTCGGACTGTCATACAAGCCACCCTTTTGCCGGGGTTCGTTTTTCCAGGTGATGCGGAAAAGATTCAATGGATGAAGATCCCATAAACCGATATTCTTCAGCTTGTCTTTGATCAGGTTCGGAATCAGGTCCGGGTTCTGCATCTGGGCGAATGTCGGAAGTATGATACCTTTCTCACGATATCGGTCGACTGCTTTTTGCAGGACTTTCTCATCAACGATCTTATCAGTAATTGGAATCATAGATATTATTTTTCGGGGATTATCGAATGGATTTTATCATGAGGATAAACCGGGGTATAACGCCAACTGCATCGCTCCTTTCATCACAATGCTCATTTCTGCGGCAAAAGTAAAATGATATTCCTTTGTGCAGGGCGTTAAAAACTCCACACTGACCAAACTGAAATCAGACGAACCAATGAGGGCTTTCACATGTTCGGTTTCGTAAAGGTACTGGTTATCTGATAATGTGAGCGTTTTGATGCTCTCCTTTTGTTTATAGATGAGGATATCACGGCCGGGAAGACGGCTCAGGTAATATCCNACGCCCTCGGCATTCAGGGANGGGATTGAAAGGCAAAGTCCGGGTTTATCGGCGAAAGGCCTTCCGCTGCTTGGGCAGAAAGTGGTACAGTTTCCGCATTCGTTGCACAAGTCGCGGAGATTCAATATCTGCCAAGATTGGTCTACTGTGAACTTGTTGTCGGGTTCAAATCCAATGCTGCCATCCTCTTTTCTTATTGCTTTCTGAAGTTGATATTCTACCGGGTCTATGCGGTAACTGAAATTGGCCAGGTTCGGACAAACACTGACACAAACATTGCAGATCTCATCACAATACAGGCAGCGGGAGGCTTCTTTCCGGGCCTCTTCCGGCGAAAGTGATCCCGTTACAAGGTTGAAGTTCCGGCGGTCGGATAAAGGGGTTTCTCCGGGGGAAATTCCGAATTCCCTGACTGCCTTCCGGTGGAACAATTTCGGGTAGTCAATATTCTTCTCTGCTGATTTTCCGGTTTCCGGGCAGGGAAGCAAAAAGTCAGCCATGATTTCCGCAGCAGCCTTGCGGCCATCGGCTATGGCGTTGATCGCTGTTGAAGCACCCCGAAGGGAATCACCTCCGATATACAAACCGTCAATAACGGTTTTATACTTTCCTTCTGTTGTTTTCAGATCTTCGGATGCAGCAAAGTCGATGGCCAATTTCTGTCCGATGGCAGGAATGATGATATCACAAGGAATTTCAAATTCCGAACCCGGGACTTTGATCGGCGCAGGTCTTCCGTCTTTATCCTTCAATGCAAGTATATTCCGTGAACACACCACTGAACTTACCCTCCCGTCGGTCGTAACTACGCGCTCAGGATTGGTCAGTTCCATGATCCGGATACCCTCTTCAAGAACTGCTGCGATCTCGCCTCTGTCGGCAGGCATCTCCCTGACCGACCGGCGATAAATAATGGTGACGGTTCCTTCATTCCCTGTCAGACGGTAAGCCGTGCGGGCCGCGTCCATGGCTGTGTTACCGCCACCGATGATCACAACATGTTTACCTGACGGGAGATCCGGGTTTTTCCGGACATTATACAGGAATTCCAAGGGGTCTAGAATGCCTTCAGATTCAATTCCTTTAATATCCAGGTTAACCGATCGCTGTGCTCCCGCTGCCAGGAATACTACATCATGGGTCTTTCGGATTTCGTCAAAATTCGCTGTATTGATGCGATAACTGTGATGAAGGTTGACTCCGGATGCCAGGATGCGGCGGATATCGCTGTCGATTGCTTCATCTGTAAGCCGAAAGGAAGGGATGGCTGCTGAGACCATGCCTCCTGCCAGGTTTTTCTGTTCAAAAACATGCACTTCAAATCCTGCCCTCCTGAGAAACCAGGCACAGGATAAGCCGGCCGGGCCGGCGCCGATGATGGCCGCTTTTTTTCCGTTGGGTTTTATGTGATCTCCCGGAAGATCTCCGGAATAATTTTCGGCAACAAACCGCTTGATCTCGCGAATTTGCAATGCTTCATCGTAATTTATCCGGGTGCATTTCAACTGGCAGTTGTGATCGCAAACCATACCAGTTACGGAAGGAAANGGGTTGGTATCGAAAATGATTTTGAAAGCAGCAGCCATNTCATCCCGGGAAGTTGCAAACATATAACCAGGAATATGCTGGTTNGTTGGACANGTATCAATGCAGGGCGCGTGGATGCAATCGAAATAACCCAGCGGCCTTTGNGTTTTAATATCCGGGTCGTTAAGCAGCACTTTTTTGTATGCGGATTCACCGGCCACACTATCAGCATAACTGTTCAGGTTTATCAGAGCAGCTTCGGGCAGATCCCGCTCAGGCTTTCCGGAACAGATGAGGATATGATCATCGATGCCCGCGGCTTTTTCTTTTTTAAATTCTTTGCGGATATTCTCAAGATATTGACACAACCTGCCATAACCTCCGGGTTTCAGTAAATCACTGCAAATGGTCACCGGCTTCATCCCGCAGGCAAGCACAGGAATGATATTAAAACAATCTGCCCCCGCGGAGAAAGATATATCAAGCTTTCCGTCAAAGTCGTTTTGTAGTTTCCGTGCCAGGTTGATACTGATCGGATGAAGTGCCCGTCCGCTCATGTATTGCATGCTTTCTTTTTCATTGAAAACCTTCCCCGTATTGAGGCATTCCAGCGTATTAGTAAGTTTGATGCTGAATTGCAGCCCATTGCGGGAAGAGGACGAAGAAAGGGATTCGATGATCCCAATTGCGTCAGGATATTTCAGGTCGTGCTCAAAAGCCAGATCGGGAACTTCAGTAGAGAATCCGTTTTTTTGATTCAGCAGGCTGCGCAATGATTCGGCTCCAAGCAAGGTGGGGTTCAGTTTGATAGTCGTGTGTAATTTTTTTTCCCGGATCAGATACTGCCCGATCTTCCCGATTTCTTCGGGCGGACATCCATGCATTGTGCTCAGCGTGATGCTTTTGGATATGCAGGTGGGGACGTTCAGCTCATCGATCGCAGGATAGATCGCACGGATCGCGGTTTTCACATCCTCAAGTTCCTTGCTGCAATCCTGCATCCGATCCAGAAATCCCTGCACATTTGGTTTCAGGATTCCTTCGAGGTTATATCCCACACTCATATTAAAGAGGGTTCCGGGAACTCCTTCAAAACCGAGTTCCTTGTTGAGAATATGTATGAGGATCCATGCATTCAGGTATTCGGTGAATGATTGATCAATTTTAAGCTCCTGCGACCATTCACAGTTGTATCCTTCATCCTGCATATCGATACAGGGTTTGGAAACATGAAGATCGTCGAGCGTCTGAATGGTTTTCAACTCAATATAACGTGCCCCGCAAAGCCAGGCAGCAATAATATTCATGGCCAGTTGCGAATGTGGGCCTGCAGCCACACCCAGCGGCGTATTCAACGTTTTTCCATAACGCTGCATCCGGAAAGGGTCGGTCGCCTTCGGAACAAAGAAAAGACTGCCGGGGATGCCCATGAACCGGTTCTTACGGATCTCCGCAAGTGCCAGTCGAACGAGCCCGGGAAGAGGAACAGGCGAAAATTTATCAGACAAAGATCTCCAGGTTTAAAATTGAATTTATGGTACCAAAATTAAGATAAAATGACGGGATGGCATAATGCGGGTTACCTCAGCAGGAAAACGGGAAATTGACCAGAATAATCGCCGGGTTTGTCTATCGAATCATTTTACCTCTTATTTTTGCTGCTGGTAATAGATTTCCTGAAACAACCAAACATAGAATGACGCTTATGCAATCGCATGAAAAATACCTCAACGAAGCTTTTGACCTGGCCTATCAATCGGTAAGAAATAATATTGGAGGACCTTTTGGAGCTATTGTGGTGATGGATGGCAAAATTATCGGGAAAGGCGGAAACCGGGTGATTTCACAGAATGATCCCACTGCTCATGCCGAGATCGTTGCGATCCGCGAAGCCTGCATGAACATCAGCAATTTTGATCTTACCGGCGCTGTGATCTATGCAACTTGCGAACCCTGTCCGATGTGCCTTTCGGCGATATATTGGGCCAACATCAAGGAAGTATATTACTGCTTAACCCGTTACCAGGCAGAAGCCATTGGCTTCAGAGACAATCACATTTATGAAGAGATGAACCTTTTACCTGAAGAAAGAGCGCTTTCCTTTCACCAGGTCACCCATCCCGAAGCCGCCGGGCTTTTCAGGGAATGGATGGAGAAGCAGGACAAAATGACTTATTGATCTGACCCGCCACCCATTTTGAAAGCTTCTCAGCTCCCGCCCGGTTCAGATGATTCTCATCACCCCAATTGCCGGGATCTTCGAAAATTTCACGCGGGGGGATAAGGACNTCNCCATATTTCCTGTAGGNCATCATTTCAAGGGGTTCTTTTTCATTTGAACCAAACTCGGGAATATAAAGGAAACTTAACCGGATATTGTTTTCAATACATAATTCCGATAGTTTTTTCAGGTAGATACGCGGATATGTCATATAAAAGTATCTTTCTGCAGGATTAAGCGTGACCTTTGGATTCATGTGTTCCAGTTTTACCTTTTCAAGGAATACTCTTGATGCTGTATCCTTTGACCCCATAAACCCGAAATCACCGGTCCTGACCGGTACTATTGAGTCCTTCTTAAAATATTGTACTTTTAATAATTGCAGACGATACAGAAAAGAGTTAAAATAGTCTCTTACCAGGTCGCGGTTAAAAAATGGAGAAGACAGGAATATGTCGTTTGCATCAGCAATATATGGAAAGACCGGATGACTATACCGGTTNTCATCCTCCCGCACCTCAAGAAAAAGGATTTTAGGCTTNTTCGACCGAAGGATCTCTTTCAGTAAAACAGGGTAGATATTCACCCCGTAACGGCAATAACCAAAATTGACTACATGAATCGAAGGTACATTCAATTGATTTTCGATGAAGTCATCCATGATCCCGTTGATGGTATGTGATGAGCCGAAGAAGGCAACATCTACGGGAGTATCATTATGGTGAATGCGGTCGAAAAACCAGATCCCATGCCAGGAACAATCTTCCTTTAACTGAATAAACCGTTGTCTTCTTTCAAAGGGAATTAAATAGATAAGAACAACCAGGGGAAGTAAAAAAAGCAGGATGTTAAAAAAAACTCGTTTCATAGCTTCCCGGGTCAGTTACAGCTAAAACTGAAAATAGATAAAGGTGTTGGTTTCAGATCTCCCGAAATAAAATATCAATAAAACCAAAAGGTAATAAGTTCCCAATCTTACCGGCCGCGGAAGATTGAAAAACGTTTTCCCGGAAGCATAATTCCGGAAATAATATTCAATAAATTCAATGCAGGGGATCAGGATCAGCACAAATCCTAATTCAACAATAGTAAGGCCCTCGTGACTGATAATATCTTGCAAAGAACGAAGGCTTACGATCATTGAATCAGTACCCCAACCGGAAAAAAGCCGTGAAACGATCTGAATGGAAGTCCCAAGGTCAGCGGCACGGAAGAATATCCAGGCAAAACAAATCAGCAGGAAGGTTATGATAACCTGCACTACATTATAGGCTGTTTTGTAATCAACGAGCCCGGTATTCCTGTAAAAGAGTTTCTTCGGTTTTTGGGTCAGGGAACCAATGACAAGGTAAACAGCATATAAACCGCCCCAGGCAATAAAATTCCAACCTACTCCGTGCCAGAGACCACATAAAAGAAAAGTAACAGAGATGGCAATGGAATAAAGATATTTTTCTGTGGAGATCCCGGCATATTTTTCTTTTTTCATCCGGTTCGAGAGATAAAATGCCAGGGGGAGAAAGATGTAATCCCTCAGCCATTGGGATAAGGTGATGTGCCACCGTGCCCAGAATTCCTTTATGGATTTTGAAAGATAAGGGCTATTGAAATTCCTGTTCAGTTTGAAACCCAGGATCTTTGCAGCGCCGCGGGCAATATCTATGTAACCGGAAAAATCCATATAGATCTGAAACGCATATAGAAGGGTAGCAACCACCAGCAAGGGCCCATGCCAGTTCAGTTTATTGTCATAAACAGCGTTGATTATACCAGATAGCTAATCTGCAATCACCAGTTTTTTAAAATAGCCCCACAACATCAGGCGGATCCCATTCGTTACTTCGGTAGAATCGAAAAGATGTTGTTCACGCAGTTGCGGAAGAAAATGCTGCGGCCTTTCAATAGGACCCTGGATCAGTTTCGGGAAAAAGGAGAGGTAACAGGCGAAATACCCGATATGTTTTTCAACCGGAACATTTTTTCTTTTTATTTCTACCAGATAGCTGATGTTTGTAAAAGTGTAGAATGAAATCCCAAGTGGCACGATGATCATGGTTATCACCGGATCACCTGTTTGGGAAAGAGGAAAATGTCCTGAGATGATTTCGAATAGTGAATCAGCATACCTGAATACAGCGAGCAGAAGCAGGTTCATGACTATCCCAAAGATCATGACCTGTTTTCTTTTGATATTCGTTTTGGATTGATCAACCCAAATTCCAAAGAAGTAATTCAGAAGAATACTGCCAATAAGGACAATGGCATATACCGGTATTGAGAAAAGATAGAAAACCAGGGAACCCGCCAGGAGCAATATCCAACGCATCCTGTACGGAAGAAAATAATACAGAACGGTTATGAAACAGAAAAAAACCAGAAAATTCAGAGAAGTAAAAAGCATCGTGGTGACCGATAATATCCGGTCAAAATTAGAATAATTATTCAATAATTNTCCGAACTTCAGTTAACGTNCGAAGACATCAGCATTAAGAAGTTCGCAACGAGTAGTTCTGGTTTAAACCTTCCAAATCCCTCCAATCCCCATAAGTGGGGTTTATTCTCACTTAAACCCAAATACACATAATCCAAGTCACTAATTATCTTCTGTTTTATTTTTATTTTACCAAATTTTTTTTATGTAGTCTATCTTCGTCTAAAATCAATATCATGAAAAAATCACTTATCTATGCTTTTATTATCGGGATGATGGCATTTAGCCCATCCTGTAAAAAGAAAACCACACCCGTTCCTGAGCCAACCCCAACCGGTTGTGTAAAACAGGTAGTTGAAGTTGGCAATAGTATTGACGTTGCCACTACCTGGGATAGTTGCCATATTTATCATTGTGCAAATTTTCTGGGTGTAAATGCTGCGCTTACCATTGAAGCGGGCACTATTGTAAAGTTCGATGCGTTAAAAGGTATTCTCGTTGCGAGTCCCGGAACGCTCACCCTCAATGGTAATACCGGTCATCCGGTAATTTTCACCTCTATAAAAGATGACAGCTATGGCGGTGATAACAATGGCGATGGCAATGCTACTTCTCCACAAAAAGGGGACTGGCAGTGGATTTCTTTCGGCACTTCGTCGGGCAACACTCTCGATTATTGCAAAATACTCTATGCCGGCAGCGGATCTACCGACTATGAGCAGGCACTAAACATGGGTGATGGTGAAAATAACGCCATCAGAAATTCCGTCATTGCTCATACTGCCGGGGGAATAAATCAGTTATTCGCAGCACTCAATATGTCGTGGTGTCCGCTAAGTTGTGTGGCGCAGAACAATACTTTTTTCGACAACGGCCATCCGGTTATAATCGGAATATCTTCTGACTTTGATAACAGCAATGTTTTTCATAATCCTGCCAATCCGTCACAAACTAACGTGTGCAATGGAATATTTGTAGATATTGCACACTCGGTTCAAGCTCTTCAGATGACCTGGAGTGCAACGGAAGTGGCATTTGTATTTGGAGGTTTGAGCGGCAGCCAAAATAGCTGGGCAATGCATACCGGAAAGATACTGATCCTCGGTGATAATGTAGTTATAAAATTCGGAACGCATACACCCACTCCTGGTTTTTCTCTTTTAATTCCTGATGGAGATTTTCAACTTCAAAATCATGCCGGACCAGGAGTGGCGTTTACTTCATACGATGATGATTCCAGGAAAGGCGACACAAATGGAGATGGCCTTTCTGTCGGAACACCTGGATACTGGGATGGTATTTATACCGCGGGTCCCATCTGGTTTACCTGGGGAAATATTTACTTCGCTTCGCCACATTGAGTAATAAGTAACGCTTCATGCGTCATGGATTCGTTACTTTTTCAACTTTGCATCTTCAAGAAGAATCTCATAAAAATATCCGGCTCCAACGTCTTTATTAACAGCTGCCATACCTTCAAAAACTACAACATCACCGACCTTTACTGAATCCTGCGTTGTAACCGTCAGGTCATATTTACCGGCATCTTTGGTTCCATCCTGAATATGTACCCAGTTCTTTTTCATGATCCCGCCTGAGAATTTCACCACCTTACCGCAGATCTTCACAGTTTTCCCCGCAACGGAATTCTTCCCTGCGTAAAACTCGGCAATAGTGATCCCGCCAGGAGCCTTTGGGACCACAATTCCCGGGTACTCTGGTGCCTGTTGTTTTCCTGCCATTGAAGTCAACGGCATCTGCTTTGGTGCAGGTGTAATTGTTATGGGTTTGTCTGTAAAATCCTGTACAAAAAAGATGCTGCGGAAAGTTCTTTTTAATTCTTTACTCGTAAATTCATTCATCTCAGCTCCCATCGACCAGTAATAGGTCTCCCCTTCCTTAACTTCTGCTTTTTCGATGGCGATCCAGTAATCCTTGTCATCTGCAGATACCCGAACGTAGGTGTAATTGCTTCCCTGAATTATTTCTTTCGCAATTACCTTATGGGCATTGGGCGCAAGGTTGCTATCCTTTGAATCTTTGTTTGAGGTACAGGATAATACAATGGCAAAAATACCCGTTATAAGAAAAATAAATTTCAATCGAATTTTCATAAATTTGCTTTTTGTGATTTAATCTGTCAGCAAAGCTACAAAATTACATTCATTTCTAATCTTGCTTTCATGTCAATCGGTCATAGAATTTATATTGGCACTTTAACACTACTAATCATTCTGACTTTTGGTATTCTTATCTGGCTGGGATATTCTTATTATAATCTGCCTCTTGAAGAACGCTTTTTCAACCAAGATCATATACTTCTCAAACCCGGTGGAATTTTAGGCCATGGGTTTGGCATTATTGGCACATTATTCATCATCATGGGTATTGTCCTTTACATGGCAAGGAAAAGAATGCGGTCAATGTCCCGTCTTGGTGTATTGAAATACTGGCTTGAATTTCATATCTTTCTCTGTACGCTGGGCCCGATTTTGATTCTTTTTCATACTTCTTTTAAGTTCGGAGGTTTGGTTGCCGTCAGTTTCTGGAGCATGGTAGCAGTATTTTTAAGCGGTATTGTCGGGAGGTTTATCTATATTCAGATCCCCAGATCAATTGAAGGAAGAGAGCTGACCTTATCTGAAGTCCGGGATATGAAAAGCAATATCGGGTCGGTCCTTTCCGGCTCCTATAAAATGGATGAAGAAAGTACTAATGTTATTATTGAATCGACCAAGAAAAAGGTAGAACTTTATCAGAAAAACCTATTCGCCAGGATTTTCAGACGAAGTATGAATGACCGGAAGGCCATCCGCAGGGTAAAATCTGTTATGAAAAGCAACAAATTGACCAGGCAGGAGTCTAAAAAAATATTACATCTGGTTAAGCATGAAATTTCATTGAACCGGAGGATCGACAGGCTTCATACAATGCAGAGACTTTTTAAATATTGGCATGTCGCCCACTTCCCGTTTGCCATTGTAATGCTGGTCGTCATGGCTATCCATGTAGCTGTTACGATCGTATTCGGGTCCCGGTGGATCTTTTAACGATGGAACAGTTAATTGAAAATATCGTGGTTTATTCAGTGGCGATCATGATCTGCCTTGTGGTCGTAATACTTTATTTGAGGAGGCAGAAGAGAAAATCGAATAAGGTTGAAGCAAAGATCGCAAGGGCGAAGCTGGAAGGGATCCATGAGCCGGTTTCACTCCACCCTGTGGTAGATCCCAATAAATGTATAGCAACAGGCGCCTGTATCACCGCTTGTCCTGAAAAAGATATCCTGGGAATCGTCAACGGAAAAGCCACTCCTATCAATGCCTCACATTGTATCGGGCATGGAGCATGTTTTCATGCCTGTCCAACACAGGCCATCACCCTTGTTATCGGGACCGAAAAACGCGGTGTGGAGCTGCCACACGTTAACCAGAATTTTGAAACCAATGTACCGGGTATCTATATTGCTGGAGAATTAGGCGGTATGGGGCTGATTAAAAATTCTGTGACGCAGGGAAGACAGGCAGTTGAAAACATTGCAAAAGTCGGTAAAAAGCATCATGATGAGACCATGTATGACCTGGTCATCGTCGGTGCCGGGCCTGCCGGAATAGCAGCAACGCTCACAGCAAAAAAGCACCATCTTAAAAGCCTTACCATTGAACAGGATACCCTCGGTGGAGCTGTTTTCTCATTCCCAAGGGCCAAGATNGTGATGACGGCTCCCATGGAACTTCCTCTATACGGGAAACTGAAACTTTTTGAAACGAGCAAACCGGAATTACTTGACCTTTGGAAGGATGTCCTGAAAAAAAATGATATCGAGGTAAAAGAAAATACGAAGGTAGAGTCCATCACTCCTGAAAACGGACATTTTAAAGTTGAGACCCATTTAGGGGAACATTTCACTACAAAGTTTGTTTTGCTGGCAATCGGACGCCGGGGCACTCCGAGAAAGCTGGGGATCCCGGGAGAAGGTTTGGAGAAGGTAGCATACCGGCTCCTGGAGGCTGAAAATATCGAGGGGAAAGAAATTATCGTAGTCGGCGGAGGGGATTCTGCCATTGAATCTGCTCTTTTACTGGCTGTTCAGAACAATGTGATCCTTTCCTATCGGAATGAAGCATTCAGCAGGATAAAACCGAAGAACCTGGAGAAGATCAATGCTGCTATTTCAGACAAAAGCATTGATGTCAGGTTCAACACGGGCCTTCTTGAGATCACAAAAGATGAAGTTACAATCGCCTCCGCTGCCAATCCGGAAGAAAAGCAAACAATCAAAAATGACCTGGTTTACATTTTTGCCGGCGGCGAGTTGCCCACACAGTTCTTAAAGAAAGTGGGAATTGATATCTCAACAAAATTCGGCGAAGCAATTTTAAAACACAATTAAAAGATTTTCAGAATTTTTGCAGAAAATGAGAAATATAATCCTTCCTGGACTTATGATTCTGATGGTTATGCTCAGCTATTCTGCGAATGCACAGATCTCGCCGGGAAGCCTGGCTGCAGTTCACTCCCAACTTGAAGGAATGTCGAACTGNACAAAATGCCATGAACTGGGAGANAAAGTNACCAATGCCAAATGCCTTGCGTGTCATACAGAACTGAAAGTACGGATCGATCAGAATAAAGGTTATCATTCATCTTCAGAGGTCCGCGGGAAAAACTGTACGAGCTGCCACAGTGACCATCATGGCGTAAACTTTCAGATCCTGCGTTTTGAAAAAGAAAAGTTTAATCACAACTTGTCAGGTTTCACGCTGACAGGCACACATGCAAAGAAAACATGCAAGGACTGTCATAAACCCGAATTTATTGCCAACAAAGCGATCAAAGCCAAGAAGTTCACCTTCCTTGGATTGAGAACCGATTGCCTTGGCTGCCATACCGATTATCACCAAAATACACTTTCTTCCTCCTGCACAAACTGCCATTATGCTGATGCTTTCAAACCGACGACAAAATTCAACCATGCTGCTACCCGGTTTCCACTGGCAGGATCGCACCAAACCGTTGAGTGTGTAAAATGTCATCCCTTGACGACGAAGAATGGTTTGAAATTCCAGGAATTCGCCGGTATAAAGTTTACCAATTGCACGAACTGTCATGAGGATGCCCATCAGAATAAATTCGGGCAAAACTGCAAACAGTGTCACTCTGAAGCCTCCTTTCACGCAATCAAGTCAATGTCTAATTTTGATCATTCCAAAACGAATTTCAAGCTGGAAGATAAACATTTCAATTTGCCTTGTGCTTCGTGCCACAAAGCCAATTTAACAACCCCGATAAAATATAGCCTGTGCACCGACTGTCATAAGGATTATCACAACAACCAGTTCAGGAAAGCAGGTATGGTGGAGGATTGCTCCGATTGCCATACCACTAAAGGGTTCGATCAGTTTTCATTTACAATTGAACAGCATAATCAGGGCAAGTTCCGGCTCGAAGGGGCGCATCTGGCAACACCTTGTATTACCTGTCATAAGAAAACTAAAAACTGGAACTTCAGGCAGATCGGCATTCGCTGCGAAGATTGTCATAAAAATATCCACGAGGGCTATATCAATGCAAAGTTTTATCCCGACGGAAACTGTGCAACCTGTCATAATACTTCCATGTGGAGTGTGGTAAAATTTGATCATTCGGTTAC